>JGI24743J22301_10000021_pt1 | contig 14235 bp, 4 predicted proteins | sample KBSMiscanthusM2_FD_22301 | JGI IMG/M metagenome (IMG submission 22301)
GCGAGTTCGCGCGGGAGGAAATGGAGAAACCGGAGCCGCCGCCTGCCGCGACGGCTTTGCCCGAGCCCGCGCAGCCTGGCGTGCCTGCCGAGCAGGCGTTCCGCCATCCCGGTGTCGTCCTCACGGCCGCGCAGCTCGAGGAAATCCACCACGGCGTGCGGAGCGGACGCGAGCCGTGGAAGTCCTGGTTCGCGCAATACGACGGCGACCCCGGCACGGTCGGCAACGAAGGGCAGTTCGAGGAATACGGCCGCAATGCCGACATCCATCGCGGCGAGTTTCAGAGCGACATGTGGCAGCTCTACCGGATGGCGTTGCTCTGGGTCGTGAAGAAGGACAAGCGCGCGGCCGAGCGAGGTATCGGCATCCTCGAGAATTACGCGAAAAACCACAAACGCTTCGTCGGTGTCGAGGCGAGCTTCATGCAGGGCGACTGCATGCACGGCGTGATCGCCGCGGAGATCCTCCGCTCGACGTATCCCGGATGGACGGCGCAGAACACGGCCGACATCAAGCGCTACTTCGCTGACGTGTGGTGGCAGCAGATGCACATCGGCAAGGACAACACCGGCGCGGGCACCCACCAATGGACCGCCAATCAAGGCACGATCGGCCTCAAGGTCGCGATGGCGACCGCGATCTTCTGCGACGACCGGGTGCGGTTCAACATGTGCCTGAACTCTTACATCACCGACCCGCTTACCGGGCTCGAGAGTTCCACGACCAACGGCCAGGTCGGCGACACCGGGCGCGACTCGGGCCACTGGACCGCCCAGTGCATCGACGACGCCTGGATTTGCCAGATGGCTTGGGCGCAGGGCATCGATCTTTTCGCGCAGCGGAACAACCGCATCGTCGCGATCAGCGAGTTCCTCGCGCAGACGCAGCTCTTCTGGGGGAAGGTGATCGCGCAAAAGCCGTCCTACGTCCGCTATGGCTGCGCCTACGAGTTCGATACCGAGGCCGCCAAATTCGAGGACTTTCGCGGACACGACTTCTTCAACGTGATCGATACTTATGCGCGCCTGAAGCAAATCCCGGCGGCCTACACTCGCCAGTGGCTCGAGCACGAGAAGCGCAAGCCGATTTACACGCTGGACGAGTCGATCCAGGCGCGGCCGATCGGCGTTCCCTGGACGCAGCCTTCCGTCGCTGCGGTGGCCAGTCTGCGCTCCACGGATGTCGCGGGCAGCCATGGCTCCACGAATCGCGTCGGCGAGGTCTGGAGCCTCAAGAGCGACAGCCAGAAAATGGAGGATGGCTACCAGTTCGCCTACCTCGAAGCGAAGGGAGACTGGACCTTCGTCGCGCGAGTGACCGAGGGCGGTGGGATCGTGATCACCGACCGCCTGGAGCGCCCGTGGGCCGGTCACGCTGTCTGGCTCGAAGCGGGCAAGGGCGGCTCGGCGGTGCATTACAGCCACGGGGGCGGAAGCTACGTCTGGCCGTGGGATTCGAAACACTACGATGGAGGGAAAGCTCCCCTGTGGCTGAAGCTCGTGCGTCGCGGGGTTTTCATCCAGGGCTTCCAGTCCGCCGACGGCGTGAATTGGGCNGGCATGGCGAATGTCCGCTTCGAGGGGCTCTCCGACAAGCTCTACGTCGGCCTGGCCGCGAACAAGGAGCCCGGGAAATTCGATCACGTGGCCTATGGCTCCGCGCCGAGCAGCCTGCCGGTCGCGCCGATGGATGTGCAGGCCGACACGCGCATGGACAAGGTGCAGCTCCGCTGGAAGCCGGACGCAAACACGGCCTTCTGCGACGTGCTGCGTGCCGAGACAGCCGGCGGCCCTTACACGTCCGTGGGCGAGCGCATCACGACGAGTCAACTCATCGACACGATTGACCGCGGCAAGACCTATTACTACGTGATCTCGCCCGCCGGCTACTCAGGTCGCGGGCCGAACTCGGCTGAAGTCTCCGCGCGTGGGTTTTGAATTCCTTGCTCGCGGGCGCCGACAGCACGCGCGATGATCCTCAACTTTCCATCATGCTCGAAAATAAGTTCCCGCCGCTTCTTCTTCGACCCAGCCTCGCTGTTTCCAGCCTCGTGCTTGCAGTCCTGGCTGCAGTGTCTCCCTGCCTTGCCGCCGAGCAGCGTGTCAGCTCGCCCGATGGCACGATTTCGGTGATCGTCAACGACACGGGCGGCCTGCATTACCGCGTCGAGGTCGATGGAAAACCGGTCGTGCAGGATTCTCCGCTGGGGCTGGAATTCCAGGGCGGCGTCGTGCTTGGCCGCGCGGCGGTGATTCGCAAGGCCGACTCCACGAAAAATGACGGCTCGTGGGAGGATCGGTTCGGCAATCGCCGTATCGTGCCGGATCGTTACTCGCAGCTCGCGGTCACGCTCGAGGAGCCCGCGGACGGACGCACGTTCGGCCTGCTCGTGCGCGCCTACGACAACGGAGTCGCTTTCCGCTACGTCCTGCCCAACGAGTCGAAGCTCGGAGACTTCGTCCTCACGCGGGAGTTGACCGAGTTCCGTCTCGGCGCGGATACCCTCTGCCGTCTTGGCACGCCGTCGGGATGCGCGGAATCGAACTACCCGAATGCCGCCGTCGGCGCGCTCAAGGCCGGAGACAAGGGCGTCCTCCCGTTGCTTGCGGAGACACCCGCCGCGCTCGCGGCCATTTGCGAGTCGGACGTGCGCGATTGGGCGGCGATGTTCCTCGAGAAAAATGCCGCCGGTGACGGCGTGGAGGTGAACCTGCCCGACCGCCTGGACAAACGCGGCAAGGTCGCCTCGCGCGTGCCACGGAATTCGCCATGGCGCGTCGTGATGATTGCCCGCGCGGCAAAGGACCTCGTCGGCAACGACCTCGTCCCCACGCTCGCGACTCCATCCCTCATTGGCGATGTGAGCTGGGTCCAGCCCGGGGCCTCCGCGTGGGACGCCTGGTGGACCGGCATCAATCCGCATGACCCGGAAGGCAGGAAGGGCACGATGGCGCGTGGCACGACCGAGAGCCACAAGGAGTTCATCACGTTCGCGGCGGAGATGAGCTGGCCATATCAACTGATGGACTGGTTCTGGTATCGGAACATGACGGATTGGAAGTTGTCGCTGAACTCGCGTCCCAAGCCGGCTCTCGCCGACTTCACGCAAACGATTCCCGAGATCAATGTGCCGGAGGTTGCCCGCTTCGCCGCGTCGAAAAAGGTCCGCCTCTGGGTCTGGGCGCACTCGCTGGACATCCGCACCTTCGGCGTCGAGAAGGCCTTGAGCCACCTTGCTCGGCTGGGCTTCGCCGGTGTGAAGATCGATTTCATCAACGACCAGTCGCAGGAGACCGTGCAGTGGTGCGAGAACCTGCTCGCAACGGCCGCGAAGCTGCACCTCATGGTTGATCTCCACGGCACCTACCATCCCACGGGGCTCTGCCGCACGTATCCGAACTTCCTCACGCAGGAAGGCGTGCTCGGCGAGGAGTATTCGAAGCTGAACCTGAAAAACTCGCCGGAGCATCAGCTCGAGCTCGTCTTCACGCGCGGGCTGCTCGGGCCGATGGACTACACGCCGGGTGGATTCCTGAACCGCTGGCCGTCGGAGTTCAAGCGCACCTCGCCGACCCAGGTGCAGGGCACGCGCGCCCGCGCCCTCGCGCTGCCGGTGCTCTACCTCAGCCCGTTCACGGTCTTTTGCGACGATCCAAAGAACTATCGCGGCCAGCCCGGCATCGAGTTTTACCGCGCGTTCCCGACGGTGTGGGACGACACCGTCGCGCTGAGCGCCGATCTCGCCGATCATGTCGCCATTGCCCGCAAATCGGGCGCCACATGGCGCATCGGCGCGATCAACGCGAATGCCGCTACCGAGCTCGAGTTGAAGCTCGATTTCCTCGGGCCTGGAGCGTGGAAGTTACGCGCGTGGTCGGACAGCGCGGCTGCCTCGGCTCCGGCCACCGCGGTCGAGGAATCGACCCAGACCGTGCGCAAGGGCGACGCACTCAAAGTCCGCCTTTCGCCGACCGGTGGCTACGCGGCTGTGCTGACGCCCGTTTCCTGAGTCGGTTTCGCGTCAGCTGGAAGTCCTTTTCTGCTCTCGAGACTGGGATCGCGCCTCGGCCTCGAGAGCTTGTTTGAGCTTGTCCGGCATCGAAATGCCGAAGGAGTTTACTGGAATTTCACTTCCGTCGCCTGTCCCGTGTAGAGGATCGTCTTCGCGTCCGTGGCTTCGGTGGAAGTGCCCGCGTTCTTGCCGGGCGTGGCGAGCACGATGTCCAACTGGCGCTTCGCGACCATGCCGGGGAAGGAACCCTGGCGCGCGCCGATCGTGAGTGTGCGCGCGGCGTCGTTCCAAGAGAGTTCGTAGGTCGCGCGCTGGCCTTTCTCGTAGTTGTAGGTCTCGTTGTCGTCCTCGTAGATCGTGAACTTCGCGTTCGCGCCGGGGTAGATGCGAATCTCGTAAGGCGCATCGGGTTTCTCCGTCGCGTATTGAACGGACGGGCCAAACGGCACGATGGAGCCCGCGCGCACGTAGAGCGGCAGGATGTCGATCGGGCACTCGCGGCTCACGGTGCGGCCGCCCGTGAAGCGCTCGTTCGTCCAGAAGTCATACCACTCCGCGCCCGCCGGCAGATACGTCTCGACGGTGGCGGCAGTTTTGCTTCCCGTCGCGGCAATCTCGCTCGGTGTGCGCCAGGCGAAGCGCAACACGCGATCCAGCGTGTCCTGGAAATACTCGATTTTCACGGCGACCTTCTGGCCCTTTTTCAGGGTCACTTTCGCGCCCTTGTAGAGGCGTGCGCGCGAACGCCAATCCTCGGCGACGAGCTTGCCATCGAGCCAGAGTCGGAAGCCGTCGTCGCCCTCGACGCCGATTTCGTATTCGCCATCCTCGGGCGCGGTGATCGTTCCCTCCCAACGGCCGGAGAATTTGTCGCCGCCCGTGAGGCCGGCAGGCCAGTCGGTGAGGGGCGGGCCGGGCCAGGTGTAATCGACCTTGGGATCGACGGTCTTGCTCGCGGGCTTGTCGAAATTCGTGCCCTGGAAATATTCCACGGTGATGCCCGGTTTGCCGTCCGGCGTTTGGAGCGCCTCCGCGGGCACCGTGGCCGGCGGCTCGGCGCTCGCGTTGAGCAGCGCGCGTGTGACCGGATGCACGAGGAACGCCGGGCCGAACATGAACTCGTCGTCGAGCTTGCGCGCCTGCTTGTCGTCCGGGAAGTCCATCGGCAGGCCGCGCATCATCGTGTAGCCTTCCGTCGTGCTCATCCATGCGAGGCTGTAAATGTAGGGCAGCAGCTCGTAGCGCAGTGTCGCCGCGTCGCGGAGGGACTTGTAGAACTCGGGGGCGCTGTCGCGGAAGCGGTAGGGCTCGCGGTCGATGTTCGTGCCGTGGATGCGGTAGATCGGATTGAAGATCGCAAACTGGTGCCAGCGCGCGAAGAGTTCCTGGTATTCAGCGTTCATCTGTTCGCCGTTTCGGAAATTTCCGGGGATGAAGAAGCCGCCGGTGTCCTGCGTCCAGTAGGGCTGACCGGCCATGGCGACGTTGATGCCTCCGGCGACCTGGTTGCCAAACGTTTTCCAACTTGCGGTCGTATCGCCCGACCACGGGAGCGCCGCGTAGCGCTGCTGGCCGATGAAGGACGAGCGCGTGAGCGTGAAGACGCGCTTGTTACTCGTCGCGCGCTGGCCTTCGTAGGTGCCCTTCGTCGTCTCGAGGCTGTAGGGGTTCAGGTAACGCGTGAAGTCGCCGAGCGCGTTTTTGCCGAGGCTCTTGATGTCGGCCTCGACCTTTCGGGGATCGTGGCAGGCGCTGTCCACCTCCACCTCGGTGCCGTCCATCCAGAGCGCATCGACCCCCACGTCGAGCAGGCCCTTCTTGATGTGCTTGAAATAAATCGCGCGGCCCTCAGGGCTGAACGCATCGTAGATCCGCGCCTGCTTGGTGATCCAGTGCAGCGGCGGGAAGCGCAGGCCCTTCGCGTCGAGTTCGTGCGCGAGTTCGGTGCCATTGCCGATGGAGGGCCAGATCGAGTTCATGAGCTTCACGTGCAGCTCGTCGTGCAGTGACTTCGTGAGCGCGGTGGGATTCGGGAAGCGCTCCTTGTCCCAGATCATGCCGCTCCACTTGTCGTCCCAGACGGCTTTCTTCCAGTCGTTGCTCTTGTCGAGGCGGCCGCCCCAGTATTGCCAGTCCTGCACGATGTAATCGAGCGGGAAGCCGTCCTTGCGGAAATTGCGCACGACGTCGAGGAGCTCGTCCTGCGTCTTGTAGCGCTCCTTGCTCATGAACAGGCCATACGCCTGCTTCGGAAACATCGGCGCCCAGCCCGTGAGATTTCGATAGCCGGCGATCACGCCGTCCATGTTCGCGCCGGCGAGGAAGTAATAGTCCACGCCCTCGGGCGCGCTCTCGGCCCAGAACGACGCGCCGCTCGCGTCGTCCTTGAAGATCGTCTTCGAGTAGATGTCCCACATGATGCCGTAGCGCTTCGTGGAAACGAGCAGCGGCACGACGATGCCGATGTTCGTCTGCACGAGCAGCACCTGCTGCCCGCGGTAATCCATGTAGCGGTCGTTGTATTGGCCGAGGCCGTAGAGCGACTCGTCGGACGAGAGCGTGAACGTCTGCTTCACCTCGTAGGTCGGCGCGCCGGAAATCGTCACCTCCTTGACTTCCGTGGGATTCTCCGTCCGCTCACGCGTGATCTCCGTGCCGTCGGGCCGCTGGAAGGTGAGCGCGCCGGTCTTCTTGTCCACCACGATATGCAGCTTCGCGGATGCAATCGTGAGCGTCTCGGGCGCGTCCTTCAGCTCGAAAGGAACCGCAGCCGGCTTGGCAACCACCACGAGACTCGGTTGCGGAGCGAACGTCTTCCCCGCATTCGCGCTCACGCGCACGGTTTCCGGTCCGTAGAAGAGGACGTTCTTCACGAGCCCGCCGACGCGGATTTGCACGCCGTTCGCGAGCTTCGTGCAGGAGAAGCCCGCCACACCAGGCGCGGCGGCCACCGGCTGGAGCTGGCCGGCGGCATCGAGCCCCGTCGGCGCGGCCACGAGGGAGCCGCTGAGTGAGAGAAGGGATGTGGCGGCGAGGAGGTTTTTCGCGCGGACTGGGAGAAGGCGAGGGAACACAGGAGAGAGGCGAAGGTTCATCAAAAGGGTGGTGGGGCTAATAAGCAAAGCGACGGTTTCGCTTCGGTTTCCGCCAAATTGGATGGGTGGGAAACCGATTAAGACAAATTCGTTCGGGGGAGAACGCAAACATCAAAAAAATTCTCCGCCGTAAAATATTTTTGGCGGGTTTGCCGGGGGAACGTCACAGCGCGTGATGGAGGGGATTATCTCTTTCGCAACCTTCAACCGTGCACATGAACCGCCAGAATTCTCAAAACCACGAGCTGTCCAGCCGCTGCCTCACTTTCGGAAAAATCGTCATTCCTACGTTGACTCTCGCTCTGCTTGCCAGTCCGGCGGCGTATGCGGTGAATGCTGCCTGGGATACCGATGCGGCCTCGGGCAACTTTAATACCGCGCAGTGGACCAGTGGCACGACGACGCCTGTCGCTGGCGGCACCTATACGGTGGTCAGCGGTGACGCGCTCTACTTCGGCACGCAGACGACTGGAGCCACCACGCTCACCAACGATCTGACGAGCGCGACTTTTGCCGGCATCACGTTCAATTCCGGCGCCTCGGCCTTCACGATTGGAGGCAATGCGTTCACCCTTAGCGGGGCACTCACCAACAACAGTTCCAATCTCCAGACCTTCAGCAACGCGATTACCGCTGCGGCGGCTCAGACGATCACTGGGGCTGGTGACATTGCATTGAGTGGCAACCTGAGCGGCGCGGGCACCAGCTTGACCAAGAGCGGCACGGGCGCACTTTCGCTTTCCGGCACGAACTCGCCGACGGGCAATCTGCTGCTCAGCGCTGGTCGCATCAATGTGACGGCGGGCACGACGAATTTCGGCGGCGCGTTCTCAAACCTTTCAAATACGGCCAGCACGACGGCGGTGGTAAATGTCTCGTCGGGAGCGACGTTCGGCCTCACGGGAGCCAATGGCGGCAACTTCGCCAGTGCCAGCGGTGCCAGCATGGCGCTCTACAACTCAGGCGCGTTCAACATCACTGGCACGACGGCGAACAGCGCAGGCACCTATCTTGGAAACGCGGCGAACTCCTACGGCTATCTTCGCAACAACTCTGGTGCGACGACGACGGTGAGCGGCCGTCTCTGGATTGCCCAGGCCGGGAATGCTGCGGGCTCGGTGGGTCTGCTCGACGTGCAGGGCGGCACTGTGACCGTGAACGGCACGGGCCAGAATGCCAATCAGACGCTCCAGATCAACGGAGACAACAATACCCACGCGACCTCGACCTCCTACGCTGGCATGAACCTTGTGAACGGGACGCTTACGGTCGGGAAGGCTTCTGCTCAGACCAATATCAACACCGGCCAAAACGAATACACGTCGGTCAACATTACGGGCACAGGCAAATGGACGGCTGGCACCTCGGGCACGGACGCTGGCATTGGCCTGAGCGTGACCAACATCGCGACAAATACCGCGACGCTGTCGATCAGCAACGGCGGCACGTTGGAGACGAGCTACATCTACAACAACAACGCTCTCGGCACGGGAGTCATCAGCATCGACAACGGCACCATCCGTTCGCTCTTCAATAATTCCACGGGCATCATTCAAGGCACCAACACCAAGACATACATCCAGGCTGGCGGTGTCACCTTCGATACGAACGGCTTTGCGACCACGGTGCAGAACCCGCTCCTGACGCCCACGGGCAATGGAGTGACGAGCATCACGCTGGGCGGCACGGCGACGGGCTACGTGGGTGCGCCGGTCGTGAAGATCTCCGGCGGCGGCGGCACGGGCGCAGCGGCGATTGCCAACTTCGATCCGACAACGGGCACGGTGACGGGAATCACGATTACGAGCGCGGGTTCGGGTTACACCTCGGCTCCGACGGTCACGCTCGTGGGCGGCAACGGCGGCACGACGGGCGCGGCAGCCGGAACCGCGACGGGGACGGCCTCGATTGGCGCGGTGACGAGCGGCGGTCTCACGAAGACAGGCACGGGCACGCTCACGCTCTCGGCTGCGAACACCTACACCGGAGCGACCAAGGTCAATGGCGGCACGCTGGCGCTCGGCAACGTGAATGCCATTCAAAATAGCCCGCTGGATGTCACCGGCACGGGCACGGTGACGCTCACTGTGGCCGGCACGAACACTTACACGCTGGGCGGCTTGAAAAACAGCGCCGGCACGGGAACGGTCGGCACGACGCTGGCGGCGGGCGCGAACTCCATCACGCTTGGCTCCTCGGCGATCTCGGCGGTGACGATCGCGAGCCTCAGCGATTTCAACAGCGCGGCGGCCATCGCGGTCACGACGAGCGGGGCGTTCACGCTTGGCGGCACCCTCAACGTGACCTTCTCGAATACGCTGAGTGGCACGACGACATTCAATTTGTTCGACGGCAACACGGCTGGTTCGTTCACCACGGTGAGCATTCTGGGCAGCTACGCCGCGACGCTGAATTCCGGGAACAGCTACTCGTTCACCGACGGCAGCGGCAACATCTTCAGTTTCAACAACACGAACGGCACGCTCAGCCTGACCGCCGTTCCCGAGCCGCGCGAGTTTGCCATCGCGATCACGGTCCTGCTTGGCGCTCTGATCTTCGCACGTCGCCGCCAGGTGAGCCGTTGCGAATGATCGGAGTCCTTCTCTCTTAGCTCTCCCATTCTTCCTCCAATGAACACCATCCCCGAATTCAGGGCATTCATCTCCACGGGGCGCGGCCTTTCCAGGGTCGCGCTCCCGGTCACGGCATTAGCCTTCGCGGCGCTCATTCCGGGTGCTCGCGGTGCAAGTGATGCATGGACGGGCGCCACGGACGCGACCTGGGCCACTACGACGAACTGGCTGGGCGGCACGGTGCCCGGGGCGGGCGACACCGCGACCTTCAACGCGGCAAGCGCCAACACGACGGTCGATCTCGGCGCGGGTGTGACGCTTTCCTCGCTGGTCTTCGACACGGCGAGCGCGGCGGCTTACACCATCGGCTCGGGCGGAGCGGGCAACCAGACGCTCACCATCGGAGCGGCGGGTAACGCGATCACGATGAATTCCACGGTGGTGAACGACCAGCTTCTCAACGCGAATCTTGCGTTTGGGACGAACGCAATCACGGTCAACAACAGCAGCACCACGAATGCGTTGACGATCGCAGGCAGCCTTACCGGATCGGCCAACTTCACGAAAAGTGGCGTGGGCACGCTCGTGCTTACCGGCACGAACGCGCCGACGGGTAATCTGGTGTTGAATGCGGGTCGCCTGAATGTCGCGGCGGGCACGACTAACTTCGGGGGAACCTTCTCGAATCTCGCGAATACGGCCAGCACGACAGCCATTGTGAGCGTCTCTTCGGGTGCGACGTTTGGCTTGACGGGTAACAACGGCGGTAACTTTGCCAACGCCATCGGCGCGAGTGCGGTGCTCTACAACTCCGGCACCTTCAATCAGAGTGCGACCACGGTAAACAACGCGGGCATTTATCTCGGAAACAAAGCCAGTTCCTACGGCTACCTGCAGAACTCTGGCACTGCCACCACTACGATTGCGGGCCGTCTATGGATTGCTCGAGGGGAGGCAGCGGCCGGTTCGGTTGGTGTGCTCGACATCACTGGCGGCACCGTGAGCGTGAATCCGGTGGGCAACTTCACGGCTGTTCAGCGGCTCCAGATCAATGGTGACGGAAATACCCACGCGACATCGACTTCTTACGCCGGCGTCAATGTTGTCAATGGCACGCTCACGGTCGGAGGAAACGCCGCGCAGACCAACATCAACACGGGCCAAAACGAATACACCTCGTTCAACATCACGGGCACCGGCAAATTCACTGCCGGTAACAGTGGCACCGATTCCGGCATCGGCTTGAGCGTGACCAATATCGCGACGAACACCGCGACGCTGTCGATCAGCAACGGCGGCACGTTGGAGACGAGCTACATCTACAACAACAACGCTCTCGGCACGGGAATCATCAGTATCGACAACGGCACCATCCGTTCGCTCTTCAACAATGCCACCGGCATTATTCAAGGCACCAACACCAAGACCTATATCCAATCGGGCGGTGTCACCTTCGATACGAATGGTTTTGCGACCATTGCGCAGAATCCGCTTCTGGCACCCTCGGGCAACGGAGTCACGAGCATCACGCTCGGCGGCACGGCGACGAGCTATGTGGGTGCGCCGGTTGTGCAAATCTCCGGCGGCGGCGGCACGGGTGCGGCGGCGATTGCGAACTTTGATCCGACCACAGGCACAGTGACGGGCATCACGGTCACGGCGGCGGGCTCCGGTTACACCTCCGCGCCGACGATCACGCTCGTTGGTGGCAATGGGGGCGCAACAGGTGCAGGCGCGGGCACCGCGACGGGGATGGCCTCCATTGGCGCGGTGACGGGCGGCGGCCTCACGAAGACGGGGGCGGGCACGCTCACACTCTCGGCCGCGAATACCTACACGGGCGCGACGACGATCAATACCGGGACGTTGAAGCTTGCAAGCTCGGGTTCGCTGGCGAGCACGACATTCAACATCGCCGCGGGCGCCATCTTCGACGTCTCGGCACAGAGCGGCTACAGCCTGAGTGGCAAAGCGATCACACTCTCACTCGACGGTGTGAACGGCGGCTCCATTAATGCCAGCGGCCTCGTCCTCGATCTGGGTGGCGCGCTGACGTTGAACATCACGACGGGGACGCCGGGTGCCAGCTACGCCCTGTATTCCGCGAGTTCGACGACGGGCAGTTTCGGATCGATCAACCTGTCCGGTAATTTCTCGGGTTCGCTCACGCAGGCTGGCAGCGTGTGGACGGGCTCGTCGAACGGCTACGACTTCAGCCTCGATCAAAGCACGGGCGCTCTCACCGTTGCTGCAGTGCCGGAGCCGGGCGTGGTTGCTTTGCTCAGCCTTGGCTTCGCGGGAGTGCTGGCCCTGCGTCGCCGCCACATCACTCAACTTTGATAACTGGGGGCGCTTGAATGCCCTTCCTGGCAGTCCCGGTTCTTCTGAGTAAGAGCCGGGACACGTTTTTTTGTATGTTCCATTTTTTCCCCTCCCGCGCATTTTCTCTACCCCTGCTTGCTTTCATTCATGGCGCCCTGCTTGCCCCGAGCCTGTATGCGGCGGTCGGCGACATCAGCCAGGATGCGCACGGCGTCACCTTGGAAACCGCCAGCGGGCTCACGCGCGTGGAAATCTGGGGTGCCCGGACGGCCCGCGTGATTCACACACCCACAGCGACGATGCCGACGCTCTCGAGTCTGACGGTGAATGCCTCGCCAGCAAACGTGGGCTGGCAATTCCAGAACAACGGCACGTATTTGCTGCTGACGACGCCGAGCTTCACAGCGCGCGTGGAGATCGCGACGGGTCGAGTGACGTTCCTCGACTCCGGCTCGGCGACCGTGCTGGCGGAGTCTGCCTCGGGCACGACATTGACCGCTACGACCGTCGGCAGTCCGGCGGTGGCGAGCTACGTGGTGAAACAGAATTTCGACCTCGCCTCGGGTGAGGCGATCTACGGCCTCGGCCAGCATCAGGCGGGCATCATGAATTACGTGGGGCAAAGCGTGACGCTGCTCCAGAAGAACATGGAAGTCGGCGTGCCGGTGTGGCTCTCGAACAAAGGCTACGCGGTGCTGTGGGACAATCCCTCCGTGGCGACGGTCGACGTCGGCAAGACGACGGCCGGGAAGCTCGCGTGGAGCTCCGAGGCCGGGGACGCGGTGGATTATTACTTCTGCTACGGGCCGGAGGCGGATACGGCCATCGCGGGCTATCGCGCGCTCAGCGGCGCGGCGCCGATGTTCGGCAAATGGGCGTGGGGATACTGGCAGAGCAAGGAGCGCTACCAGAGCCAGCAGGAGCTGCTCAATGTGGCGTCGCAATACCGCTCCCTCGGCATCCCGATCGACGGCATCATCCAGGACTGGCGCTACTGGCCGGATTCCTACAATTCCACCACGCAGAAGGGCGGCTGGGGATCGCACGATTTCGATCCGACGCGTTACCCGGATCCCGCGGCGCTGATGTCCACGTTGCACAGCCAGAACATCCACACGCTGATCTCCGTCTGGGCGAAGTTCGACGTGACCAGCTCCGGCGTGAGCATCCCCAATCTCCAGCAGCTCGAGGCGGTCAACGGCGCCTACCCACAGGTGATCCCGTATGTGTATCCGGCTGGGCAGGGCAAGTGGTATGACCCGTTTCAACCGGCAGCGCGCTCGGTGTATTGGCAGCAGATTTCGCAGAAGATCTTTTCGTTTGGCTGGGACGGCTGGTGGCTCGACGCTTCGGAGGCGGAGCTGAGCGGCAACTGGGGCGAGTTTCGCAATTTCAACACGGCAGTCGGCACCTCGACGGCCGCGCCTGGCGCGAAGGTCTATAACGCCTACCCGCTCATGCACACGACCGCTGTGTATGCCGGGCAGCGCGCGGAGACCTCGCAGAAGCGCGCGATCATTCTCACGCGCTCGGCTTACGCAGGCCAGCAGCGCAACGCGGCGATCACATGGTCGGGCGACATCAATGGGAGCTGGTCCGTCTTCGCCAACCAGATTCCCGCCGGACTGAACTTCGTGTCTTCGGGCATTCCGTATTGGAATACCGACATCGGCGGCTTCGGGAGTGGTGATCCCTCGACGGCGGCGTATGCAGAGCTGTTCACGCGATGGTTCCAATACGGCGCGTTCTGCCCGATGTTTCGCGTCCACGGCACGAATTACGCGAAGGAAGTGTGGCGTTTCCCAGCGGCCACGCAGCCGATCCTCATCAACTACATCAACCTCCGCTACCGGCTGCTGCCCTACATCTATTCCGTGGCGTGGAAGGTGACGAGCGAAGGCTACACGATGATGCGGCCGCTCGTGATGGACTTCCGCACCGACGCGCAGGTGAACGGCATCAAGAATCAATTTCTCTTCGGCCCGGCACTGATGGTGAATCCCGTGACGACCTCGGGCGCGACGAGCCGCAGCGTGTATCTGCCGGCAGGCGCGTGGTTCGACTTCTGGACGGGATGGACCCTCACGGGCGGCCAGACGATCACGGCGAGCGCGCCGATCGAGAAAATGCCGCTCTACGTGCGTGCGGGCTCGATCGTGCCGATGGGGCCGACGATCCAATACGCGATAGAAAGCGTGGACCCGATCGAGCTGCGCGTCTATCCCGGCGCGAA
>JGI24743J22301_10000022_pt1 | contig 13996 bp, 9 predicted proteins | sample KBSMiscanthusM2_FD_22301 | JGI IMG/M metagenome (IMG submission 22301)
ATTCACGACGGGCAGCACTCCGCTGCCGCTCTCCTGCATGAGGCGAAAGGCTTCATCGAAATCCGCATCCACCGACACCGTGGGCACGACGTGCGCAAGCGTATCGACGTGTGCGTCATGGCCATCGCGGCTGGCCGCCTCGAGCAATTCATTGCGCAGCACCATGCCGAGCACGCGCAGGTCGGGATCGGTGATCGGATAGATCGGCTGCGTGTCGTGTAGCGCTTCCTCCGCCGCCGTGGCGACGGGCAGATCGTGCGGCATGGCTTGGAAGCGCGTGATCATCGCATCCGCCACGCGCAGGCCCACGACCGCCGCGCGCATGGTCGCATAGACAGCCTCCTGCTGCGCGCCCATGAAGACGAACATCGCGATGAAGAGCAGAAAGGGATTCGGCGCAAGAATGCCGGGAACGCCAAACAGGCCAATGAAGGCAAAGAGCACCGCCATGCCCTGCCCGACCCTCGCGGCAATACGTGTCGCCCGCGCGTGATCGAGCCAGAACGAGAGCAGCGCGCGCAGCACACGGCCGCCGTCCATCGGGAATGCCGGGATCAGGTTGAACACGACGAGCATCGCGTTCACGGTCATCAGCTCGAGCGCAAACGCCCGCGTGGGTTGATCGATTTGGAGCAGCGCCATCCCTGGCCGCGGCATCCCAAGCGCGAACCAAAGACCGGTTGCGATGACGACATTCACGAGCGGTCCGGCAATGGCGATGACGAGTTCCTGCGCCGGATTTTCCGGAATGCGTTCGAGACGCGCCACGCCGCCGATCGGCAGCAGCGTGATGTCCGGCGTGCGAATGCCATAGGCGCGGGCGGCAAAGGCATGGCCGAACTCGTGCAGCAGCACGCACAGGAACAGCAACGAAACGAAAAGCACGCTGACGCCAGCCGCCGCCCAGCCGCCGTCCACGTAACCGCTCCAGCCATAGAACGCGAGCAGCAGCAAAAACGTGAGATGGATGCGCACATCAATCCCGGCGACGCGCGCGATGCGGAAGGACCACTTCATTCTCGTGCAGATGGTAGGGACGGCTGGCCCAGCCGTCCGTCTTTATTTACTCGGAAAGCAGCTCCCGCAGCCGCGCGAAGGAATTCTCGAACTGCTCCTCGCTCACGGGCGCGTTCATGAGGTCCTCAAAATTTTTGCGCACGACGCCGTCGCCCTCCATCTCCTCGAGAAAGCGGCTCGGCTCGCAAAACATTGCGGTGCCGAAGCGTTTGCGGTTGCGGCAGTGCGTGATCGTAAGCGTCCGCTTCGCGCGCGTGACGCCCACGTAAAAGAGACGCCGCTCCTCGTCGATCGTGTCCTCCGCCTTCGAGCGCTCGTGCGGGAGCAGACCTTCCTCCGCGCCGATCAAGTAAACATGCGGGAACTCGAGGCCCTTCGCCGCATGCAGCGTGATGAGCGTGACGCCTTTCTGGCTGTCGTCCTTTTCCTCGCGGTCGCGATCGAGCGAGATTTCGTCGAGAAAACCCTGCAGGCCCTTGCGCGAGCGTTTCTGGTGTTCGGCAAGACTCGCGAGCAGCTCGCGGACGTTGATCTCGCGCTTGTCGCCTTCCTCGGCCGTCTTGCACGAGCGCTTGAGATCGTCGATGTAGCCGCAGTCCGCGAGCAGTTCGCTGATCACATGCGCCGTGTCCGTTCCCGGTGTGGCGATGCGCACGCGCGCAGCCTGAATCGTGTCGGTGAAATTGCGGATCGCATCGGCGGCGCGCTTCGTCACGTAGTCGAGGAATTCCTGCGACGTGAGCTCGGCGTAAAGACTGCGGTGGTTCTGGTGGCTGCGCTCGGTGGCGATTTCCACGGTCGTCGCGCCGATGCCGCGCGGCGGCGTGTTGATGATGCGCAGCAGCGCCGCGTCGTCCTGCGGATTCAGCAACGCGGCCATGTAGGCCATGATATCCTTGATCTCGCGGCGGTCGTAGAAGCTCTTGCCGCCGACGATGCGGTAGGGAATGCGCAGCCGGCGCAGGTGTTCCTCGAAAAGACGCGACTGCTGGTTCATGCGATAGAGAATCGCGAAGTCCTCCCAGGCGGCCGTCTCCGTGTCGCCGCTGGCCTGGCGCGCGCCAAGCTCGTTCACGATGAACTCGGCCTCCTCGGCATCGTTCGGCACGGCGACGACCTGCACAGGATCGCCGCCCTCGCGCGGGCTCCAGAGGTTCTTGCCGCGGCGCTTTGTATTGTTCGCGATCACGCGGTTCGCGGCCTGCAGAATCTCGTTCGTGCTGCGATAATTCTGCTCGAGCTTGACGATGGTGGGATTCGGAAAATGCCGCTCGAATTCGAGGATGTTCGTCACCTCCGCGCCGCGCCAACCGTAGATGCTCTGGTCGTCGTCGCCCACCACGCAGATGTCCGGTGCATCGCCCGCGGCGAGCATCGAGACGAGATCGAGCTGGAGCTTGTTCGTGTCCTGAAACTCATCGACGAGCAAATGCCGGTAGCGCTGCTGCCAGCGCTCGCGCACCTCCGGGAAATCGGCGAGCAGGCGCGTGGCGTTCACGAGCAGGTCGTCGAAATCCATCGCGTTCAGCGCGCGCAGCTCGGCCTCGTAGCGGCGATAAACAGCGCCCGCGAGGGTCTCCTCGTCCTCCGGCGCCCGCCAGCCATTGTTCTTCGCCTTGCTGATGAGGTTCTTCGCGAGGCTGGGATCGAGCTTCTCATCCGCTGCAGCCGTGCGCGCGATGACCTTCTTGATGAGCCCGTTCGTGTCGCTCTCGTCGTAGATGCTGAAGTTCGGCTTGTAGCCGAGATGGCCGGCGTCGGCGCGGAGAATGCGCACGCAGAGTGCGTGAAAGGTCGAGGTCGTCACGAGCTTCGCCTGCTCGGGCTCGATCATGCCGCCAACGCGCTCCTTCATTTCCTTCGCGGCCTTGTTCGTAAACGTGACAGCGAGAATCGACGCGGGATCGACGCCCTGCGAGACGAGCCACGCGATGCGCGAGGTGATCACGCGTGTCTTGCCCGTGCCCGCACCAGCGAGAATGAGCAATGGCCCGCTGTTGTGCGTGGCGGCCTGCAGTTGCTCGGGATTGAGATCGAAAAGTCGAAAGCGGCTCATTGATTTCGAGCCTCCGCGAGCCGACGGATCACCGCCGGGTAAAGCTGGTGCTCTGCGACCTGAATGCGCGCGTGAAGCGACTCGGCCGTGTCGCCGGGCAGCACGGGAACCTCGGCCTGCGCGAGAATCTCGCCCGTGTCCACGTCGTCATCGACATAGTGCACGGTGCAGCCGGTCACTGCGGCACCAGCCTCGAGCGCCTGCCGCCACGCCTCGAGTCCGCGGAAATTCGGCAGCAGCGACGGGTGAATGTTGATCACGCGCCCGGGAAATGCTTCGAGCAGCGGCGACTTCACCACACGCATGTAACCCGCGAGCACAACCAGCTCGACGCCTGCATTTTGCAACAGCGTAACGAGTTCCTCTTCGACCTCGGGTGAGAGGCGCGTCTTGTAGCGCGGCTCGTTGAGTGTCGCTGTCGGAATTCCCGCCTCCTCTGCCAGCTTTAGAATGCCCGCGCCCGGCACGTCGGAGATGACGATCACCGGCTCGGCAGCGAGATCGCCCGCCTGAATGGCGCGCAGGATCGCCGCGAAATTGGAACCTTTTCCAGAGCCGAGAACACCGAGTTTCATGAGCCGTCGATGATGCACCAGAACGCCCGATGCGCAAGCGGCGCTTCCCAATGCCCGCGCCCTTGGCATACTGCGCGCCGATGGAATTGCAGGAGTTTTTGAAGCGGTGCGCGAAGGAAGTGGACGCCGCGCTCGATCGGTATCTTCCCAAGGCGACGGTGAAACCCGCCACGATCCACCGCGCCATGCGCTACAGCCTCTTCGCAGGCGGCAAGCGCATGCGCCCCGTGCTCGCGCTCGCAGCTGCCGAGACCTGCGGCGGCAAAATCGATGCCGCCCTGCCCGCCGCCTGCGCCGTCGAGTGCGTCCACACCTACTCGCTCGTCCACGACGACCTGCCCTGCATGGACGACGACGACATGCGTCGTGGCCGCCCGACCTCGCACAAGGTCTTCGGCGAAGGCGTGGCCGTCCTCGCCGGCGACGCGCTACTCACGCAGGCCTTCGAAATTCTCGCGCAGGCGCAGCCAACGAAGCGCCATTCCATCGCGGCCATGATCCGCGAACTCGCCGACGCCGCCGGCAGCCTCAAGCTCATCGCCGGGCAGGTCGCCGACCTCGAGGGCGAAGGCAAAAAGGCGACGCGCGCGCAGCTCCGGTTCATCCACGAACGCAAGACCGCAGCCATGATCGAGGCCAGTCTGCGCCTCGGCGCGATGAGCGCGAACGCCACGCCCGCGCAGCTCGACGCGCTCACCGCCTTCGGTCGCAATCTCGGTCTCGCGTTCCAGGTCATCGACGACATTCTCGACGTCACACAAACGAGCGAAAAACTCGGCAAGAGCGCCGGCAAGGATGTCGCCGCCGAGAAAACAACGTATCCGTCCGTGATCGGCCTCGAAGCCTCGAAACGGGAAGCGAAAAAACTCACGAACGCCGCGCTGGCAGCTTTGAAGCCCTTTGGCAAACGCGGGGCGACTCTCGAAGCCATCGCCAACTACCTGCTCGCGCGGGAGTATTAATACGTCCCCTGCGTCACGCCGAGCTGGTGGCTGGCCTTCAGCCGCCGCCAGAGCGCGTCGCCCTCGTCGCGCCCGTCGATGAGCGCGCGATAAGCCGCGAGAATTTCCGCCGTCTCGCGAGCGTCCTCCTCGAGCAACTCGACGCGGAAGTGCCGCAGCCCCGCACCCCACAGCGCATCAAAAAATTTGGCGCCGGTCTGCGCGGCGGCGTTGAAGAGCGTGTTGCGGCAGCCGACATCCGCGCGGAGCGGATGCGCGATACCCACGCGATCGCGCACATGCACGCGATGCTTCTCGCACGGCCGGCCGCAGTCGAGAAACGACGAGCCCTTGCTAAGAAACGCTGCGAAGACGCAGTGCTCCATGTGAAACATCGGCATGTGCTGGTGAATCGTGAGTTCGAGCCAGCCGGCCGGAACGCCGCACGCGAGCGCCGTCACCTGCCCGACTGTGAGATCGTAGGAGACCGTCACGCGCTCGAGTCCGCGCACGCGGAAGAGCGCCGCCGACACGGGATTCGCCACATTCAGCGAAAAATCGCCGATCTTGCGCAGCGGCGAGTCCGCGAAATACGCAATCGCGCCGACATTGCGGATGAGCACGCCATCCGGTGCGGCATTTTCGATGAGTTTGAAGAAACCTTGCTCGCCAGCTTTCTGGATACGCGGCGTCGCGAGAAAGATCGTCTTTCCGGCCGCCTGCGCCCGCTCGACGGCCTCGCGGTAGCGGCGAATGTCCTCGAAATCGACATAGACATGATCCACCGACTCCGTGAGCGCGGCGTCGAGCTGCTCGAAGCTTCGGCAAAGCACGGTGAGCGCGGGCTTATCCGCTGCCGGAACTTCCGCGCGAATGCCCTCGAGAATTTCCTCGAGCGAAATTTCCGGCCGTGATGCAGACGGCTCAGCAAGTAGGGCCGCCACCGCCTCGCGACGCAGGCGGTTCAGCTCGCTGATTGGTGCAATTACGTCGCCGACGAGTGCGTTCTCGATGATTTCGAGACGGAAAGGCGTCTCGTCGAGTTTGCTAAATTGCGCAGCGAGTTTCTCCGTTGTGAGCGGCTGGCGCAGCGCGGTCTCGAGCGGTTTTCCCGAGTGCACGACGACCCTGCGTCCACCGGCATTCGCCTCGACGCGCAGCAGCTCGCCCGCCGCGCCGCTCACATAAAATTGCAGCGGCTGCTTGCGTTCGTCGCGCGTGGAAATACGGCCGGAAAATGTCGCGCGCAGCTCGCGCGTGAGCGCGGGATCGTCGGTCTTCCACACGCGGTCGCCGGGCTTGAGCTTCGCGAAGTCGATACGACCGCGCTCGAAGAAGAGCTTGTTCCCGCGGATCTCGAAGACGCGACCGCCCTGCTCGGCATTCGTGTCGCCGCCCGTGTCGAACACGACGCCATGGCCATTTTCGATTTTCGATTTTGGATTTTCGATTTCCACGAAATCGCGGCCCACTCGCGAGATTGTGCCGAGATATACGCCTCGTTTTTTGCCGTAGCGCGCACCGACAAGCCGCTGGTGATCGACGCCGTGCATCCAGCCGCTGAAGAGGCCGCGCGAGAATGTCATTTCGAGCCGATACCAATCTTCGGACTTCGGCTCGGCATCGCGCTCCGCGAGCGCGGCGTCGATGGCCTTGCGATACACGGCGGTGACCGCAGCCACGTATTCCGGCGACTTGAGCCGACCCTCGATCTTGAAGCTGCGCACGCCGAGGCGGATGAGTTCGGGAACCTCGCGCACGGCGGCGAGGTCCTGCGGTGAGAGGAGGTAGCGTTTGTCGCCGAGGTCGCGCGTCTCGCCATCGACAACGAGCTCGTAAGGCATGCGGCAGGCCTGCGCGCACTCACCACGGTTCGCGCTACGCTGGCCGAGCGATTCGCTCGTGAGGCATTGGCCGGAATAGGCAACACAAAGCGCGCCATGCACGAATGTCTCCAGCGGCATCGCGGCGGCATCGAATTTTTCCAGCTCGCGGAGGGACATCTCGCGGGCGAGCACGACCTGCTTCACGCCAAGGCCGGCGGCAAATTCCACGCCCTCAGGCGAGGTGATCGTCATTTGCGTCGAGGCGTGGACACGCAGGCGCGGCGTCAATTTTCGCGCGAGATCGGCAAGGCCGACATCCTGGATGATCACGGCATCCACACCTGCGCTCTCGAGCAGGCGGAGCTGCGCGACGGCGTCGGCCAGCTCGTCGGTGAAGATGAGGACGTTCAGCGTGACGTAGGCTTTGACGCCGTGGTTGTGAAGAAACCGGACGACCTCGGGTAGGTCGGCCTCAGTGAAATTCTCTGCACGCATGCGCGCATTGAACCGCGGCAGCCCGAAGAACACGGCATCCGCGCCATTCGCCACGGCGGCGCGCACGCACTCCCAATCGCCGGCAGGGGCGAGGAGCTCGGGTTTGTCGGTGGAATTTTGTGCGCGCATCGGGATGCGAGACGATACAGTGCACGGCACCCGATTCAATGCCCGCGCTGCAAATCACGAACCTTCAAGTCATCGGCAACGAGCTCGCCATCGCATGGAGCGATGGCTCGGAGACGTTTTTTGAACTCGAGAAACTCCGGCGCACCTGCCCGTGCGCGACGTGCGGCGGCGAGCCCGACGTGATGGGCACGGTCGTGCGTCCGACGAATACCTACACGCCGCGCAGCTTCGAGCTGGCTGGCTACGAGTTCGTCGGCGGCTACGGCCTGCAGCCGCGCTGGGGCGACGGCCACTCGACGGGCATTTATTCGTTCGAGTATCTGCGGCGGCTGGCGGCGGATTAGTTTCGCCGGCGCAGCATGCAGACGAGCTCGCGGCCTTCGCGTCCGGGATAGGCGAGCTGGGGCACGTAGGCGGTGACCATTTCGAAATGCCCGTCGAAATGGCGCTCGACCTCTTCGCGTGTGACCCCGAACGGCGGTCCCTCTCCATCGTTGTCGGGATCGAGGTAAAAGACCGCCAGCAACCGTCCGTGCGTCTTCAAAGCGGCGACGACACCAGCCACGTAATTCGATCTCTCTGACGGATTGATCGCGCAAAAGCACGTGTGCTCGAACACCCAGTCGAACGCGCCGATAAGGTGTCCCGGCAGCGCAAACAAGTCGGCGACCTCGTAGCGTTCCGCGCCGGCGCGGCGATGGGAATCGGCCCGCTGGATGGCGGAGGGCGCGAGGTCGATGCCAACGGGATCCGCCCCCGCCCGGGCAAGCTCACGAACGTCGTGTCCCGAGCCACAGCCAGGCACGAGCACGCGGCCGCAAATCTCATGATTCGCGAGCCATTCCATGAGCGGTGGCGCCGGCGCGCCTTTCTCCCAAGGCGTGTCGCCGGTTTGATAACGTGTTTCCCAATCCATCATAGCCGTCTCCATCGGGTGCCGAGCGCGACGCCGTATTGGAATTTCCGCGCGTGCTCGCGGATGAAGAACGGCAGCTCGACGCGGTGCTCGAGCATGAAGGCCGGCTCCAGTGCGCGTCGCAAAGCCTCGAAGCTGCGACCGGTTTCCGGCGTGCCGCCGAGCCAGTTCGCGCGCGGAGTGAATTCCTCGAGCCACGTGAACGGAGTCGTGAGCAGGAGCTGGCCGCCGCTTCGCACGAGCGCGGGCAGGCGCTCGAGGAGGCGCATGGGCTCGGGGAGGCGGCACAGGAGATTCGCCGCGAGCACGACGTCGAAATTCTCAAGATTGGCGCGCAAGTTCATCGCGTCGCCTTGCTCGAAGGTCACGCGCTCGCGGTCGATGTCGGGTGGGATTTCCGCGACGGCGGGCTCGGTGAGGTCGCCCTCGGTGACTTTTTCAAATGCGTGACGCCCGGTTTTGCGCAGCTCGTTCGCCGCACGAATGAAGGTGTGCGAGTAGTCGATGCCGAGCACCTCGCCGCAGGTGCGCGCGAGCTCGAAGGACGAGCCGCCGACCGCGCAGCCGAGGTCGAGCGCGCGGGCATTCGCGGGCTGGGACGTCGTGTCGAGCAACTCGCGGACGAGTCGCATGGGGAAGCCGACGGCTTCGGCCGGGCCGGGCATCCCGCCGAGCACGTCCGCAGCGCTGCCGTAGTGGAGGAGCAGATACTCGGCGAGGAGCTTGGGTGACTCGTAGGGATTCACTCCGCAATCAGGCCGGCCATGTAAGCCGAGGGCTGGTAGCTCTCGATGAGGACGCTCACCTCGCCGTCGCGGAACATGCGGGCCTGCGTGACGTTGATCTCGGGCGTCTTGTGCGGCGCGAAGAGGATGTCGTCGTGCGTCGCGTTCTTCGCGTGCGCGAATTTGTCGGGCGTGAGGTGGCCGCCGAGATGATCGCTGCGGCCGGTGGCGACGTGGATCGTGCCGAGAATCTTTTCGTCCTGGATGTCGCGGCCGGAGACGGGCAGCACCTGCGTGCCGAAACCGAGCTCGCCGAGCTCGCCGGTGACGGGATCGCTCGCGAGCTTCTCGTTGTGCGCCCGGACGGTCTCGGGATTCCCCGTGAGCAGCTCGGCCTTCTGGACGCGGCCGTCGGCGACGTGCATGAGGCCGATGGTGCCGTCCTCGTATTTCATCGGAAACTCGCCGCTCGCGCTGGTCGGGACATAGTAGATTTCGCCGGCGGGGAGATTCGCGACATCGGGTTCGTCACCACGACAGAGGCCGTGGCTCTTCTGCGCCTCCTGGCGGCCGAGGTCCAGGTGCAGCGTGGCCGTGCGGCCGAGGAACTCGTAGTCGATCTCGACCCAATCGGCGCGGGTCATGCCGAGACGGAGCAGCTCGCCCTTGCGACTGACCTCGTCGTAATCGACGGCGAGGCCGGTGGTGAGGATCGTGTGGTTGAGCCCGTGCAGCGTCGCGCCGCGGAAGCCAAATTTTTTCGCGAAGGCCGTGAGTGGAGCGGTGGCCGAGTAGGTCGAGATGCAAAGAATGATGTCGTAGCGCGGATAGACGTCGTGCTCGAGGCTCAGTTCGCGGCCGTCGGACGCAATGGCGAGGTCGGGCAGGTCGAGGTTGCTGCCGCCGGTGATCTCGTAGGCGAAGAGGTCGGCACCCTCGAGACCGAGTTCGTCGAGCACGCCGTTTTTGAGGCCCGTGTAGAAATACTCGTAGGCGTTGCGCTGGATCGAGAGGTCGGGATTCTCGAGGAACTTGAAATCGATAACGTCGCGCGGGTCGTCGAGGTCGATGAGGATGCATATCCGCTGGCCCGGCTTCGGCGCGAATGTGCCCTTGATAAGAGCGGAGAGACTGAACGGGGGAAAGGTGCGGGCGGCGGCTTGCTCGGCGATGATCATGGGCAGCGAGGGATTGAGATGACGCGGGACAGCCCGCGCGGAAAGCGTGGCATCGCCCGCACGACGAGGCAAGAGGGGATGATGCAAAAGAGCCATCCTCCGGCGGCACGCCGCCTGCTGAGGGCATTGATCTTTGCCCAACTCAGAGTTAATGAGGCAATCGAATGACGTTATCTTCCGCGCATAAGCGCACCGTGCATGCCGGCCGTGCGCGGCTGGTTGTCTCCCGCGCATGCGTCGCTTTGCTGCTTGCGACGGCTCCGTCCGCCTTTGCCCAGCAATGGCGCAGCGCGCTGTATCCGACCTCGTGGCAGCCGCCGGCTGCGACGGCCAATTTCGCGACGGATCAGATCATTCAGGACTTTTCCTATGCGGGCTATCACCGCGGCGAGGTTCCGATCCCGAACCCCAGCTCGCCGGTTTTCACCGTCACGGATCCTGCCTATGGCGCGGATCCAACCGGCGCTCAGGACAGCACGGCGGCCATCCAGACGGCCATCGATGCCGCGCAGACGGCCGGTGGCGGCGTGGTCTATTTCCCGGCGGGCACTTACAAGGTCGCCCCGCCCGCGGGCAAGGATTACGCGCTGCGCATTTCCGCCTCGGGCGTGGTGCTGCGCGGCGCGGGCACGAGTTCAACGAAAATTCTGAACAGCACGTCGAACATGCGCGGGAAGTCGATCATTCTCGTGCAGGCCGATCTGCCGCTCGACTGGCGCGTGGCCTCTGGCGCGGGCTCGGCGCTTGCATCCAACCTCACCGGCCCAGCCACGGCCATCCCTGTGGCGGACGCCTCGATTTTCAGCGTTGGCGAGTGGGTTTCCGTCCATTGCGACGCGACGGACGCGTGGGCGAACGAGCAACTCGAGAGCGATTGGGTGGGACAGGGCGCCACGCTTGGAGGACTCGCCTACCTGCGCAAAGTGACGGCCGTGGACACGGGCACGAACACCGTGACGGTGGACATCCCCACCCGCTTCGCGCTGAAGACGCGGGACAACGCGCGCGTCGATCCCGTCGCCACGCCGCTCACGGAAATCGGCCTGGAAAATTTCTCGATCGGCAATGTCCAGAGCTCGAAAACCACGGGCTGGGGCGAGGACGACTATGCCACATCGGGCGCGGGCGCCTACGAATGCCACGCCTCATACGCGATCTACGTGACCGGCGCGGCGGATTCGTGGATTCGCAACGTCTCGTCGTTCCAGCCGGCGGGGAACACCTCGACCGCGCACCTGCTCAGCAATGGCATCCGGCTCACGTTTTGCCGCACGATGACGTTGCAGGGCTGCTCGCTCCAGCGCCCGCAATACGGCGGAGGCGGAGGCAACGGCTACCTTTACCGGCTCGACGACTCGGGCGACAACCTGCTGCAGGATTGCACGGCGACCTTCGCGCGCCACGGCTTCATTTTCGCCGAGATGGCGACCTCGGGGAATGTGCTCTACCACTGCGTGGACAGCCAGACGGCGCGCTACACGGGATCGACGGGCAGCGTGGTCGCCGGCGGCCAGGGCAGCGAGCACCACATGCATTTCAGCCACTCGAATCTCGTGGACTCCTGCACGGCGGACTCGAGTTTTTTCCTCGCGGTGTATCGGCCATTTGGAACGAACCCGAAGCATGACCTCACCGCGGCGCACAGTGTGTTCTGGAACACGCTCGGCCGCGGCGACACGACGTGGGTCGGCGCCGAGGGCAGCTACGTGGTGGCCAGCCAGCAGGCGCGCTACGGTTACGTGATCGGCACGCGCGGCACGCGCAATCAGGTGCTCACGAGCCTGTATTATCACTCGGTCGATTCCACGACGAAGACGGCGCCGGTGGATTTCGTGGAAGGCGTCGGGCAGGGCGACGACCTCGCGCCAGCTTCCCTTTACGAAGATCAGGTCGAGCGCCGCATCGGGCAGGCGATCTTCCGCGTCTCTGCGGGATCGGATCAATCCATCGACCCGCCGACGGATGGCGTGAAGCTCACCGCATCGGTCGCGAACGGCCCGCCTGCCAGCCAGGTCGCCGGAGCGGCGACATTCGCGTGGAGCGTGGTGAGCGCGCCGGGAACGGCGACGTTTTCCTCCGCAAGCTCGGCGAGTCCGACCGTCACGCTCAGCGCCGCTGGCACTTACGAATTCCGCGTGACAGGCGCGTGGAGCGGCCAGACCTCGACCGACACGGTGCTCGTGACATTGAGTGGCTCCGTGGCGGCGAAGCGCACCATCGACACGCTCGCGACGAAGGACACCACTTTGCGCGGTGGCTCCTTTGCGGGCACAGCCTACGGTAACGACTCCACGCTCCAGCTCAAGAAATCCGACCAGGCCGACTACGTGCGCGAGGTTCTGTTGCAGTTCACCCCGGTGAAGGTCGCCGCCTCGGCGGTCTCCAAGGCGGAGATCGTGCTCACGCCCACGGCATCGGCCGGCGCTTATTCCGGCCAGGTGCGCACGGTGGACGACACAACCTGGAACGAAGGCACGACGACCTGGAACAACCAGCCCGCCGCGGGCTCGATCACCAGCGGATGGCAGGCGACCGACGCTTCGCCAGTATCGATCGACGTGACGAGCGCCGTGAAGGCCGCGCTCACCGCCGGCTCCACGAGCGTTTCGTTCCTCCTCGAAGTCTCCAGCCAGGCCGTCGTGGACAACGTCGTTTCGTTTCGCTCGAAGGAAGGCTCCCGCACGACAGGCCCCATGCTGCGCATGACGGTGCTCGCCAGCGCTCTGCCTGCCACGGCATCCACGCTCACCATGCAGATCGTCACCCGCAAGGTCATCCTCCATGGCTCGAAACGTTCGCGGGTCGCCGGCGTGGTGGTCAGCTCCGCCGGCGTGAGCGCGATCGCCATTTCCGTAAAACGCCGCAGCGTGGCAGGCCGCGTGCTCGCCAATGGGCGCTGGAGCGCGAATGTGCGCCTCAAGCCCGGCAAAAATCTCGTTGTTGCCCGCGCGACGGACGTCACAGGCCTCAGCGTCCAGACCTCACGCACGATCCGCGCCCTGTAGATGAACCCCTTTTCCCAGAAATGAAGATCCGCTCCGAGGGCAACTGCTCCCGCAAATACCGCCGGCTCCAGACGCCCCTGAACATCAGCGTCTGCGGGCAGGTGTGCGCAGCGACGAACTGGTCGCCGGGCGGCATTGTCTTCGAGGCGACGGATCTTCAGCTCGCAAAGGACGTCCCTCAACCCGCGGAGCTGCTGCTACCTTGCTCGGACGGCGTGTTTTCGCTGCCCGTTCAGATTTGTCCTGCCCGGCAGACGCCCCGCGGATGGGGCTGCAAATTCCTCGACGTGCCGCGACGGGAGTCCGCGATCCTGCATCAATACGCGGACGCGATTTTTCACGGCTTCACCGTCACCATCGCCGAACTCGAGACCGCGGGGCGTCAACATCTCCAGGCGGAGGATACGTCCATGCTCGAAGAGCCGCAGGGAAGCCGTTGGGCTCTGCGCACCCCGCTCAAGCGCCTCCTCGTCGTCTGCGCGTTGCTGGCTCTCATCGCAGCCGTCGGCAGCATCGCGGTGCCGTTTTTCCTCACGCGCGTGAAGTCCCGCCTCAACGAGGGCGACTACTATTTGAAAATTGCCCAGAGCCGCCTCCGCACCGCGCAGCTCTCCATCGACGTGATCGACGCGAAGATCGCCACCACGAAAGAGCTGCTCGCGGAATGCTCCGGGCCGAATCCGCAGGTGCCGATTCCCCTCAAGGAGCAAAAAATGCTGCACCTCGGCCTGAACCAGCTCAACGCCGAGCGACAGATGCTCGACGTGCATCTCGGCATCCTGCAGGCTGACGTCGAGGCCGTGAAGAAGGGCGACTTCTTCTTCGAGCAATCCGTGCTCGGCGGCTACGGCACCGAGCACCACACTGACCCCGTGCCGTATCTCACCGAGATTCTCGCCGACATCGCGCAGGACGCAAAAAGCTCGCCACGCCAGACGGAGGATCGCCAGAAATACGTGCTCGTCGCGCAGGACCGCGTGAAGCAGGCGCAATACCAGCTCCACTCCATCGAGCTGCAAAGGCAGGCACTCGAGGCCATCATCGCGCGATGCGCCGATCCCGCGCACAAGGGCGCGCTGCCGGAGAACTCGCTGGACCTCACCCGCCGCGACATTGCCCTGCTCGACATGGAC
>JGI24743J22301_10000023_pt1 | contig 13746 bp, 7 predicted proteins | sample KBSMiscanthusM2_FD_22301 | JGI IMG/M metagenome (IMG submission 22301)
GCGCACCGGGCTTGAGAATGTCGGCAACGAGGCCGAATTCGCCGACTCTCGATTTTCGGCAACGGATCCGGACTCCGTCTTCTCCCCTGCCGGCACGCCAGCGAACGAAGACACTGAGGTCTCCATCGACGCTTCTGTCGCAACACTCGCACCGGAATCAGCGACCGGCTTTTCCCGAGGAGCGGTTGAGGGAACCGCCGCAAGCAAGGCATTCACCGTCGCCTCCGGGCAACCCAGCGCGCGCAGGTGCGCTGCGAACGCCGCCGGATTCTCCGGCTCCAGATCGCTCCATCGCGTAATCCCCGCCGGCGCAGGCGCCGCGGCGACCACCGTTTCCACAGGTCGTTGTCCAAGAATCACGACGTCCAGCGCCAGCGACACGGCAGCCAGCACGAAGCCAGCCGCGCCCAGCGACAGGAGCAGAATTCGCGCGATCGGCGCCAGACGAGGGAGTTTCATACTGGCTACAAAGCCCGCATTCCCGCAACTGGAGCAACGCTCTCACTGTGACGAAACCGTCACACTTCCACGAAGAGGTCGAGCTGAACGGGCGCATCGTCCACTTGCTCTTCCCCGGCAAACCGCACTCCCGCACCCAGCAAACGCACCGAGAGCGAGCTGCGCGCATGCGCGGCCTCGAGCAGGCTTTGAAAAACCTCCGGCGTCGGCTCCGCGCACACGCACTCGCGCGACGTGCGCGTGAAATCGGCGAACTTCAATTTCACGAACGCCTTCCGCACCACACGATCCGCCGCCTTGCGGCGCAGCTCGTCCATGAGTTCCTCGACGAGCTTCTCCAGCTCCGCGCGACAGGCCGCGAGGCTCGTGAGGTTTTCCGCGAAGGTCGATTCGTTGCTGAGCGATTTACGGATGCGGTGCGGCTCGACATCGCGATCGTCCTCGCCTCGGCAGAGATGGTAAAGCTCCTCGCCCCATTTCCCGTGCCGCTCCGCCAGCTCCGCGAGCGGGAATCGCTGGAGATCGCCGCAGGTGTGAATGCCCATGGCCGCGAAACGATCCGCGCTCTTCGGCCCCACGCCCCAGAGCTTGCGCACAGGCAGCTCACGCATGAATCCCGCGACCTGGTCCGGCAGGATGGCGAACTGCCCGTTCGGTTTGCGCCAGTCGCTCGCGATCTTGGCGAGCATCTTGTTCGGCGCCACGCCGGCGGAGGCCGTGAGCCCCGTCTCGGCAAAAATTCGCGCGCGCATCTCCTTCGCCAGCTCCCATGCGTAGCGCTCGTGCCCCGAGACATCGAGATACGCCTCATCCAGAGAAAGCGGCTCCACGAGCGGCGTGTAGCTCCGCAGAATCTCGCGAATTTTCTGCGACTCGGCGCGGTAGAGATCGAAACGCACGGGCAGAAACACGAGCTGCGGGCATTTCTCGCGCGCCATGAATCCCGGCATCGCGGAACGCACGCCGAAGGCCCTCGCCTCGTAATTGCACGTGCAGACGACACCACGCGCACTCCCCCCGCCCACCGCCACGGGCCGGCCAGCCAGCTCCGGACGCTCCCGCAGCTCGATGGCCGCGTAGAAGCAGTCCATATCGAGGTGAATGATCTTGCGGGCAGACACGGGAGACAGCGAGTTTCCCGAAACTTACCACCTCGTCAATATGAACGCCGCCCTTCGCTTCGCCAGTTCTGCAACTCGCGGTTCGGAGCCCGCTCCGACAAGACGCCGAAATGCGGCACGACTCTAGGAGCGACGCAGCGGAGCGCACGAAGTCTCCGCTCTCCAGCTCTCAGCGTCTGCTACACCGTTTCCGCCAGCGGCTCGCGATCGGTGCGTAGCTTGAGCACTTCGCGCGTCCACGACTGCACGCGGCTCGCGAGACCGGCGTTCTCGATGAGCGAGGACCCGTGCGAGGGAATCATCGTCTGGAGGCGATCGTTCCAGGCATCGGTCTTCATCTGCTCCGCGAAGCACTTGCGGATGAGCGTGACCATGATCGACACCGCCGTGGACGCCCCCGGCGACGCGCCGAGCAACGCCGCGAGCGAGCCGTCCTCCGCAGCGACGACCTCGGTGCCAAATTGCAGCATGCCGCCGCGCTTCGGGCACTTCTTGATCACCTGCACACGCTGCCCGGCGATCTCGAGCTTCCAATCCTCCATCCGCGCCTCGGGCAGGAACTCCTGCAGCGCCGCGAAACGATCCTTCGGCGACTGCAGCACCTGGCCGATGAGATACTGCGTGAGCGGGATGTTATCGAGACCGGCGCCGAGCATCGTCACGAGATTGTCCGGCTTCACCGAGAGCGGCATGTCCAGGAAGGAGCCGCCCTTGAGGAACTTCGTGGAAAAACCCGCGTAGGGACCGAAAAGTAGCGACCGTTTTCCGTCGATGATGCGCGTGTCGAGGTGCGGCACCGACATCGGCGGCGCGCCGACAGAGGCCTTGCCATACACCTTCGCGTGGTGACGCTCGACGAGTTCCGGATTGTCGCAGCGCAGCCATTGCCCGCTCACCGGGAAACCGCCAAATCCCCGCCCCTCGCGAATCCCCGACTTCTGGAGCAACGGCAACGCGCCGCCGCCCGCGCCGAGGAAAACAAATTTCGCGCACACCACGCGCTTCGTTCCGCCCGACTCCACCGTCACGCGCCAGCGCCCATCGCGCTCGCGCCGCACGTCGGTGATCCGATGCTTCAAATGCAGCGCAAAGCCCTCCTGCGCCTGCAGGTTTTCAACGAGCGCACGGGTCAACGCCCCGAAATTCACGTCCGTTCCCGCCGCGGTGAAAGTCGCCGCGACGTGATCCGCCGAATCGCGGCCCTCCATCACGAGCGGCATCCACTCCGCGAGCTCCGCACGGTCTTCCGAGAACCGCATGCCGGCAAAAAGATGATGTCCCGACAGCCCCGCGTGCCGCTTGCGCAGGTAATCGGCATTCTCCGCGCCGCGCACGAAGCTCATGTGCGGCACGGGGTTGATGAACTTCTCGGGCTCGCCAAGCACGCCCTCCTGCACGAGGTGCGCCCAGAATTGCTTCGAGACCTCGAACGACTCGTTGATCCCGATCGCCTTGGAAATATCGACCGAGCCGTCGGGCCGTTGCGGCGTGTAGTTGAGCTCGCAGAGCGCGGCGTGACCCGTGCCGGCGTTGTTCCAGGCATTCGAACTCTCGCGCGCAATGCCGTCGAGGCTCTCGAAAAGTTCCACCGTCCAGCCCGGCTCCAGCGCCTTGAGCAGCACGCCAAGCGTGGCGCTCATGATTCCAGCGCCCACGAGCACGACATCCACTTCTTCACGCGATCCTTGATTCATGGCAAAATTTTTGAAGCCGGGGATCAAAACAGGAACCGCTCGCAGGCGCAAGCTGCGCAAAAAGCCGCACGCAGCCGCATTCCCACGGTCTCTCTCCCCACCCCTCGTCAGACAGCAGATCGCATGCCGAAACCTGCGCCTTTTCACAGCCGAGGGTCTTTTGCCGTCGCGCTCAGTCGCGCGTCTCGAAGTTTCCAATGAACCGGAAAGCCTGGCAAATAAAGGTTCCGGGCGTGATTTGACGCGCTCTGTCGCGGACAGTCGCGATGCAGAAAATGGTGCGCGATACAGGGTTCGAACCTGTGACCCCTACCGTGTCAAGGTAGTGCTCTACCACTGAGCTAACCGCGCGTTCCTTTTGCGAAGACCTGCGCCAGAGATGGCCGGCTTCCGCTGGATGGGAGCGAGGAAACTACGGTGCCGCGGCGGAGGGGTCAATGGAAAAAGCGCGAATTGAATGCTCGTCTGTCTGGTTTTTGTGAGTGTCCTTCGGATGTGCCGAATCCAGGGGAGTCCGAGGACCGCTTCTACAGCTTGGAGCAGATTCGGGTCCGTGTAGGTCTTCATCGTCAGCTTCATGTCGCTGTGCCACATGAATTCCATGACAATGCGCGGAGGGGTTTCCAGCTCGTTGCAGGCGGCTGCAGAACGTGTGTCGTAGCGAATAGAATCCGACCTTGTAGGTGGGTGATTTTCGCACGCACGAAATCACGAACGAGGCTCTCGGCATTCGGGAAGATGTCGAAAAATACGTGGGGATCGTTGCCGGAATGATTAGCGGCAACCTCGCGGAGTGTGGCAACGGCCTCCGGATGCGGCGTGATTAGCGCGTCCTTGCCGTTTTTGGCCGTCGCGCCTCGCAGCCGGATATACGGTTGTTCGCATCAAGGAATAAATCCGGGAACTCCAGTTGCTGGATTTCACCGGGGGCGCAACCCATTCTTAAAAACTTGTAGGGGACATTCCTGATGCACATTCTCCGAATATGGCACCTCCTTCCCTCCTAAACTTCATCGACCCGGCTTCACAGTTGGAAGGCGAACTCCTCGATGGTCGTTGGCTCGTCACAAAACTTCTACCGTCCGATCCGAATGCTACCGGAGGATATTTCTCATTCTCTTACGAGGGCATCGACCAAGAAACGAAAAGCAGTATTTTCCTAAAAGCCCTCAGTCTCGTAAGTGTGTTGAAACTTACAAATGGGAACGTTTTACGTGCTATACAAGGCTTAACCAACTCCCACACATTCGAAATCTCAGTTCTAGATGTCTGTCGGGCGGCAAACTTAGAGCGCGTCGTCAAGCTTCTCGGCCACGGTGAGCTTTCAGTGAATGACCCAGACGTTCCATTTCCATTACCTATTCCATATATCGTTTTTGAACTAACGGAAATTGGCAATGCATACAAGCTCCATACAGCCATTAACGCTGCAAGCGAACTATGGAAAATAAAAACTCTGCATGAAGTTGCCGTCGCATTACAACAGCTTCATACAAATCGAATTGCGCACAAAGATGTCAAACCTTCCAATGTAATTTTTTTCAAATCATTAGGAGCAAAGCTATGCGATCTAGGCCGAGCAACCTCCGAAGATCACTTACATGGTCCAAACGAAAATTTAACAATAGCATGCCAGGTGCGTTATGCACCTATTGAACATCTATACCAATTTGCACCCACAACCCGCGATGAAAAGAACTATGGAGCAGATCTTTATCATCTCGGGAGCCTCTGCTATCAGTTTTACTCTAGTGTTCCGTTGACATTCTCACTCCTTTCGAAAATTCCCGCGGACCTTAGGCCTGACTTAAATCTTTTAGGCCCACTAGCTGGAAAATATCGCGGAAATTACCTTCCACTCATTGCCCCAGTAACAAAGGCACTAACCGAGGTGTTGATAGATATTACACCTGCCATTCCATACCCAGTTCGAGCTGGCATGGTAAATCTTATCGGGCAACTGTGCAATCCTGACCCATCAAAAAGAGGACACCCTAAAGATCATCGTAGAGCGGTAGGTCGCAAATTCTCGGTTGAAAGATATATAGCTCAGTTTAATACAATGTATTCCAAACTGAAAATAAGTGGACTCAGATGAATACCGCTATCGTCAACGAACCACGGCGCGTAGTTCCTAGGTGGCGGAATTTTTTATCTACTGTAGAAATGGGCGAGTTTTCCTCGCTCAAAAATGCGACTCAAATTTATCAAATTCCGACAGCAGACATCAATGCCGCAAAACGAGCATGGAATACAAATCGCTCTTTATTTTCTGCAGGAGAACTCCTAGCCACAGCCATCCAAGCCAATGATATTTCAGCAGCGAAGGAAGCCGCCGAATTCATCTTTCGCCACAAAGATGAATGCTCGCCATTCGTATTGCGGACAGCTCAACAAGTTCTAACATATCGAAATCAACTTATTATTGAGGATTCTCCTACCGAAGCTTCACTTTGGAGGCAACCAAAATTCGACCGCAAAATCATAGGACTACTTCGGCGGCAACTCTCCGATTTCCCAAACGATTCAATTAGGTGGATGGATCTTGCACTTGCCTACACAATTTCTGGCCTTCACGAGAAGGCAAGGCGAGCCATCTATACAGCTCTGTCACTGGGTGGCGGAAATCGATTTATTATTAGATCAGCTGTGCGTTTCTTCGTGCATATTGATGAACCCGATCTCGCCCTTCGAATTCTCGCGAAAAGCCCATCAACAAAACATGACCCTTGGCTAATAGCTGCGCATATCGCCGTCGCTGATATTGCAAAGAAGCAATCCGGATTTCAGAAAATTGCCCAGGCAATGACATTGAGTGGCGGCCATTCACCGTTTAATCTCTCGGAACTTTCTTCCGCACTCGCCACTTCTGAACTTTCCTTTGGTAGTGATAAAAAATCGAAAGCTCTTTTTCGAAAATCCGTCGAAGATCCGACTGAGAACTCTGTTGCGCAGCTTCGCTGGGCAGAAGATCAATTAGGAAAGCAGGTTATTGACCACCAACTAACAGTGCCACGTAACTTTGAGGCTGAAGCTAGAATAGCTTTATCTACAGCACGTTGGGATGACACCGTAAAATCGTCAAGAGAGTGGCTTTGCGATGAGCCTTTTTCAAGCCGCCCCGCAATCTGGGGCTCTTACGTTGCAAGTGTCGTAATCGGAAATTATAACGAAGCCTTAAAAATAGCTATCGAGGGACTCAAAGCTAACCCATATGATCCCACTCTTCTAAACAATGCAGCTTTTTGCGAGGCATCCCTCAATAAAATTAAAGAAGCAGAGGACTATCTTTCCAAAATCCCTACAGCGATAACCTCAAATGAAAATGTCGCAGTTCGTGCGACTGAAGGGTTAATTCTTTTCAGAAAGGGACTTCGCCAAGAAGGCAGGAAAAAATATTTAGAAGCTATCGCTATCGCTCAAGAAAATGATCTCGTGCGCCAAGAGGCACTGGCTTTGAGCTTTTTGGCGAGGGAAGAAATCCTCGCCGGAGACGGTTTCGAAGAGGCTGCCTTTAAGCGAGCTGAAGATTTAGTAAAGAACCAGAACTTCATCGATCTGACCAAATTGCTTGAATATGAAAAGTTGCTTTTGGGAAATCGAAGGAATTCATAGGCAATAGGTAGTTAGACACCAATCTCAGTGGGTGAACACAACGAATAAGGCTTTCCTCCAGGGCCATTTTCAATCGACCATTGGACCAATCCCATTCTCCGAATCCTGCACAAAGCCTCCAGCGTTTAAAGCAGGGCTCCCGATCCTTACTCAGATATTTCGCTCTCCCTCCCCCTCCAGAAGGATGCCTATCGCGGCGAGCCCGTCGTCGCGGTGTTTGAAAACCTGCTGCCCGACTCCGAGGCGTTTCGCCGCAGAGTGGCGGAAAATGCCGGCGCCAATCGCTCCGACACCTACAGCCTCTTGTCGCGCATCGGCCGCGACTGCGTCGGGGCTCTTCAATTCCTGCCCGAGGACGAGTCCCTCGAGGAAACGAACACGGATTCAAGCCCACCAACTTTTTGGCGAGCAATTGCCCACGCTTCTCGCTGAACTCAATTCCGTCCTCGCCGCATGAGCTTCCTCCGCAAACTTTTTGGCCAGAAAGACACCCCGTCCACGGCCGCGCCCGCCACTCCGCCACCATTGCCTCCGGTTGATCCCTCGCAGGATCCGAACCTCATCCGCGTGCACGACGCCTACGGGCGCGAGCTTTTCATCACCCGCGAGGAATGGCGGAACTCCGTGCTCCTCGGCAACATCGAGAAAGCCTGGGACAAGCCGGATGAGCTTTATCAAATGATCCTCAGCGCGCTGAACGACGGCTTCCGCTCCGACGTGGTGAAAGCCGCGCAGCACCTCTACGAGATCGATCCCAATCACGTCCGCGGTGCGTGCATTTGGGGCATTGTCCTGAATGAGGAAGGCCGGCTCGCAGAGGCCGAAGCCGTTTTCAAGAATCACACGGCCAGGCATGGAGAAGAAGGCGTCGTTCTCACGAACCTCGCCAAGGTTTACGCCAAACAGGGCGACGATCCGAAGGCCGAGGCGCTGCTCTGGCACGCGTTGGAACTCGATCCGAATCAGGACAACGGCATGGGCTGGTATGAGGTGATCCACCGTGAGCGTGGCGGAGAGCAGGCGAGCCTCGAAGCCCTGCGCCGGATCGCCGCGATTCCCGGCAGCTGGCGCGCCCAGCTCTGGCTGGGGCGGGCGGCTCTCCGGCGGCGCGATCTTGCGGGGGCTCTCGATCTTTACCGGGAGGCTCTCGCCCGCGTGAACCCGGTCCCGGCGGACGCCCTCATGCAGATCAGCGGCGATCTCGGCAATACCGGCCACCTCGTCGAACTGCTCGAAATCACCGGCCCCCGATTCGATCCCGCGATTCACGGCCTGCAGGTCGGAAACAACCTCATCAAGGCTCACGTCGATCTCGGCCAGCTCGACGCGGCTCGCACGATCCTCGACCAGCTTTACGCCCTCAAGCGCCCGGACTGGAAACCGCACCTCGCTTACTGGGACACCGAGATTGCCAAAGCACGCGTCTCCACCACACCCGCGATGAAGCAGGAGGAGTTGCAGGTCGCCATGCTCGTCATGGACGGCCCGGTCTGGTTGAAGCCCATCTCCCCCGCCGCCGAGCTTTTCCCGGCCAAGGATGCCGGGCCGCTGCGCATCGCCTTTCTTGGCGGCAGCGCGACAGTGCCGACGAACTCCCAGCGCGCCGAGCATCAGCTCGCCGATACGCGCGGCCGCCTCAGCCGGGCCATTCCGCTTTTCCTCGCCGAGCAAATCGAGTTTGGCACCAGCGCCCATGCTCAATCCCTTGTCCCGTGGATCGTCAACGGCGCCGGCGGCTTCGTGCTCGCCGGCGCGCCGTGGAGCGACGAACAGGCCGCCGCAGCCGCGCGACAGGGCGAGACGAAGAACGACTACGTCGTCTGCTCGCACCTCGAGACGGGCGTCGAACCTTGGATTGCGCAAGCCCGCCTGATCCGCACCATCGATGGCGCCTGCCTGGGCACGACGGAAGCGCCGTTTTCTTCCGAGCAGCCGACAAATGGCCTGCGCCGGCTCACGGAGCAGGTGCTCGACCTGCTCGCACGGGAGGCGGATCTCACGCGACAGTCCTCGCCGGAAGCCTATGCCATTCCCGGCGGCAACGACTTTCCCTACTATCTCCTGCGCCTCGAGCAATTGCTCGCCACCCGTTGTGCCGCCATGGGCGTCAGCCAGGGGCGCGAAAGCTTCCTCAACGGCGAACGGGAAATTCTCGACGGCAACCTCCAGCAATGCCTCGCTCATCCGAAAAGCGTCTCCGTGCGCGTGCTCCTGGCGCAGACGTTCTGGACGATGAAACTCGCTCGCCCCGACATCCTCTCGGAATTCAAGGAGCGGGTCGAAATGCTTCAGCGCGAGCAGCCATTACCGGAGCCCGCGCAGAGCGTCGTGCAGCGGATTCTCAACGAGGCGTTTGCGGGATGAATTCGAACTTTGAAGTGAGAGCTGACGGTCCGCCAAAACGATGGCGCCGTGTCGCAATGAAAGACATTGCCAGCTCTATTCAATACGGCCATACGACGAGCGCAATTCCGTGTTCTGAAGGACCGCTATCTCGCGGCGTTTTTCCAAAGCCCGGACTACCGGCGACAAATTGAAGGCGGTAAACGCGGTATTGGTCAGCCCAATGCCGTGACTGCAATTCGAGATGTTTCGCGGAGAACTGCGCTGCCTGCAGAACGGGAACATCTCCGAGAACCGCCGGGGGAGGCTCCGGCTCCGGGATATCACCTGGCGGTTTCGTCGCGTGGAGTGTCCCTGGTCTTTTCTGCGATTTCAGGGTGCTGTCGCACGAAATTTTCGGCCTGGCGCGGGTGCTCGTGCACGAACTCCTCCGCGACCTCGTCCGTCGGCAGTCCTGCAGCGGCCTTGGCCAGCCGGCGTTCATCGAGCTGCCGCCTCACCGCAGCCACGGCAGCCTCGTTCATCGGGAACATGAGGGTGAAGCCCACCGCTGCGACATTGAAAAGAATGTTCATCACGACGGGCGCCCACATGAGGCGATGCAGCATTTCTTGCGAGGGCGCGGCGTGGCTCTTGCCATCCAGACCGAACCACACCAGCAGGTAGCCCATCACCAATGTGCTCAACGAAATTCCCATCTTCGCAACCAGCCCCATCACAGCGGTGAACAGCCCTTCGCGACGACGCCCTGTATGGAGTTCATCCAGATCACAAATGTCCGGCACGATCGCATTGACGATTGTGAAGCAGAAGGGGGTCAGCACCGTGAAGATGAGCTGCGGCGCCAGCATCAGCCAGGGGTTGCCGGGCACGAGCGTGAAAGGTTGAAGCAATGCGACGACCAGCAGAATGCCTGTTCCCACGAGCAGCGCGCCTTTTTTTCCGATCCAGCTGGTGACCGGCTTCATGCATGGCAGCACCCCGAAGACCAACAAGGTGCCGATCGTGGTGCCCCATCCGATGACCTTTGTCGCCGCTCCCTTGTCGCCCCCACAGACATAGTAGGTGCCGATAAAGACCAGAAAGCCAACCACACCGAGGCGCTGCGCGAACATCTGGGAGATGCTCACCAACTGCAGGATGATGAATGGCTTGTTACGCAGTGTTTCCTTGAGCGCGGTCGTGATCGGNGGATGCTCGCGATCGACGTGNGTGAAGCGCTCGCGGCAGATCCAGGCCGCCACAAATGCCGAGAGGATGATAATCGTGCCCACGATCACCGAAATCCAGCGCATGCCCCAGATTTCGCTGTTGGATCCCTTGGCCGTATCCTGAAACGCGTGGGAGAGAACCGCCGTGATGTGGGAAAAATCGAATCCGCCGGCGAAGAGGGACTTCACCGTGGTGATCACGCCATCGTTGAAGCCGTTGCGGAGGGCCAGCCAATACATCCAGCCGGCGCTCAGCGAGACGAGCGCGAGAAAGAAGCTCCCAATGGCCTGCACCCTTGAGCGCTCGCTGTAATCATCCGTCAGCTCGAAACCCACAGCCGACCACGCCATCGTGTAAACTCCGTAAGCGATGTAAAAGAGGCTGCACAAGACGAGCAGATACGTGAACTGCACCGTGGAGCTCCACGCGGGGTTCGCCCACCAGATCGCCGAGAGAAAGATGGCGCCCAGCACGGCCCCCATCACGAGGTAGGGCTTGCGCCGGCCCCACCGGGTATGAGTGTTGTCCGAAAGATGGCCGATGATTGGATCGGTGAGGCCATCCAGAATGCGCGGCAACATCATGCACCAGCTCACAAGCACGGGGCTGAGTCCGAAGCCGAGTGTGAAGATGTTGTAGGCCTGCCCGTAAGTCTGGATGAGCAGATGCATGGCAAGCGCGCCGATTCCCCATGCCCAGATTTCGCGGCCGGGTGCCGTGTAGGGTTTCCCGCCAACGGCGGTCGTGCTGGCCTCGTTCGGCGCGTGCTTACTCATGGATGTCCTTGCGGTTGAAACTGAATCTGCCAGGGCCGTGTCGATGCGATGCGCATAACGACGTAGGGACTGGGGAACTCATAAATTCGAGCCAGCGATTGAAACTCACTTACTCCCGCACCGCGAGCAGCTTTTGCCAGCACTCTCACATATTTCAGGAAGAACCTCCTGCGCGAGATTTCTGCACTGCGCCAGCACTGCATGGCGAATCCTCTCAGGGAAATCCCCGAGCAAAGACTTGAGGCTATTGACGGGTTCCTGCTAGGAACGCTGCGGCAGTTCGCAAGTTCGTCGGCGAGGGAGCGCCATTCCCATGCCGCGAGGAGTGAAGGGCCTCACGGGATTTTCAGAATGTCCACTCCCCTCGGCTCAAGGCACGCTTGCAGACTCGCTCGATACGTGCGCGCCATTGTCTCCGTCGCATTGCTGCTGTGCGGAATTCGCTTCGGTCACGCGGATCCCGTTCCTCTTCCTCCAGCTCCGGCTCGCCCCGATGCCGCGGCGGGGCCCACAAAGGTGGAGGTGGGTGGCTGGCTTGCTGACATTCTGCGCATCGATAGCGCGGCGCAGACCTTCACGGTGAACATGCTGCTCGTCATGCAATGGCGGGATCCCGCACTGGCCTCCGCCGCGGGCACACCGCCGCGCAGCTTTGCGCTGAGCGAAATCTGGAGTCCACGCTGGTTGCCGGCGAATCCTGCGGACGCCCTCCAAAAGCCGCTGCCGGAGGTCGCCACCGTCACGGCCGACGGCACGGTCGTTTACCGGCAGAGTCTGATTGGTTCGTTCGCCCAACCGATGAATCTGCGGAGATTCCCTTTCGATCGCGAAACGTTTCGCATCCGATTCGTCGTTCCCGGCTACAGCTCGAAGGACATCGCGTTTCTCCCCTCCTCTCATGGAGAACAAATGGGACTTCGAGATGGCGTCGGGCACGCATCGAATTTCACGATGCAGGACTGGAAGGTGACGAACTTCCACGCTCGCGCGGAGCCCTACACGATCGCGCCGGGCGAAGTCGTCGCGGGCTATACCATCGAGTTCGACGCTGCGCGGAAGCCGAACCATTACGTGCTGAAGGTCCTCCTCCCGCTCGTGCTCATCGTGATGATGTCGTGGCTGGTGTTCTGGATCGATCCGACGCTCTCGTCGGCGCAGATCAGCGTGGCGGTCACCTCGATGCTCACGCTGATTGCCTATCGCTTCGCCATCGGCGCGGATGTGCCGAAGCTGCCCTACCTCACGCTATTGGACGCGTTCATTTTGCTGTCCTCGATTCTCGTCTTCCTCTCGCTCATCGAGGTGATGGTCACCACCGCTCTCGCGTTGAATAACCGTGTCGAAGCGGCGCGCGCGCTGGACCGCCATTCGCGTTGGGTGTTCCCTCTCGTTTTCCTCGTCGTCTCCGCCCTGCTCACCACGTTTTGAATCACCAATCCATGCCCATGCCGTCACAAACTCCACCCTTGCACCGCCGAGCCCTTCTCGCCGGCCTGACCGCCACATCGCTGCTCCTCGCGGGCTGCGTGAACCCGATCAATCCGCTCGGCAAGTTCGACCCGACACCCAAGGTCGGCGCGCCCGCGGCGGTCCACAAAAATGAAAAGTTCGCGTGGGGCATCTCGACGGCGAGCTACCAATACGAGGACCCGGCGGTGAAACCCGGCGAGAAGGACTTTTTCTCGACGGACTGGGACGTGCTCGTGGCGGAAGGCAAGGCGCCGCCGCGCGGCAACGCGCTCTATAGCTGGACGGAATTCGAGAAGGACATCGCGGCGCTGAAGAAAATCCAGCCGACGCACTACCGCTTCAGCATCGAGTGGGCGCGCGTGGAGCCGAAGCCCGGCGTCTATAACGAGGAAGCCATTCGCGGCTACGTCGAGATGGCGCGCAAGCTCAAGAAGAACGGCATCGAGCCCGTCGTCTGCCTCTGGCACTTCACGTTCCCGGACTGGCTCTACGACCACAAGAATCCGGGCAACTCGAACTGGCTGCACCCGCTCGTCCGCTCGCATTGGAACGCCTACGTGACGAAGATGGTCACCGCGCTCGCGCCCTACGTGAAATTCTACGCGCCGCAGAACGAGCCGAACGGCCAGATCACGACCGCCTACATCGTCGCCCAATGGCCGCCAGCCATGACGCTCGCCATCGGCCACTACTGGGAGGCCATCGACGCGAGCACGGCGATGTTTCGCGACTGCGCGGCCATCGTGAAAAAGATCGAGCCCTCGGCGAAGATCGTGAGCGTCGAGGCGCTCCCGTGGTGGCAGCGCGCGCCGCTCGACCCGGGCGGCCTCATCTACAACACGATGATCCATGGCAACACGGATCACCTCGATCGTGTTTACGACGTCTGCGACTACATCGGCATCAACTATTACTACTCGCAGGCGCCCGGCCCGATCTCACTGATCGCCGGCCCGTCGTTCCGAGGCAAACACTTCACGATGATGGGCTGGGACATCAATCCCGCCGGCCTCTATGACGAGATCGCGCGCGTCGCGAAACGTTACGGCAAGCCGA
>JGI24743J22301_10000024_pt1 | contig 13603 bp, 11 predicted proteins | sample KBSMiscanthusM2_FD_22301 | JGI IMG/M metagenome (IMG submission 22301)
GGATTTCTGGAACAATTTCGCGGCCTCGTCGCTGTGGCCGGCCTCCTGCGCGGCGCAGGCGTAATCGTAGTAGAACAACCCCGTGAGCACCGTGGGGCTGAGTGTTGCCGACTCCGTGATCGTGCGCTCGAACAACTCCAGCGACTCTTCGGAACGCTTCGCCGCAGCGAGCGCCCGGGCCTGGGCGTAAGTGAAGAAGGGATCCTTCGGGAAAAGTTTGCGCGCGTCGCTTGCGGCTGTGGCCGCCGTCTCGAATTTGCCTGTGCGCAACAACAGCACGAGGAAGTCACGCTGCCGGACGGGATTCGTTTTCTCGATGATGAGCGCCTGCTGGATGCTCGTGAGCGCCTTCTCGAAGTCCCCGCGCTCTTCGTAGAGCGGATAAAGTTGGTCGTAGGCGGCGAGGTTGAGCGGGTTGTTGGAAACGACTTTTTCCAGCGCGGGAATTGCGGCTTCCTTGTGACCAAGCTCGATCAATGTGCCCGCGAGGCGCTCGTTGATGTTCGCGAGCGTGGGCTTGAGATCAGCCGCGCGCTGGTAGAAATCCGCCGCCTCGGCGTAACGGTGATTGAGCGCGTAAAAGTCTGCGATGCGCGCCAGTGTTTCCGCATCGGAGGCTCCGAAACGCGTGGCCCGCTCGAGGCAGGTCTTCACCTTCGGGGCGAGCTTCGCATCCTCGAAAGGATTCCCCTCCGTCGAGTTCATGAGGAACTCGGCAAGCTGCAGCCAGAATGCCGCGTCCGTCGATTTGGCCCGCAGGGCGCGGTCGAGCACGCGGGTGCCGCCTTCGGTGTCGCGCTGGGCCAAGGAAATGCTCCAGAGCGCCTCGTAGGCGGCGAAGCGATTCGGATCGGCCTTCAACGCGGACTCGGCGTAGCGCGTGGCGAGGTCAGGCTTGTTGAGATTGCGCAGGTAGATCGACGACAGCGCGAGCGCCGGGGAGGGGTCATCCGGGCGCGCCTTGATGGAGTCCTTCAGCACGCCGATGGCCTCCGTCGTCTCGCCGCGGCGCACGTAGTCGTAGGCGACCTCGATGGCCAGCTTCGTGTAGGAGGGATCGAGAGTCAGCACCTCGCGGTAGCTGCCCAGGGCTTTTTCCGGACCGGAGCTCTCCTCCTCGATGATGCCCGTGACGAAATGCGCCATCGCCTCGGCCTGCCTCTCGCTCTTGGTGTCGAGATGGATGGGCACGGGCGCGCGCTCGGCCTCGTCGAGGATGTAATCCGTCGTCGAGGCCTTTGCGGGCCGGAGACTCGCGACCGGGAGAATGATCAATGCGGCCAGTCCACGAATGGCGGATGCCGCACGAAACCCGGTCGCGATTTTCACGCGAACAGGATACGCGCTAGGACTTGTAGCGCAACCGCTTCTTGTGGCGATTGAGCTTCATGCGCTTGCGGCGCTTGTGTTTGGCGATCTTGGCCTTTCTCTTCTTTTTGAGCGAACCCATGCGTTACTTCTTAATAAACAAGCTTGTTCAGGGGGTATTCGATAATACCTTCGGCCCCGAGCTGCTTGAGCTTCGGGATGATTTCCCTGACGGTCTTCTCATCGATGACCGTTTCCACCGCCACCCAGGTTTCCTGAGCCAGAGGCGAAACGGTAGGATTTCGCAGCGCGGGCAACGCCTCAAGCAAATTTTTCAGATTTGCTGAGGGAAGATTCATCTTCAGGCCAACCATGTCGCGCGCGGCGAGGGCGCCCTTGAGCAGCAGGACGAGCGTTTCCATCTTCTCGCGCTTCCATGCATCCGTCACGGCGGTGGAGTTCGCGATGAACTCGGGGAACGACTCCATGAGCGTATCGACGATGCGGAGTTTGTTCGCGCGCAGCGANGAGCCGGTCTCGGTGATATCGACGATGGCATCGACGAGGTCGGGCACCTTCACCTCGGTCGCGCCCCAGGAAAATTCGAGTTCGACGTTCACGCCGCGCGACTCGAAGAAGCGGCGCGTGAGGCCCACGGCCTCGGTGGCGACGCGTTTGCCGGCGAGATCCGCGACCGTGCGAATCGGCGACTCCTCCGGCACGACGAGCACCCAGCGCGTGGGGCGTGAGCTTACCTTGCTGTAGGGCAGTGCGGCGAGCACCTCGACTTGCGAGCCGTTCTCGGCGACCCAATCGCGGCCTGTGATGCCGCAATCGAGATATCCATGCTCGACGTAGCGGCTGATTTCCTGCGCGCGCAACAGGCGCACCTCGAGCTCGGGGTCGTCCACGGTGGGCTTGTAGGAACGCTTGGAACCCGAAATGGAAAATCCGGCCTTTGCGAACAGATCGATGGTCGCGTCGAGCAGGCTGCCCGAAGGCAGGCCGATGGTGAGTTTCTTCTGGCTCATGACAAGGGGTGAGGAGCCTAGCAGGCCGCCGCGCGACTGCAAGCGGCGAACACCCGCGAATCCTGCGCGGACGCGACCTGCGTCAACGCCACTCGATGCGGCCACGCAGCTGCATGAGCACCGCGCCGCCAGTGGTGGTATCGGCATTCGGGTCGGCCGGCACTTCGGCGAGCGTGACCTGCGGGTAGCGCGTGCGGCCCGGGCTGCCGGGAGCGACGCCCACCGCCGTTTCGAAATTTTGCACGAGGGCTTTCGGCAAGCCGCGCAACGTGCCCATCGCCGCTAGGGAATCGGGGTCCGCCGGTCGCGCGACCGCAGTGATCCACGCCACGCAGGCGCCGAGCAGCAGCCCGGAAAAGACGCCGGCGGCGAGGCCGAGCGTCTGGTTGAGGTAGTCGGCCTTCACGCTCTGGTAGGAGGGCGCCTTGATTCGCACGACGAATCCCGCCACCACCACGCCAATGGCGTAGAGCGCGAAAAAAGCTCCCGTGGCGACCCAGCGCGGATCGAATGTCACCGATTCGCCGATTTTTTCGGTCCACGGCTGCCAGTAACGCACCGCGACGAGCACGCCGAAGAGATTCACGAGCAGGATGCGCACTTCGCGTGTCGCACCGTCGCGCCAGCCCATCCAGGCGCGGTAGAGCACGAGCAGGGCGACGACGACGAGCAGGGAAATTTCGGAAACACTCATGATGCCTGCAGGACCTCCTCGACGGTCGTGACCCCGAGCAGCGCCTTTTCCGCGCCATCGTAGCGGTAGTTGCGGAAGCCCCGCTGGGCGGCCAGTTCGTTGACCAATGTTTCGTCGGCGCCCTCGCCGAGCGCGCGGCGAAATTCGTCGTCGAGCACGAGCAGTTCGAAAAGTCCCGTGCGGCCGCGGTAGCCGGTGCCGTGGCAGGCGTCGCAGCCACAGGCCGCGTAAAGCGTGGAGCCGGGATCGAAGCTGAACCCGAGCGACTCGAGCTCGTCGCCTTTTGCGGCGTAAGGTTGTCGGCAGTCGGGGCAGAGCACGCGCACGAGTCGCTGCGCAAGCACCATGAGGAGCGCGGAGGCGACCTGATAACGCTCGACGCCCATGTCCTGCAGGCGCGAGATCGTGCCGATCGCATCGCGCGTGTGCAGCGTGCTGAGGACGAGGTGCCCCGTGAGCGCCGCGCGCAGGGCCACGCCCGTCGCCTCGGCGTCGCGCATCTCGCCGACGAGGATCACATCGGGATCCTGACGCAGGATCGAACGCAGACCGGCCTCGTAGGTGATGCCGGCGCGGGTGTTCACCGCGAGCTGCGTCGCGCCGCCGAGCTCGTATTCCGGCGGATCCTCGATGGTCATGATGTTCAGGCTCATCGCGTCGAGCTCGCGAAGTGCGGCGTAGAGCGTGGAGGTCTTGCCCGAGCCGGTCGGGCCAGTGGCGAGGATCATGCCATTGCGCGAATGGATCGCCTGGCGGAACTGCGCGAGCATCTCGTCGGACATACCGAGCGAAGTGAGGTCGAACACGCCGCCGCGATGGTCGAGCACGCGGATGACCATTTTTTCGCCGTAGATCGAATTCGCCGTGGCGACGCGGAAATCGACTTCGCGTTCCTCCGATTTCACGCGGAATTTTCCGTCCTGCGCGCGGCGTTTCTCCGCCACATCGATCTGAGCGAGTGACTTCAATGCCGTGACAATGCGGATGCCGTCGGAGGGATCGTAGGACGTGCGCTCGTGCAGAATGCCGTCGAGCCGGAAGCGCACGCGGTAGGACTCGCTCGTGGGCTCGATGTGGATGTCGCTCGCTTTTTCGAGGAGCGCCTCCTCGAGCACCTCGCTCGCGTTCTCGAGACCGGAGGCCATCTCGCCGTTGCCATTCACGACGAAGGACTGGCGATCCATGTCGAGGAACGTGAGTCCCTTGCGCGTGCGGCCCTGGCGGGCGACGTGGGCGGCCGGATCGAAATTCGCGGGCACGGCAAAGGGGAACGCCTGGCCGGTGCCGCTCTTCACGGGCGCGGGTTCCGGTTCGGGCTCGGATTTCCATTTGTGTGCGCGCGCGGCGGCGAGGCGTTGCTGTGCCCACAGCGTCACGAAATAGGCGCCCGCGCCGATTCCCGGCAGCAGGAGGGCGGCCAACGTCCAATACCGCGGCTCCGCGCGGTGCTCGTGGAGATCGCGCTGCACGGCCTGGAGACCGCGCATCCACACGCCGGCGAGCACGAGATAGCCGAGCAGGAAGACTTCGAAATTCCAGCGATCTCCGGCATCGGCCGCGACACCCGACCGTGGGGAGATGGCGACATTCTTCGACGGCGCGGACGCGGGTGCGGAGTCGGATGTCGTAGCAGAGCCCTGTGTGTCAGGCGCTTGCGTGGTGGCTCCCGCTTCGGGTGCGGAGGTGCCCGGTGCCGCATTACTCGTTGCCGGGAATGCCTGTGCGGCGGAATCGGATGTCGCATTTCCGTCCGCCGTGGAAGTCGTGGCTGCCCCTGCCGAGGTGCTCACGGGCTGTCCGTCGATGCTCGCCACGGTGCTCAGAGAATAGCGCACGATGCCATTCTCCAGCTCGATTGTGATATAGTCCGGCGTGTGCGTGATGATGCGTGCGCGAATTTGCTGCCCGTTTTTGAAGACGAGGTTTTCGCCATGCGCGCTGGCCGCCAAAAAAACCGCCAGCGCTCCGCCAACGGCAACTCTTCGAGTAATAGACCGGAAATCCCTCACCGAAGGGTGAATGAACTGCGCCCGGACACCAGTGTCCACACCAAAATTCGTGCGAAACCTAATCTCTTGATCTTAACGCGCGGATGCTTCGCCTGTGCATGATCTGGTAGGCCACCACATACGAAATGAGTGCCGCGGGCACGGCGATCACCAGCGAGCCAATGAGCAGGGGCAGGCCGACTTTGAGAAAGGTCGTCCAATGCAGCATCTCGGCGAGATCGAAGTGCACGACGTGTTTCAGCTTGAGCTTCGGCGGCAGCGTGTGCGGGTTGCTCAGCAGCCAGTAACCGATGTCGTATTCGATCCGCAGCAGAACAGGCCAGAAGGGCGTGACGACATCGTGCAGCGTCACTGCGATGACGGCCGCGATCTTGCTGCAGCGTGCGAGCCACGCGGTGACGAGCGAGAGCAGCGTCTTGACGCCGAAGAGTGGCGTAAAGCCATAGAACATGCCGATCGCCGCGCCGCCGGCGATGGCATGCGGGGTGTCGCGGAGTTCCAGCAGGCGCTTCCAGAGCGCGCGGAAATGTTCGATCAGCTTCTTCACGGCGAGCCACGCACACAAGCAGCGCGGTCAGTGGTTTTCCAGCATTGAATTTCGGCTCCGCGGCGGTAGTTTCCCCAACTGCTGCGATGGATTACGGTCTGGAGGATTACGACCTGTTCGACGATCAGCCCTCCGCCTTCGCGCGCTGGGCTCTTCCCGCGCTCGTTATCTCGCTCCTGCTGCATGCGCTGCTTTTCGTTTGCCTGCGCCATCTCCCGATCCATCCGATTCCCGAGACGCCGCCGAAAAAAATCGTCATCACGCAGTTCAAGCTCCAGCCGGTCGATCCGCGCATTTTTGAGCCGGCGAAGAACGGGAAAAAGCAAGCCGCCTCCGCGCCCGAGGCCGTGAATCTGCCGACGGAGAAGCCTTCGCTCGGCGCGATGCAGCATCCCGAGCAGGGAGCGCCCGCCGCGCCGAAGATCGACCATCCGCTGCTCGCCGAGAAGCCGAAGGTGACCGCCACCACCTACGAGCAAACCGTAAAAGCCGCCGAGCAGGGCGGTGTGAAAAGCGTCGCGGGCGAGATCGACCAGGTCCGCCGCGACTTGCTCGCCGAGAAGCCGGGTGTCTCGGGCAAGCCGCTGCTCGAAATGGCGCCGCCCGACATCGACGCTGGCGGCGCGCCTGCCAGGCAGGGCCAGTTCGCCGGCTCGTCCACGCCCGGCTTCAGCAATCTCGACCAGCTCCTCGCGCAGACCGGTCCGCTCACGCCGGAGACCGCGCCCATCCGCATGGATGCCGACGTGCTCTTCGCCTACGACAGCTACCAGCTCCAGCCCGGCGCGCTCGACAGCCTGCGCAAGCTCGCCATCCTCGTGCAGCGCAATCCGCAGCTCGTCTTCGCCATCGAGGGCCACACCGATTCCTCCGGCGATCACACCTACAACCTCCAGCTCAGCGAATACCGCGCCGAGGCCGTGAAACAGGCGCTCGTGAACATGAGCATCGATCCGGCAATCCTTTCCACCCAGGGCTACGGCGACACGCGGCTCGTCGTTCCCGCCACGCACCCCTTTGACGAAGCCGCCGAAGGCCCGAACCGTCGCGTCGAGATCGTGCTCCACGACCGCAACCCGCAAACACCGTCACAGCCGCAATGAAAGCCGATTCGCCGGCACGATCGGTCGTCACACTTTACAAGGAACGCGTGCTCGCCGAGGCCGCCCGCGAGCTTGCCGAAAAAACCCGCAAGCGCCGCGACGACTGGCTGCCCATCTTCAAGCGCTTCCTGAAGCTCGAGGAGCACCGTCTGCGTCTCTGGCACAATGCCGGCGGCGGCGGCCGCGAGATCGCCCGCCAGCGCGCCGACCTCATCGACATCGTCCTTCGCGAGCTCTTCGACAACATCTCGCATTCCGTCGCGGGCAAGGAGACCGAGCGCGTCGTCGTCGCGGCCTTCGGCGGCTACGGCCGGCGCGAGATGAATCCCTTCTCCGACGTCGATCTTATGTTTCTCATCGACCGTGGCCAGCCCAGCGCGCGACTCGAGGACATCATCCGCCGGACGCTCATGGGCCTGTGGGATCTCGGCTTCAAGGTCGGGCATTCCACGCGTTCCCTCGCGCAGGCGGTGAAGGCCGCGAACGAGGATATGATCACGAAGACCTCGATGCTCGAGTGTCGGTTCCTGCTCGGCGACCGCGAGTTGTTCCAGGACTTCAAGACGCGCTTCGAGCGCGACTGCATCGAGGGCAGGGAGGCCGCCTATGTGAAATGGCGTTTCGAGAGCCAGGCCGAGAGCCACAAGAAATACGGCGACACCGTTTTCATGCAGGAGCCGAACGTGAAGAACGGTTGCGGCGGCCTGCGCGATTACCAGAATCTGCTCTGGATTTCCTTCGTCACGAAGCGGCTCAACACGACCGCCAAGCTCGTCGAGCACCGCATCCTGCGCGCCTCCGAGCGTGCCGCGTTGGAGAAGGCCTACGATTTCCTGCTGCGCGTGCGCACCGAGATGCATTATCTCAACGGCCGGCCGATGGATGGCCTCACGCTCCAGCTCCAGGGCCGCGTCGCCACTGCCTTCCATTACCCGCAGAAGCACATCCTGCGGCGCTGCGAGGCGTTCATGCGCGACTACTACAGCTCCACGCGCGACATCTCGCAGATCACGGCCACCGCGCTCGCCCGACTCCAGCTCGCCGCGCCGGCGCCCGCGAAGTCCGGCCTGCTCGACACGCTCATCCACCGCAAGGGAAAGGCTGTGCGCTTCGACGGCTTTCAGGCACGCAACGGCCAGATTTTTCCGCTCTCGCGAGAGGTTTTCAACGAAGAGCCCGCGCGTCTCATTCGCGTCTTCCGCCACGCGCAGGTGCGCCAGCTCGACCTCAGTATGGAACTGCGCGATCTCATTCGCCGTCGGCTGCGTCTGATCGACCGCACGTTCCAATACGCCCGCGACACGCGCGAAATCTTCCTCGACATCCTCTCGCACAAGGGCGAGGTCGGCCGCATCCTGCGCGCGATGCACGATCTCGGCGTGCTCGGCCGGTATCTGCCCGAGTTCGGCGCGCTCACCTGCCTCGTGCAGCACGAGTTTTTCCACCGCTACACGGCCGACGAGCACACACTCGTGTGCATCGAGAAGCTCGACGCCGTGCTGCTTTCCGACGAGAAGCGCCTCGCCGGCTACCGCCAGTTGTTCCAAAAGCTCGAGGACCCCGCGATCCTCTACCTCGCTGTGCTGCTGCACGACGTCGGCAAGGCCGCGAATTCGCGTCATCACGAAGAGGAGAGCGCCATCCTCGCGCACAAGGTCGCCCGACGCCTCCAGCTCACGCCCGACCGTCGCCGCATGCTCCTCACGCTCGTCGATGCGCACTTCACACTCTCGCACACCGCGCAGACGCGCAATCTCGAGGACCCCGAGACCATCGCGGAGTTCGCCGGCATCGTGAAAAAACGCGAGAAGCTCGACGCGCTCATGCTCCTCACGCTCGCCGACGGCATGGGCACCAGCGACCAGAACTGGTCCGACTGGAAGGAATCCCTCGTCTGGAGCCTCTACCGCAAAACCACCGAATTCCTCGACGCCGGCCCGCGCTGGGTCGAGGAGCGTCGTCGCGATCGCGAGTCGCTTTTCGCGTCTGTCAGCCGCCTGCTGCCGCGCGACTTCGCCGAGGAAATCGAGGCACATTTCGCGCACATGCCCGAGCGGTATTTTCACGCGTTCGATGCGGATCGCATCGTCGGCCACCTGCAACTCTTCCGCGCGTTTTTCGAGAGCCGCCTGCTGCCCGAGCACGAATTCGATCCCGTCTTCGCGTGGATCGAGCGGCCCGAGATGGGACACTCCGAGGTCTGGGTGTGCGGCTGGGATCGCGAGCGCCTGCTCGAGCGCATCGCCGGCGCGTTTCTCTCCGCGAACATTAATATTCTTGGCGCCGACATTTTTACCCGCGGCGACAACCTCGCACTCGACATCTTCCGCGTGTGCGACCCGCGCCTCCAGCCGATCACAAGCCCTCGCGATCAGCAGCGCGTCGAGAGCGCATTGCGCGAGGCATTGCGCGAGGCCGACTACGACTTCACGCCGCTCTTCGGCGAACCCAGCCGACTGCGCAGCTACCGCCTCTCGCAGGAGGCCGAGCTGCCCACGCGCATCGTCGTGGACAGCAATTCGCACCCNCTCTACACGATCGTCGAAATCCAGACGCCCGACCGCCTCGGCCTGCTCTACAGCCTGCTCCGCGCGCTCGGCGAGGCTGGCCTCTCCATCCACACCTCGCGCATCACGACCGAGATGGAAGTCGCGATGGACACCTTCTACGTGACCACGCGCGACGACCGCAAAATCGAGTCGTCCGCCGCCATCGAGCGCCTCCAGCGCTTGCTGCGGCAGGCTGCGGCACCGCGGCGGAGCGCGTAATTTCCTTACCTGGGGTCGCCGACTTCGGGCGGCCAGTGCACCGCGAGCCAGACGGTGACGCGGGCGGGATCGGTCCACGACACGCGATGTCGGCGATGCGCGGAGATGAAAAACGTGTCGCCGCGCTCGAGTCGCACGATTTCGTTCGGACCTTCGAGCGAGAGCTCCGCCGCGCCTTCCGCGACGAGCACCCACTCGGCCCACGCCTGCTCATACCATTCGCCGGGTGGCGTGACGTAGCCCTTGGAAACGATGCGCTCGATCCGCACGCCTGCGTGCTCGACGAGCGGCAGAAATTCCTCGCCGTCGTGCGCGGCTTCCGCGAGTCCCGAGAAAAAATTCATGCCACAGCGTAGCACGGCGGCCAACATGCCGGCTTCCGCGCGCCGCGCTCGCCCGCTACACTCGCGCGATGCACCGCTTTTTCGTCACCGCCGACCAGTTGCTCACGAACACGCCGATACTCGCCGGCGACGAGGCGCACCATTGCCTGAACGTGTTGCGCCACGGCGAGGGCGACAAGATCGTGCTCTTCGACGGACGCGGCAACGAGGCCACGGCGCAGATCGCCAGCGCCGACAAGCGCCAGGCGACGGTGAACATCCTGCATCGCGGAAAGTCCACGCCGGTCGGCTGCCGAATCACGCTCGCGCAGGCCGTGCCGAAGGGCAAAAACATGGACCTCATCATCGAGAAGGCCGTGGAACTTGGCGCCGCCGAGATTGCGCCGCTGCTCTCCGAGCGCACGGTCGTTCAGCTCGACCTGGACGAAGCCGCCTCGAAGCGTGAAAAATGGCAGACCGTCGCGCGCGAGGCGTGCAAGCAGTGCGGCCAGAACTGGCTCCCCGAAGTCGCCGCGCCGGTGACGCCGAAGGCCTTCTTCGAGCAGCGCCGGCCAAAGGGCCTGCTCCTCATCGCCTCGCTCCAGGCCGACGCGCGGCCAATCAAAGAGGTCCTTGCCAGCTACGCCGAGCAGCAGGGTCGCCAGCCCGCCGAGGTCACGATTCTCGTCGGCCCGGAAGGCGATTTCACGCCAGCGGAGATCGGCCTCGCCAAGAGCCACGGCTGTCAGCCCGTCACGCTCGGGCCAATCATCCTGCGCACCGAGACGGCCGCGATTTATTGCCTGAGCGTGCTCGGGCACGAACTCTTCTCCGCGAAATGAAACGCTTCGCCCTTCTCGCGCTCCTGCTTCCGGTCGCGCTCCACGCCCAGCCCGAGGAAGGTTATCTGCCGCAAGTCCGCGCCACGCCGCTCCTCCGCACGGAAACGACCGCCGCCGGCCAGCCGATCGTTTATCCGAAGACCGATCACCCCGAGGTTCGCGCGCTGATGGTCACGATCCCGCCCGGCGCCGAGACCGGCTGGCACAAGCACCCGTATCCCTGCTACGCCTACCTGCTTTCCGGCGAACTCACGGTCGAGCTCGAGGGCGGCAAGAGCAATCGCTACAAAGCCGGCGACGCCGTCGTCGAGACCGTGAATCTCCTCCACAACGGCAAGAACACAGGCTCCGAGCCGGTGAAGCTCGTGCTCTTCGTCACCGGCGAAAAGGACCAGCCCTTCACGGTGAAGGCCGCCTCGCTGGCACGTGAATTGAAGTGACCGCGGACGATCCGTAGGCTGGTATTCGGCGAAACAGGGATGCCTTCGCCTTTTTCGGCTTTTTTTCGACAGCTCGATTCCTCCTACCGGGACCAGACGTATTTTCTCGGAATGAAGGCGCGGCTGCTCGCCGCCTTCGACCTGCTGTTCCTCGTCTTTGTTCCGCTGAACATCGCGAAGATACTGCTGTTGCAGCCTCCGTCCATCGGTCTCCGCATCGGTCTCAATCTCTGCTTCGCGGTGGCCGCGGTGCTTTCCTTGCGCGAAGCGAAGGCCGGCCGGCTCGAGCGCGCGGGCAACGTGCTCGTCATCGTCTCGCTCGCGCCGATTCACCTGCTCGCGTTCTTCATTCCCGCGTCGCAGCCGGTCGGCGCGGCGATCCAGCTCTTCATCACCGATCTCGTGCTGCTGCTCTTCGCGCTCATTTTTGCCTCGCGGGGGATCGCCTTCGTCGCGCTGGCAGTGATCGTCGCCAGCCACGTATTCTTCCATCTCCATGCGCTCGACACGCGGCCGATCCTTGGTTCGCTGGAGTTCGCCGCCGACTCCATACTGCACGAGGGCCTTATCACGTTTGGCTTCGTGTTCTGCCTCGGCCTCATGCTGGTTACGATGATCGAGGCCGCGCATCGCCGCAGCGAGGAGGCGCTCCGCGAAACGCGATTGCTCAACGAAAACCTCGAGCGTCTCGTCGCCGAGCGCACACGCGAACTCGAAGTGGCCACCCAGCGCGCGAACGAAGCCTCGCGTGCGAAAGGCGAGTTCCTGGCGAACATGAGCCACGAGATTCGCACGCCGCTCAACGGCATCATCGCCTCGGCCGATCTCCTCCAGCACCGCGCCGATTTGCCGTCCGACGCCGCCTCGCAGGCGCGGCTCATCGCCGATTCGGGCGAGCTGCTCATGCGGCTCCTCGGCGACGTGCTCGATCTCTCGAAAATCGAGGCCCACCAGCTCGAGCTGGAAGTGCAGCCCTTCGACCTCGCCACGCTGGCGGCATCCTGCACCGGGCTTCTCGAGCCCAAAGCCGCGCAAAGCGACGTAAAACTCGTCACCGAACTCGCGCCGGAACTCGCCTGCCACTACGAGGGCGACGGTTTCCGAATCCGCCAAATTCTGCTGAATCTCCTCTCGAACGGCATCAAGTTTACGCCGTCCGGCGGGAGCGTCAGTCTCGTCATCTCGCCCGGCGATGGCGGAGTGCGCTTCGAAGTGCGCGACACCGGCATCGGCATGGATGACTCCACGTGCCGGAGGCTCTTCCAGCGCTTCAGTCAGGCGGACTCCTCCACGACGCGACGCTTCGGCGGCACCGGGCTCGGCCTGGCGATCAGCTGGCAGCTCGTCGAGCTCATGCGCGGCCGCCTCGAAGTGCAGAGCGAGCCCGGCCACGGCTCCACCTTCTTTTTCACGATTCCGCTGCGCGCCATCACAGCCGCCCCCGTCGTTTCCAGCGCCTCGACGGACACGCGTCTCGACCTGCACGTGCTCGTCGCGGAGGACAACGCCATCAATCGCCGCGTCCTCGCCGCTCAGCTCGAAAAACTCGGCTGCCGCTGCACGATGGCCGTCGATGGCGGCGAAGCGCTCGCGATTCTCCAGGGCCGGCCGCCGCTGCCGGACGTCATCCTCATGGACTGCGACATGCCGAATCTCGACGGCTGGGAGGCCACGCGCCGGCTTCGCGCCTGGGCGACTGCGCCCGATGCGAGCCCGCTCCAGCAAAGCGCCGCCGCCCTGCCTGTCATCGCGCTCACCGCGGCGACGCTGCCCGAGGATCGCGCCCGATGCTTCGAGGCCGGCATGACCGACTACCTTTCCAAGCCGATCAAGCTCGCGGGCTTGCAGCGCGTGCTGGAATCCGCCGCCCCGCGATCCTGACGGATTTGCCACCCCCGCGCCGTCGAAAATCGGCATCCCGACCTTCGAGCTCGGCAGATGCGAATCCCATGTGATGCGACACGCCTTCAGTCTGCTGATCCCGGCGGCTTTCCTGCTGCTCCTTGGCACCTGCCCCGCCCCGGCGGAAGAAGCAAAACCGCGCGAGAGTTTTCTGCTCGCGCGAACGCGCGATCTTCTCGGCGTTGACGCGGTTCGACGCCAGTTCGTCTTCGCAAAGATCCCCGGCAAGGATCTCCAGCTCGATATCTACTATCCACGCCCGGCGCCGCCCACCGGCGGCTATCCGCTGATCATCTGGATTCACGGCGGCGGCTGGATCCTCGGCAGCAAGCGACAGGATGTGTTCGTCCGCCACTTTCCGCGTTATGGCTACGCCGTCGCCAGTCTCGAATACCGCCTCGCGGCCGGCGCCCCGTTTCCTGCGCAAATTCGCGACGTGCGCATGGCCACCGACTGGTTGCTCAAAAACGCGAAAGAGCTCGAGCTCGACGCCTCGCAGTTCGTCGTCGCGGGTCAATCCGCCGGCGGCCATCTCGCCCTCCTGCTCGCTCTCACGCAGGGGGAATCGCATCCCGGCTGGGGACCGCCCCCGCCCCGCGGCAGCCTCAAGGCCGTGTGCGCGCTTTACCCGCCCAC
>JGI24743J22301_10000025_pt1 | contig 13517 bp, 11 predicted proteins | sample KBSMiscanthusM2_FD_22301 | JGI IMG/M metagenome (IMG submission 22301)
CCGCCAGTCCCGCCGCAAGGCTGAGCAACCCTCCGCGGCTCGCCGACAGCACCGACATCACGATGAAGACGGCAGAGACATACAGCAGTAGCACCCGAGCCAGCACGCGCACCCGCCCCCACGCGCCCACGCTCAGGGTCAGCAACGCCAGCCCGTTCATCGTCCACGCGAATTGATTAGGATTCAGGAAAAGCCCGCGCGCCCGCGTCCAGAATCGCCCTTCGTAGAAACCTCTCAATTCCTCAGACCACCAGAACGGCATCGAAAAGCCGCGGTGCGACAACTGCCACGCCGCGACGCCACACTGCCCAAGCCCAATCACCACGCAAAGCCCCAGCCACAAAAACCGGCTGCGATTATCCGCCAGCCCCATCGTCGCTGCCGCCCATGCAGCCACGCATGCAAGCATCGCCGCAAAATCCGTCTGCGCCAGCGCGGGATCGGGCGGCTGTGCCAGACAGCGCCACGCAATCCATCCCGCGAACGCAAGCACCGCGATTCCCGCTCCCGGCGCCGAAAAGACATTCCGCACCCCAGTCGGAATCGCCAGCAACGCCGCCAGAGCGACGAGCGCATATGCCGGCAGCGCAAGGAACGGCTCCAACGCCCCGCCGTGAGCAAGCTGCGCCGCGAGTAGACCCGCAGCGAGAAGGATGGCGACGAGGAAGCGCATCGATTGGAGAGTGGAGAGCCTCGGGAGTCTATGGCTCGAAAGAGGCCTTGCACGAAAAATTTGCGGACTGCGATCCAATAGACATCCTTTGCTCAATACCCCTCCCCCAAGAAATTGCTTTGCTGCATAAAAATCTTCTGCTCCTTCTGACGTTCGCCTCTCGTCGCACCGCATGAACAAGCATCTCCGGAACCTTTTTCGTATCACCCAGCGACTGCTTGTCACTTTTTCCCAAACCCCCGTCGCCTTCGCGTTCCAGTTCAAGAACATCCCTCACCATCTGAGTGCCTTCCGGTTCGCAAAAACCGCCTCATTAGCCCCTGCTGAAACCACCAATTCCACTGCGCCCGCCGTCTCTGAAAATCCGCTCTGGCGCTATTTTGATGCGCATCAGGAGGGACCTGGCATCTGGAAATGGGACCACTATTTCGAGGTCTATCACCGACACCTTGCAAAGTTCGTCGGCCGCTCCACGCACTTGGTTGAAGTGGGCATTTACAGTGGTGGGAGCCTCCAAATGTGGCGTTCTTATTTCGGCCCGGGAATGCACGTCCACGGAATCGACATTGAGCCCGCTTGCGAAGTTTACCGCACGGAAGGCGTTGACATTCACATCGGCGATCAAGCCGACCGGACGTTCTGGAGCGCATTTCGCCAGAAAGTGCCTCAGGTGGACATCCTGATCGACGATGGCGGTCACAGCCCCGAGCAACAACAGGTCACCCTCGAGGAAATCTTTCCGCATCTCCGCCCGGGAGGCGTGTATATTTGTGAAGACATCCATGGGGATCATAATCGCTTTGCCAGTTATCTCTCCGGTTACTGCAATGCAATGAACCAGACCGTCGAGCAAGGCCCTGCCAGCCTCGCGGTCAATCCCCTCCAGAAGTGGATGCATTCGATTCACTTCTATCCGTGCATGGTTGTTATCGAAAAACGCGACGCAGAGCTGGCTAGTCTGCACAATTCACGACGCGGCACGCAATGGCAGCCGTTCTTTCCAGATCGCGTAGATTAAATCCCTGTCTCGGAATGACTTGACTCCGATGCGCGGTGCCTTCCTCAGAGCCTCCGGCGCCCGTTTTTTTGCGGTGGCCGCCACCCTCACAAGCGGCTTGGTAAACCTGAAGCTCTACGGCCACTTTTTAACGCCCGATATCTACGGCGTCGTAGTCGTGGCTCTTCAGATCATCAGCTATCTCCCGATGCTCGACGGAGGATTCCGCATGGCAGTCAACCGCCGCCTCCTCGCCACCGGAGAATCCTCGGAGCGACGAGCGCTCACGGTATTTTCCCAGGAAGTCTATTCTTGGCTGCTCGTGCTCGGCTTGATGGCTGGCGCGATCCTCATGGCCGGCTACGCATCATTCCCTCGCTCTCACGTTAGCGGACATTCGACGGCACTTCTGTTTTTGGCAATGGGATGCAGCGGCGCGCTTTCCATGTTTGCCGGGGCGCAAGCTGGCCTGCTGCTCGGACTGGGGCGACAAGCCGAAATGGCGATCATCAGTGGCATCAACGCCCTGTTGGGAACCGGAGTTCTAGCCGCCGCTCTTTGGACAAACACCGGGCTCTGGGCTTTTCCCATTTCACAACTCGCTATCGCTGCCGCCACTTACGGGCTTGCCATTGGGCTGCTCCGCCCGCGCCGGAACAGCATTCCCCTTCTGAAATTTTCGCTGGGAGAAAAATTCTGGTGCCTGTTTCGAGATATTCGCCGGGAAGCGTGGCCTGCTTTTCGAAGCCAAACCTCGATTGTGCTTCTGTTCTCGTCGGATCTGATTCTCGCCAGCTTTTTTTGCAAACCCGCGGAAGTCGCCATCTATGGCGTGGCCTCTCGCGTGCTGGGCATCATCCGCAGCTTTCTGCAAACCTTCAACGAAGCTTCGTGGCCTTTCATCGCCACGCACGCTCAGAAGTTCCATCGGCTTCAGGACTGGATCACGCATGTCAATTCCCTCCTCTATGGCTTGGCTGGTGGTGTCTTGGTGGCGCTGCTCCCCGGCTTCATTACATGGTATATGGGCTCGAGCTGGCAGCTTCCGGCAATTTTATGCTGGCTGCTCGTTGCCCGGTTCCTGGTAATTGGCATCTCCGCCCCCGCATCCTATTACCTCATTGGCAAAGGCGATTTCCGCAATATCGCCAGACACACGGAATACGAATTGATCAGCGGCGTAACACTTAGCCTGCTTCTTGGAATGTCCCACGGACTCCTCGGCATCGCGGTCGGGTATCTCCTCGGCACGGCGGGCGGCACACTTGTCCCCTTCTGGTGGCACTACGCAAAGTTACGTGAACGCACCCTTACCTCACTTTTACGCACCGCCTGGGCTCTGACACTCCTTGGCTTTATTCCAGGATGGTTCTGCGCCCGATTTCTATCCGCATATTTGCCATTTCCCCATCAGTAGTCTCATTCTCGCAACCGTCTCTTTACGGGACCGCATTCTTTTCTTTTACCGGCGCGATCAAGAGACTGAACTCCGCCAGCCGTTTTACCAAGAGGCGTATCCACAGCCACCAAGGGATTCGCCCGAAGAGCAACCATCCAAAATCCTTAAGTATAGAACCGAGCAGCCCTCGCCAGCGGGGGCGGAAATCCACGCCGAAAGCTTCACTGACCGCAGGACCATCCGCACGGCCCCGCTTCCAATAGCGAATCAAAGGTGCACGATTCCGATACAAATAAGGCAGGCGGTAATCCACCGCGATTCGATATCCCCCACGCACAATGCGCACGCACCACTCGGCATCTTCTGCACTTGCCAAAGACTCATCGAAGGGAAAGCGCTCCAGAGCCGACCTTCGATATGCACAGCAACTATTCCCGTAGATTTTCCAAAAGCCGGAGTCCAGGTCATTGCCGTCGAAGAACGTAATTCCACTGGAGGGCTGCGCCGCCTGCGCCGTCAAGAAGCCTGCCGGTTGGCACGCCAGAACATCCAAAGGCAGGTCTTTGAGGTCGCGACTCAGCTTCTCCCAAAATTGTTCGATAAGCGGCTCGAAATGCAGGCTCGCCACCAACACCCACTCGCCCGCGCATTCAGAGATCCCGGAATTGATCGCCGCGCCATAAGAGTATTCCTTGCGCGAATAATTCACGACTTTTGCGCCAACTCTTTTCGCAACCTCGACCGTGCGATCAGAGGAGGCATGGTCCACCACGATCAACTCCCAATTCCTCGGAATCCGCGCAGTAAATTCCGCCAGTTCCTTCTCCTCGTTTCGGGTGCGGAGAAGAATCGAATTGATCATAAAAGCTCGTGCTCTGGCATCCAGAGCCCAAAGTCAAGTTTTGAACCCCAGCTTCAAAGTGTGCCCGTGATCGGTTGCACACTCGACGCACATCGATCATCTCGATTAAAGGAGGCAATGCGCCACGGGTTGTGAATTCGGCTCTCCTGCATTCTGATTTCCTTCTCCATTCTCATCTTGATCAATGATCACTTACCTCGTCGTCGGCCGGAACGATTATTACGGCATCAATCTCCACAAGCGCACCGCAGTCAGTCTGAATTTCTTCGGCTCGCTCTGCGAAGGCGAGGACGACGAGATCATCTATGTCGATTGCAACACTCCCGAGCATGAGCTCACGCTTGCCGAGGCCATCTCCGACACGCTCACCCCGGAAACACGCCGACGACTGCGCATCTTTCGCGTGAGCGGCGAGCAGATGCACGCCGCCATCGGAGAAACCCCACTGCCTTTCTCGGACGAACTCTCCCGCAATGTCGGCATTCGTCGCAGCAATCCTCGCAATCCCTGGCTACTCTCCACGAACTGCGACATTCTCCTTTATCCACTCGCTGGTGCATCCATGCACCAAATTCTCGCCAGACTGCCGCTTCGATTCCACCTTTGCCCGAGAGGGAATATTCCCGCTCCTCAATGGCAGGAGCTGGATCGCACCGATGTCTCCGCCGCCGCCGGCCTTTGCGAAGCCGTCATTTGCAGCGGAATGCGCCCGCCGCCGGAGAAGCCTCAGGAATGGCTGCGCTTTTCTGCAGTCGGCGACTTCCAACTCGCCCCCCGCGACCAGTGGCTCGCCATCGGCGGCTGCGAGGAAGGCATGAAGCTCTGGGGCCACAGCGACGCGAACAACGCGCTTCGTCTAAATCTGCTCAACGGCGGCGGACGCACCCCTGACGTGGCCGATCATCTCCGCGTGCTCCATCTCGACCACAACTTCACCGTGCGCTCCGCTCACGAGCACGTGCTGCCCAATAACGATTGGAAATTCTGGATCGAAGACACCGTCCGCCCCGAATCCCGCAATCCGGAAACCTGGGGCCTGCGAGACGTGGATTTACCCGAGATTCGCCTTCGCGCCGACACGTCCCTCTCCGCTCAGGAAATTCTCAGCAAACACCGCCGGGAGCGCAACTTCCTGCGCGACCTCCGCACACGCCTGCTCGCCGGCATCTGGCAAAAAATCGGTGCGCTCGCCAACCACGTTGAGGCACGGCTACGCCAGAAGCGCTGACATGTCCTCGATCCAGGCGGAAACCAGCTCCAGTTCCTCCTGCGGCAGGATGCCCTCGCGAACCAGCATCTCGTAGCAGAGACGCAGATTTCCGCACACTGCCTCCGGCGCAACACCCGGCTCCAAGACGAGCCCATCGAGCAGCGCGCATATTTTGGCATTCGCCAGGTAGCCGGAGACCTCGTCCGCAAAGTCGCGCAAGAGATCGTGCTCGTTGCGTTCTTGAAAAACCGTCGCGCTATGAAAAAGCACGCCGCTTCCCATGCTCCAGAGGCAACGTTGGGCCACGAACGAACGCCAGATATCCGTCATCCGAAACGAACAGTGGCTCGGCAGGTAGAGCAGCGGGAATGCCTCGCGGAAAAACGTGGTATTCTGGCTGTTGAACGGACACCAGACTCCCTCGCTCAGAAAAACAGGCTCCCTCGCAGTCTCAAAAGAAACCGGCAGCGGCCGCGTCAGCCGATACACGGCATCCACATCCGGATTTTCATCCGCCAATCCCTGTTGCACATAAGCTGAGTGCGTCTGCCTCCCTGGCTCCAGGCCCTCGCCCACTTCCTGCAGACGCTCGAGCGGAAATCCGCGCGGCCAGATGAATTCCGAGGTGAAATACCGATATACGTTGCACCATCCCGTCCGGGTCGCGACCTGGCACGCCTGCTCGACCTCCCGCGCCTGCCAGAAACTCTCGCGCGGGATATTGTCGTCGTCGGTTTCCACAAGAAAAGATGCGCCTGTCTGGGCGGCGAGAAGGTAGCCGAGATTCTTGCGCCCGTAGTGCCGCTCGGGCAATTTCCGAGCCAGCGCGAAAGGCAGTTGCCGCTGCTCCTCGATGGGGACAAACCGCGTGGCCGGCAGCGAATACTCCGCCGGGCCCTTCACATCGCCCAAAATCCAAAGAGTTCCACCATTTCTCTGAAGCCCTTCGCTCAATGCCCGCGTGCCGCGCGTTGGCGGAAAGATTGTAGTGACAACGACATCCATGCTTCCGGGCATCAACGTCGCAGGCCGCTCGCATTGTCAATCTCTTCGTCGGCGCAACACCGGTTCCCCATCACCCAACCCACACGCTGGCTTGACTTCCGCTTTCGTTTTCCAAAGTTGAGCATTCGCACATGTCACGTGTTCTCATCCTTCTTGGCAGCCAGGGGCATGGCTCCGGCGCCGAACGCGTGCTCGAGTATCTTCTCGAAGGCGCGGTTTCCCGCAGGGGCGACATCTGCCTGCTGTCCCCCCCATCCTCGAGCGTAACGACTTTCGCCAGGAATCTGGGCTACGACTGGATCCCATGGGAAACTGATCACGACGGCGGAGCGAAAAACCTCCTCGCATTCCTGAAGGTTCTCCGCACCCGCAAGCAAATCGTCCCGGTCGGCCTCGTGCATTCCTGGCACACCCGACATCTGGAATGGGCATGGCTGCTCGGACGACTTTGGAAAATCCCGTGCTCGGGCACGATTCACGACGATCCCGAGCCAGACCACGCGCATTTCGGCCGCGCGCGGAGAAGAATCATTCGCATCGCCGCAGAGCGACTCGATGGCCTGGCCGTCGTCAGCGACGCGATTGCAACCCGATGCACGGGTTTGGGCTGGAAACGTGCCCCCGTGACGATTCGGAATGGACTCCCGGACGCGCCGCCCGTCCAGCGGGAAACCTCGCATACACTCCGTCTTGGCTTTCTTGCCACCACGGTCCTCTGGAAAGGCGTGGAGTTGCTCCCCGAACTCGTGCGCCGCACCGCGGACCTGCCCGTGGAATGGCATCTTTTCGGCACGCCGCTGCCCGAGACCGTTCCGCTCGTCGAGGAACTCACCCGCGCGGCGAACGTGCGTTTCCATGGCCGGGCGCCACTCGAGGAGGCATTGGTCCACATCGACGTCCTGCTGCATCTTTCCCTCGCACTCGATCCCTACCCCACCGTGCTGCTGGAAGCCGCGCGCGCCGGTATTCCCGTCATCGCAAGCCGCATCGGAGGATCCCCGGAAATCGTGGACGACTCCGTGACAGGCCTGCTCATCCCTCCAAACGACGTCGGTGCGACCGAGCAGGCCATCCGCCGGCTTTTTCAAGAGCCTGAAGTCCGCCTCACAATGGGGATGGCTGCCCGCGCTCGCTTCGATCGGGAATTTCGCGTCGAGCGGATGGTTGCGGACTACTTTTCTTTCTGGGATGGTCTGCGGTCCCCGCGCGCATGAATTTCGACCTTCGCATCATTGCCTTCCTGTTGTCCTTGGCGGCGGCGGCATTCGCGCTGATTCTGGGTGTCTCCGTAGGCAGCGGGGAATACCTCATGCCCACGCTCGTCATCGTGGCGTTTGCCGCCATCTTCCTAATCAGCAAGCCTCAAGTCGCTGTAGCGGGAGCCATCGCTACATTTTTCTCGGGAGTCACGCTGCCAGGCCTGCCTGGGCAAATGAAACTATTCGACGTTTTCGCACTCGCCTTGATCGGCATTTTCATTCTTTCCGCCACCTTGCGTAAGGCCGGCCGCAAACAGATTCCGTTTTCCAAGTTGGACTGGGTGGTTTTGGCCTTTTGTGCATGGATCCTTTTTGTCGGCTTCGTCCGAGGCCTGGGCTTTCTTGCCTTTGGTGGAGATAAAATTGGCGGCTTTCTTTATATTCGCTTGTTGCTGGCAGCTTCGCTGGTCATTACACTTCCACGCATCGGCCTGCCACCGGGAAACTGGCGCTCCGTCATTCTTATCGCCGGCTTGCTGGCTCCAGCTTCGTTAATCGCCGATCTTCTGGTCATGAAGGGGTGGGGCTTCACTCTCGTGCGAACATTCGTCCAAACCGGACAATCCGAAGACGTCTTGGAAACGGCTGAGGACAGTGATCCTGCGGGAATGAATCGCCTGTTTTCAGCAGGATTGGCGGCTAATGGCATGCTGCTTGCACTGCTCTGCCTCGTTCCCATGCGAAAATTCTTTCGTCCGGGGGGCATCTTTTGGGTCACGCTTTTTGCATCGATCTTTGCACTGTCCCTACTCAGCGGATTTCGAATGATGACGTTTTCCTTGGTAGCGATCGCCGCGTTGGCCTTATACTTTCAAAAAGGGTTTACCGCGCCTCGTATGGCGACGCTCTTCATAGCAGGTTGCGCAGGCTTGCTCTTTGTTTATCTTTTCGCCAGTCACCTTCCTAATAGCGCGCAACGCGCGATAAGCTGGCTGCCCGGCATTCAGGTCAGTAACATCGCGATGGGAGATGCCACACAGACCGTGGAATGGCGTCTCCAAGTATGGCACGAGGCTTTGCGATATGTGCCTGACTATTGGCTAATCGGAAAAGGATTTTCATACGATAAGCTGGATTATATCTATGCGCTCCAATCTTTGGACACCACCCGGTGGGCATTAGTGACCGGCTCCTATCATAATGGGTGGTTGAGCATGTTGCTTTGCACCGGCGTCGTTGGGACGATTCTTTGCCTGATCCTGCTCGTTGCTCCAATGATCCTGCATTGGAAACGCCAGCGCGCAAATTGGAACAATCCCTTTTTCCAGCACATTCATGGCGTCTTTCTGGCTGCACTTGTGACCACGGTCGCCGCTTTCGCCGTCATCTACGGCGAGGTGCATACGAGCTTTCCTGTCCTCTTTTTCTACTGGGCCATGATGGAAATGCTCTCCCGCGCGGATGCGGATGCCGAGCCTGCGAGCCCCAGCGAATACGAGCCTTCCGAAACCTTTGAAAGTGTGTATCAGGAGACTTGAATGAGAGATGCGCCCCCATCCTCCGCCCTCATTTTCAAAGTCAATCAGCTCGGCGACAACGTCGTGTTCCTGCCCGTCGCTCAGGAACTCGCGAGGCGAAAAGTCGTCGAGTCGTTGACGATTTGGACAACGCCGATGGCGGCGGCGCTTTACGAGGATCTTCCCCAGACAGTGCGAGTCGAAGCATGGCCCCGCGCTGTCTTCAACTCCACATGGAGGCATCCCGCGCGACTGCTGCGGCTCCTGCGCCGCACCCGCGCAGCCCGTCCCGAGACCTGTCTCGTCGGAGAGGATCAAGGGAATACCGCTCATCTGCTTGCCCTGCTTTCCGGAGCAAAAACACGCATCGGCACCCCGCTGCCCCACATCAGAATTCCCTCCTCCATCACCCATTATGTGGAATGGCCAGACGCGACCCCCGCCGCCGAGCAATCCTGGGCGCTCGGCACAGCTCTGGCCAAAAGCCACGGCGCGGAGAAATGGCCGACGACTCCTCCGCCGCCCGACCTTTCCCACCTCATCGACCCCTCGCCGCAAAGGCGCTTCGACTTCCTGATTCATCCCGGCGCCAGCCTCGAATACAAGCGGTGGCCATTGGCCCGCTTCGCGGAACTCGCGCGAAAATTGGCGCAAAGCCATTCCGTGGGCTGGATTCATGCGCTTCCCGATCTGCCGGACTTCTCCAAAAGCCGCGTCGAAGTTTTGGAACCCCGGAATCTGCGCACATTCGTCACATTGCTGGCGCACAGCGCGGTGTTTATCGGCAACAACTCCGGCCCGATGAATCTCACCAGCGCCTTGGGCGTGCCCTCGCTCATTTTTTGCGGTCCCAGCTCGAGCATCTGGAATCCTTACTGGCATGCGGATCGTTTTCGACTCTTGCGAGACAACACCCTTCCCTGCATCGGCTGCGATCCGCCCACGGGGCCGCTCAATCGATGCACCAATCAGGCCCACCCACTCGCGTGCATGACATATTGGACCGTGGAAAACGTCCACCACATCGCATTGGATTGGCTCGCAGCAGCTTCCCAATTGCCTGTCGTCCACCATCGATGAAGCTCCTGGTCTTCGCGCACGTTCCACCGCCGCATCACGGGCAGAGCTACATGGTTGAGCTCATGCTCGAGGGCTTTGGAAAGGCGACGTCGTCCACACCCACGGCGCTCGGCGACACCGGCATCCAGTGCTTCCATGTCGATGCGCGGTTCTCATCAAGCCTGGAGGACATTGGCGGCATTCGCCCCGGCAAAATTTTCCGCCTCTTCGAACTCTGCGCAGCCGCGATCCGGCTCGGGCTCGAGCACGGCATCGACTCCCTCTATTTCGTCCCCGCCCCCGCCAAGCGCTCCGCCGTCGTTCGGGATTGGCTGGTCCTCGGAATCCTCAGACTCTTTTTTCGGAACATCATCCTGCACTGGCACGCATACGGGCTCGGCCACTGGGCCGGCAGTATGATCGAGCATCCAGCCGGTCCCACCGCCGACAGCATGCCGCCGCCGCGCCTCTTTGGCCGCCTCGATCCCCTCGCAAGGGCGCTCACCCGGTTCATTTATCGGCACTGCCCCCTCTCCATTTCCCTGACGAAATACAATGCCCGCGACGCCGAGGTCTTTTCCCCGCGCACGAGCGTCGTGGTGCCCAACGGAATTCCGGACCAATGCGGCTCGAGCTTTCCCAATGTCCTTGCCGCTCGCCAGGAACGGCTTCGCACACGCCGCGATCTGACAGAAGGCCGCTCGCTTGTCGTCCCAGCGAGCACCTTCGACTTGCTGTATCTTGCCCATTGCACCCGCGAGAAGGGGCTGTTCACCGCGATGGAAGCCGTTTCCCTCGCGAATGCCCGCCTCCAGACCCGAGGCTGCGGTTATCGAATCCGCCTGCATATCGCAGGAAGCTTTCCCTCAAAACAGGATCAAAAAGAATACACCCGCCTCCTCGAGGAGTCGCCCGAAGCCCGCCAGACATTCCTCTACTACGGGCACGTGGGAGGTTCCGAAAAAGCAACGCTCCTGGCCGACGCCGACGCATTGATTTTCCCGACGTTCTTTCAGCCGGAGACCTTCGGTCTCGTCCTGCTCGAAGCGCTTTCCTTCGGGCTCCCCATCATCGCCACCCGGTGGCGCGGCATTCCCGAAATCGTTCCCCCTCACTTCGCCCATCTAGCCGCGCCGGGAGACAGCGCCACTCTGGTCCAGGCGATTCTCACGAGCACAGACTTCGAAGACTTCCAAAGTCTTCGGAACCTCTATCTCGAAAATTACACCTTGGACAAATTCTGGCGCCGCCTTGCCTCCGCCATCCAGGCCGCGGGGCACGAGCGCCGCGCGCTCAAGAGCGAGGATCGCCCCTACCGCGCCCCCGATCGATAACGCCAAAGACGCCAGGTCACCTGCGGCAATCCGATGAGGTAGCGCTTCCACACACGGCGCGGCTCATGGATGAGCCGAAACAGCCATTCGAGCCCGCGATCCGTCGCCCATCGCGGTCCCCTTCGCCTGCCATCCCCCCAACCGAACAGCGCTCCCACCGAAAGCACATGGTCGCACTGCAGCTCGGCGGCATGTCGAGTCGCCCAGAGCTCCTGCCGCGGCATCCCCATTCCCAGCAAAAGCAATGAGGCTCCGCTCGCATTGATTTTTTCCAGAATCGCAGACTCCTTCGGACTCCCAAACTCGAAGAATCCCGACTCCCATCCGGCCACCAGCCCCGGCCAGCGTTGTTCCAGCCGCTGCGCATATCCGCTCACCGTTCCCTCCTCGTCTCCCAGTAGAAAAACGCGCCTGCCATTTGCCGTGAGACGCGCATAGACCTCCTCGACGAAATCCGGTGGCGTCATGCGATGCCGCACATGGCCGACCCGAAAAAATCTGGCCAGAAGCACGATGCCAAAGCCGTCGCAAAACGTGAGGTAGGCTGTATTGAAGACGTCCGCCAGGACTGGCGCGCCCAGCGCGAGATTCAACGCATGGGCATTGATATTGAAAATCAGCCGTGGCCGGCTTTTCACATCCGCCTCGGCAAGCTCCTCGATCAACTCGTCGCGGGAGACATCATCACAACGCACCGGACCGAGTAAAAAGACCCGAGGGACTGGCGAGCGAGTGACTTCACGCATCGCCAAAGTGTGCCGCCCCGCCCTTGACAGCGGCAGCATTTTTTTCGCGACCCTGACGCGACGTTTCACTAGGGTGCGCGCATGAATTCCCTGGTCGATAATAACGACCCTCGATCATTGGCATCGACCCTGAGACGACGGCGCCTGCGTTGGCTTGTCGAGCTCATGGAGGATATTCCAGAACCGGTGCGTATCCTGGATGTGGGCGGAACGGCGCAATTCTGGACGAACAACCGGGACCTTCTTCTCCGCAGGTATCACATCACGGTGCTGAACCTCACGGCGAGTGCCTCGCCGGCCCTGTCGGACATCACTTTCGTGGCTGGAGACGCGCGATCCATGCCTCAATTTCGCGATGGAGAGTTTGACATTTGTTTCTCCAACTCCGTCATCGAGCATGTCGGCACCTGGCAGGACCAGCAATCCATGGCGCGAGAAGTTCAACGGATTTCGACCCGGCAATTCGTTCAAACTCCATCGCGCTATTTTCCAATCGAACCTCATTTTCTCGTGCCTGGCTGGCAGTTTCTCCCGATACCGCTTCGCGCTTTTCTCCTTACGAAGTTCAAGATCGGATGGATGGATCGCCAGCCGACCTATGCGTCTGCATTGGCGGAGGTTAAGCAAATCCGCCTGCTAACAGGGACGGAAATGAAAACCCTGTTTCCTCATGCCTCCATCGAGCGAGAAAAGTTCGCCGGATTTACCAAGTCTTTCGTCGCGGTAGGGAAGTAAATTCCCTGCCTGGCCACGCTCTCGAAGCCGCCTTGCAGGTTCTTCCGCCCAGCCGATACTCCATCCTGATGATGTCGCAACAAAGTCGCCCGTGCCACAACCTTGTCGCAGCAGGCGTGCTCTGCGCCGCTGCGATCATCGCGCTCTACGGCTTCATTCCCTATACCTACAGCCATCTCACGCACATGACGACTGTGTTTGGGGCGTTGTGGACGATGTGGAATGCTTTTCCCGATTTCCAATACGGCATGCTCGTGCCGCTGCTTTCGGCTTTCGTCGTTTACACGCGGCGCAGGGAACTCGCGGAGCTGCCGATCCGCGGGTGGTGGCCGGGCGTGATCCCGGTCGCGGTCATCCTCGCGCTCTTCTGGGCTGGCTACCGCGTCGATAACCAATACATCGGCTTTTTCTCGCTGCAGCTTCTCGTCGCGTCGCTCGTGCTGTGGATGCTTGGCTGGCGCTGGCTCAAGGCGCTCGTGTTTCCGCTCGCGTTCCTCGTCTTCACGTGGCCGATGCCGTTTCTGGACAACATCATCACGTTCCCGCTGCGCATGATCATGGCGAAATCCAGCGTCTTCGTGCTGAACACACTCGGCTTCCCGACCGTGCAGAACGGCTCCGGCATCATCTCCGCCGAGACCATCGGGCATCCCGCGGGCTCGTTGTTCAGCGTGGATGTCGCGGATCCGTGCAGCGGCATTCGCTCGCTGTTCGCTCTGATGATGGTCTCGGCGCTTTATGCGAACTTCACGCTGAAGTCGCCCTGGAAGCGGCTCGCGCT
>JGI24743J22301_10000027_pt1 | contig 12836 bp, 8 predicted proteins | sample KBSMiscanthusM2_FD_22301 | JGI IMG/M metagenome (IMG submission 22301)
GAGGATTTCAGCTCGACCTGGTAATCGTAGGAAACGTGCTGATACGAGCAGCCGCCGCACACGCCGTAATACGGGCACGGCGCTTTCACCCGGCGCGGCGAGGCCTCGACGACACGCATGAGATCGGCCTCGACGAAGCGTTTCGTCTCGCGGGTGACGCGCACCTCCACGCGCTCGCCCGGCAGCGCGTCGCGCACGAAGCACACGCGCCCATCGTTCAACCGCCCGACCGCTTTTCCGCCAAAGGCGACATCCGTGATTTCCAACAACTCTGACACGCCTGCGACGCTAGCGGCTGCGCGCCCGCACCGCCATCGTTATGCGCGCTTCGTTCAGGCGCTCGCGGGCGCTTCGCCGAGTTCGCCCTCGGCCCGCGCGCGGCGGCCATAGACGAGTTCGAAGATCGGCGTGGCCATGAGCGTGGTGACGATGGCCATCACGACCATCATCGAGAAGAACGCCGGCTGGATGACGCCTTTTTGCAGGCCGATGTTCAGGATGATGAGCTCCATGAGGCCGCGCGAGTTCATGAGCGTGCCGATGGCGAGCGACGTGCGGTTGTCCTCGCCGCTCAGACGCGCGGCGATCCAGCACGCCACGCCCTTGCCGAGGATCGAGGCCGCGAGAAGCACGCCAGCCGTGAGGAAGAGCGCGGGATTGTTCACGAGATCGAGGCGCGTGTTCAGGCCGGAGAACGTGAAGAACATCGGCAGCAGGAACACGACCGCGAAGGGCTCGATCTGCTTGCGCAGCTCCTGCGCGAAGAAGCCGCGCGGCATCGCCGTGCCGAGCAGGAATCCGCCGAAGACCGCGTGGATGCCGATGGCGTCCATCCCCCACGCCGCCAGCGCGAAGAGCGCGAGCACGATGGAGAGCAGCGTCGGGCTGATGCGGCCCTCGCGCTCCGCGATGCGGCCGAGCGGCGCGAGAAGTTTCCGCGCGACGAACACGGCAAAGAGCGCGTAGCCGATGCCGCCGGCGATGGCCTTGATCGCGATCGTCGAGTCGCCGCCAAAGGTCGCCAGCACCACGGCCAGCACGCACCACGCCGCCGCGTCGTCGATGGCGCCCGCCGAGAGCGCGAGCGTGCCGAGCGACGTGCCCGAGAGACCGCGCTCGTAGATGATGCGCGCGAGCATCGGAAACGCCGTGATCGCAATGGCCGCGCCGAGGAACAGAAACGCCTGGAAGAAATTCGCCTGCGGCGAGAAGAGCCCCGGCGTCTTCAAGAGCCAGCCGGTGAGGGCGAGCGCCACGAGGAACGGCACCGCCATCCCCGCGAACGAGACGGCCACCGCGCCGCGCGCCCGACTGCGGAAATGCTCGGCCTTGAACTCCACGCCCACGAGGAACATGTAGAGTCCCACGCCAAGCTGCGCACCCACGTAGAGAATCTTTAGCGATTCCTTCGGGAAGAGCGCGCCTTGGATTTGCGGAAAGAACAGCCCGAGCAGCGACGGCCCGAGCAGCACGCCGGCAATCATTTCGCCGACCACCTGCGGCTGTCCAATGCGGCGGCCAAGCTGCCCCACGATGCGACAGACAATGAGGATCACCGCCATCTGCAGGAAAAAGGCAACGGAAAGCTGGGCGTTCGTCATGGCGATCGCTTGCAGCTATCGGATTTCCCCCGCAAAGGGAAAGCGATTTCATGCGGCACGAAGGGAGGGCGAGGCCCCCGCCCGCTTCCGAGCTATAGCCGTCGCGCTCTGCGCGACGTTCACGTTCACAACCCGCGCTTCGCAGAGCGAAGCGGCTACAGGACTTCCGAGCAAACGGTTGACACCGCACCGTGCCGCGTGTATGGCTGCAATCAGTGCTGAATCTCGTTTCCATTCTCGTAGCCGCCTCCGTCGTCGTCGCCAAGCGCGACGCCGTGGGTTCGCTTCGTTTGGAATGATTCACCTCTGACAAACTGAAAACCGAATCACCCACGGCTCCGCAAGCGGCCGTGGGTTTTTAATTTCCCGCGGGCGCTCACGGGACCGGGGTTCACCGAACCACCGATCCAATGCAAACGACCACAGACGACCTGCCGCGAAACCGATTTCGCGAAACCTACACACCCGGCCACACGCAGAATGCCACCGCCTTCATGGCGGCGCGCACGCTCGAGTCGCACGCCGACTTCCTCCTGCCGCTGCTCGACCGCGGCCTGGAAGTGCTCGACGCTGGTTGCGGTCCCGGCACGATCACGCAGGGCATCGCCGAGCGCGTGCTGCCTGGCCGCGTGACCGGCATCGACCTCGATCCGGCGCAGACCACCCGCGCCTCGCGCCTCGCCGAGGGCCTGGAGCAGACGAACCTGCGCTTCACGACCGGCAGCGTGTATGAGCTGCCGTTTGGCGACGCGTCGTTCGACCTCGTGTTCTCGCACGCGCTGTTCGAGCACCTGTCGAGCCCACTCGACGCGCTGGCCGAGCTGCGCCGCGTGCTGCGCCCCGGCGGCATCCTCGCGCTGTGCAGTCCGGATTGGGATTGCTTCCAGATGCGCGCGGGCACGCCCGAGGCGGAGTATGCCCTGCTGGCATATCGCGAGCTTCAGGAGCGCAACAGCGGCAACACCCGCGCCGGCGGTCAGCTCGCGCGCTGGATGCAGGAGGGCGAGTTCGGCCTGCTGCGCAAGGGCGAGCGTTTCGAGAACTACGAGTCGCCGATGCGCATCGCGACCTATCTCGCGCTGCAGCTCGACGCCGCCGGCAACCCCGGCGCGGCCCACGACCTCCTCGACTGGAGCACGGAGCCCGAGGCCGAGCTGCTCGGCTGCTGGCGGCACGTGATCGGCATCAAGTGGAATCGGTGAGGGTTGGTTGATGGGTGATCGTTGATGGTTGATAGGGGCGCCTGCGAAGGGTCGGCTCCTATCAGCCATCGCCTCTCGCCGCCCGTTCCCGCCCAGCAGACTACCCGGAACGAAAGCGCGTTGAGACAACGCGTTCCACCTACTCGCGGATGAAAAACGCGTCGCCCGTTTCCACGCCGCCCTCGAGCATCGGCACCTCGATCGCGAGCAGCGCATCCAGCGCCGCGTCGAACTCCCCCTGCTCCACAGGCTCCTCGTTATCGCTGCGCAGCACCGCGAGCAGCGCCTGCCGCGACACCCGCAGCTTGTCGATCTCCACGAGCTGATACCGGTGCAGCACGTCGGCGATGCGATACGCGAGCAACGACGGCGCCTCCTCCTCGCGCACCCGCCAGACGAAATCCTGCATCTCCCCGCCCTCGTCGCCGGAGAGATCGATCACCTCCGAGTCCTCGGCGAACCGCAGCGCGCCCGAGACCTCGCTCGCCCGTTCGCAAAACTCCACGATCTCCGCCGCCCCAAGGGCGCCGAGAAACGCATCCAAAAACTGCCGCCGTGCCGAAATCATGGCCGGAGATTACGCCGTCCCCCGCACGCCAAGGCAATCGCGATATCTTCACCAGGGAGGGCAAAGCTCCTGCTGAGCCGACTTTTCTAAGTCAAGAGAGAATGGAACCGCAGAGGCGCAGAGACGCAGAGATTGCATCCTTTCGAACAGGGATCGAAAAGGATCGAGCCAGCTTGAAAGGCAATCTCTATCTGCTGTAGCCGCGCCGCCTTGTCGCCCTCGATTGTCGCCCTCGCCCCTCGACCTCCGCAGAGCCGGAGTCTCGACCTGCCGCGAACTGCAGTGTCCGGCGCGCAGCCAGGCATCGAAACGGAGCGAAGATAGCTTGCGCGCAGCACAGCCCGAAGCGCGACCTAGGTTCGGCAAAGCGGCGGCGACTAAGATGCCCCCCGCGCTTCGGAACATCCTCGTGACTCGCCCGTCTCTTCGCGTTCTTTGCGACCTTCTGTAAATCCTCCACGCAGTCATGGCTCGGCGGGGGGCCTTGCCCAGCGGTTCAAATCCACCGATCGCAGGTTGACGGAATACGCAAGGTCTACAGCGCACTGCAATCCCTCCATCACACAGCGCTCCTCTGCTGACATCAGTGGTTTTCTGAGTTCTTGAAGCTTATTGACTTTACAGCGTCTTTTTGTCTGATAGAGAGCGACTTGTATGTCCCCCCAGACATTGACCCTCATGCAGGGCGGAAAACGGCTCCGTTGCTACAACTTGAAGTATTGCGGACCAATTGACGCGACCGACGCGGATGGCACAGAGCATATCGCTCCCGAGTGCATCTGGGCGAAAGCCGAAGATGCTCCCAGCGATGGCCGTGCTCTCGCTCAAATCGAAGATTCCACCTACGAGGTGCTCGTGACGGTCGAGCGCGCCATCGCGCAGATCATTTCGCGCCTGGCCGGTCATCCACCCGAGGATGCCGGCGTAATCGTGAAAATCCAGGGCTCGCAGCTAGACCGCCTCGCTCACGCGCTGCGCCTCATCTAGCGGGCACAGAACCTCGATTCCTCCCGCCGCACTTCATGGAAAGCGCGGCGACTGTAACTTTTCGCTGATGAAAGCCGGGGCTCGCCTTGTGATCTTCTCTCTGGCCGGGCTCGCTTCCGCACTGGCGCAACCGGTTACCTTCGAGCAACCGGGAGGATATCAATCTCCCTATGCGTTCCAATTCACGCTGCCGGAGGCTCAGCGCACGTCGGGCTGGAATGCTCCTCCGTGGAATACGCCGGACCAGTGGGGCGTGTTACCGCGCGAGGATTGGTATCGGCGCGAAGCCTACCGCCTGCGCAGCTTTGAAAACCTCGCCTACGGGGCGCGGCCGATCGATTTCCCGCCGCCGATGGCCTATAACGCATCGTCGCAGTGGGAGCGCGAGCGTGTCCTCACGGCTGCGGCGCAGCTTCTCGGGATGCATTACCAGCACCATCACATCCCGGTGTTCGATCCCTACCCCACGCACCCCGAGTGGCCGTGGCTGAAGGTGCGCAGCGGGATTCGCGGGCGCGGGCTGGACTGCAGCAACTTCGTCTCGTGGGTCTATAACTACGCGCTGGGTATTCGCCTGAGCGGCAGCGTGACGGAGGCATCGGAGCAGACCCACGTGCGCGGGCCGGGCGGAGCCGGAACTCGCATCTCGGTGCTGCCGGGCTCGGAGGGCGTCTCGTTCGAGGATTTCGTGGCCTCGCTGCGGCCGGCGGACATCATCTACGTGCGCAGCGAGCGCGGATTTATTTCGCACTGCATCCTGTGGATCGGCGACTCGCTGGCGACGGACGCGAACGGGAAGGACAAATACTTCATCATCGACAGCACGGGGCCTGGCGAAATCGATTCCAACGGCGCGCACATGCCCGACGGCGTGCAGATTCGTCCGTTCCGGCGTGACTCGTGGTATTTCCGCAATGCCGCGTTCGTGCATCGCGTGATCGTCGGGCCCTGAGCCGCGTCAGGATTTCGCGTCGCCGACGATCCCAGTCGCCTAATTACGGATTCAGCTCCTCGATTGCAGGCACAGGAGGATTAGGAAATCTGCTTGGCACAGGTGTTGACCCCGGACTGGGTGTTGGCGTGGGACCAGTGTAAAGCTGATAGCTTCCAACATCTACCATCTTAAAAGTATTTCCCTCCACAATAATCGCTTTTAACTGAGTCCCATTATTAACTCCTGTGCTTGTTTCAGAGGTAAGCAGCCCCCATTTGTCTAGCTCCGCAATATTTCCAATCTTATATCTCTTAATATTAAATGTAATTCCCAGCGTAGAATCAGTGCCACCATGCTCGGTCAGTCCAGGAGCAGTAATGTATTTTCCATTTCGGTTTAGATAGAGAACCCATCCACAATCTCCGTCAGATTCCAAACTGGAGCTATACGCCAAAAATATATCCGGCTTTCCGTTATTCTCCAAGTCGCATACCAAACGATAGATTTTATCTCCACTTTTACCTTCATATTTCGCCGAAAAATCGGCAACAGGATCTACTATATCTTGGCTATACATCAATCTAGAGCCAAGAAAAATAACAACCACCAGACAATATTTTGCTTTCATTAATATTTATTCGCTCGAATCAGGGTCAACATGCTGTGTCACAAAATAAATATAGTGATTTACATTATCGTGGAAATTCCATTGGCTGTCGTCGTATGTCCAGACCGAAGCTCTAAATGTCTTTTTCTTTCCGTTATCACCGATCAGTTGTCTGTTTCGACCTTTTCCAAGTCCCTTTGGTCCGTTATACAAGACAATATTTTCCCAATCGACAGCCGTAAGATTCTTGTTATTTGGCAAAGCCGGCTCGCCGGGTGGGTTTGGGGGAATAAAGTTTTCGGGCGGATTCCCCCAAGTTTTTTTCGCTGCACGATACCATTCTTCAGCTTCGCCGCGCCATTGACTGATTTCTTTGATAGCATCTTTACAGTTTTCCTGCCAGTTCCATAAATCCTGTCGCGGAATGATGATGTCTTGGGTGATCTGATAGATGCCATACCCGCCGTTTCCGTTTTGTGATCCATCGTCGTTATGGTCGTCTCCAAACGTAGGATAGCCTATCGCCCACCCGCGCCATGGCTGTCCGTTGCGGTGTTTTTTCGAACGATATTTCGTGTAGAATTGAGTGTAATAGCTGTGCTTGTAGCCTTTCGCGTAATCTTTATCCGAGCTTTCCTGCATTCCAATGGCGTAAGCAAACGAAAGAAGAGCGGGATTAATTTGAGGCACAGCTTTTTTATCTATAAATTCTCGCGCTTTCTCTTGAGTGGGATTTTTCCCGCCGATACGGAATGTCATAAATGGCTCTGTTGGTTCTTTTCCCTTTACAGGAAACCAGACATAAAGCTTGGCCATACCACCAAAGAATCCATTTTGAGCAATCTCATTTATCCAGTCTGGTTTTTCAAAGATGCGCCATTCTTCGTCGGCAGCCATTTCTTCTGTAAATATAGGAGAAGCGTTGTATGCTACATGGGGAAATCGAACTATATCTTTTGATGGAATCTTTGCTCTTAGCCCATTGCCTCGTTGATATTCGACCTCAAGCCGCCATTTGACTTTCAAGTCATGGGAAGGGTTGCCTGGCCACTTTGCTACTAGATGCGGCATTTCTGGGGATTTGTCGTCTGATGCGGCATGGGGTTCGATAAAGGCGACCTGCTGGTCGTTTAAAGGCCGCTGGATGTATGCGTTGTCGTCTTCTTCCGAGGTTTTAGGTGGAATGCCTTCGATGACCACATCGTCTGTGTCGTCATCCACCTTCTTGACATCCTTGATGGGCCAGGGCAGTTGGGGCTTGTTATAAGTTATGCCAGCAACTTCCACTGGTGCTGCGTCTTGTTTGGGAATGAGGGGGGCTTGCACTTGCGTCAGCGCTTTCTCGGAACCACTGTTTGGACGAATTCCAATAAATTCCTGGCTGTAAGACACCAACCCTTGTTGGGACATTGTTAAATCAGTGTTCTGAATCCTCGCTTGCGTCAGGTTTTTCCGCGGGTCTGTAATTTTGACTCTCGAAATCTGATAAGGTTTTGGCGGCGCTCCAAAAAGGGCCTTGTGCTCGTAGTAATTCCGCAAGCTCGAGGGTTCAAAAACCGGGATGGATTCGAATGGTAAGCTATCCATTCCTTTGCTCTCAACCTCCACTTTGGAAGCCGTGAACCGCAATTGGTCACTCCAGACATATCCCATTGAGCCAGTGGGATCGACTTCGACCTTGATTGGAATATCCGCAACGGAATTGCTCAGCTTGACCAGTTCCACATAACAAGTCAGCCAGGACTCAGAGCCATCAATTCCGAGGTCGGCAAAGGTATAATCGACGCCAGGCTGGATATAGTCCCCGCCATTTTTCACTGGAGACCCATTTCGCTGCTCTGAAGCATCCTTCTTCCAAAGGCGCATCATCCCAGAAGCCGGAAGCGTAAACGGATCAGTTGAAGTCGCAGTCACCTGCTTGGGATCAGATGCAGCGTAGGTGAACCGAATTTTGGCGTGCTCCGGATCTGTAGCATATAAGCCTATGTCAATCGGAGTGAAGGAAGCATTATCACAGGTGGTTTCCTGTTCGATTTGCGGATTCAGCGAATAGCCGTCCGCGTAATCGGGAATGCCATCACTATCCGCGTCGTTGTCATTGATAAGGACGACCTTGCCCGGATTCGTGTCATCCCCTGTCTTATCCTTACCGGCCTCTCCGATTCCTTCGACACCAATGTGAACGGGCTGGATCAAGATCGTATAGTAGCCGTTTTGCGTGCGCGTAATGCCATCGGTTACTTCATACTCATCACTAGTATTTGAACCACTTCCCAGAGTCCACGAACGCTCGCGAATGATTTGGATATTTTTGCTCTCATCAATCTCCGTATCTGGGTCGTTTTCGGGAACAAAGACTTCATACCATTTCATGGTGTAAGGCGTTGAAGGACTCGCCCTGAAGCGATACTTCATTTTGCCGACGCTAAAAATGCCTTCAGTCTTACTCAGGCTGCGGCCGGCAATCCACCAGCCATACCAAGGATACCCCCAATTATACCAGCCGCCCCAATAGCCCCAATAGTTGTAATTCCAATATCCCCAACCATAATTTCCCCAGCCATACCAGTTCTTGACCCAATCTTTCGGGTAATCTGGCATATCATGAATCGCATCACTAATAAGCGCTTCCGTCGTGTATTCCTGGCTTAACGAATAAGTGCCAGAGCTGGAATGCCCCAAATAGGAGCTGGCGTAGCTTCTTTCGGTCTGAGTCTCGCTTACTGGAATGTCAAAAGTCCCAGCGTATGACCATTCCCACCCGCCATTTCCTGACCAACTCCCATCGGAATTTACCGTTGAATATCCATTAAAATTATATGATCCACCTGATGAAGATAAATTCCATTTATTAGAAGAGTTACCCGAATATGTCACTACCCCGTTTTTCAAATCGAAATCGTCACCCATCCAAATTGGAGAGCCATTATTGGCAGAATAGGTTCCTTCATACAGATAACTCCCAGAGTCATTTTCAGAACCCCAAGTAGAAGTGGAACTGGTTCTCGTCCATGATGACGAAGACGAACTATCCTTCGAAGAGAAACTCCTGCTAGTCGTAGCCGTCAGATTTGCTTTTCCACGGGATTGATCAAACCCATCAAAAGTAGAAGACGCACTTTCCTCATAATGCGAGCCGGCTCCATTCGGATAGCTGTAATCTGATTGTGCAGAAAACGAATATTCTCCATGCTGTGTTTCGCTGTGCGCGGCAGGATCAAAAGTCCATGAGTAAGAATAACTGCCGCGTGATGTTGAGCCGCCATTGCTATTTGAAGTGCTGTTTGTAAAAGTGGAACTTGCGTTCTGAACAAGATACCATTTAGGAGGGGTGCTGGGATTTGTGTATTCTGAAAATCCATACTTACCTTTATTAATATACGAAGACTTAACATCAAAGCTCAGGATCAACGGGACTTCGTAATTGATATAGGCAGGGTCGGACAAAACCAGCTGCCCATCCACGTCTTTATATGCCGTGATTCTGTATTGATAATGAAGATTGGCCAAGAGGTCCTGGTCTGTGTATTTAAGTTGCGATATCGTCGCAACAGTCTGCCAAATATCAGAATTGACTCTACGTTCTACGGTATAGCCGGCCGGGCTATTTTCCGAAGCATCCCAATGCACTTCGATTTTTGTGTAATCGACATTTGAATAATCGGAACTGCCTGAGTGCGATTGCGTTTCCCAATCGGGAACTACTACCTTCAAATTTGCAGGCCTAGAGAGATTCTTGATTTTCGGATATAAGTCCTGCCCATCAAGGATACCATCGTCATCCCAATCTGGATTCTGAGGATCGAGTTGGGCATCGTATTCATCTGCATTCGTGAGTCCGTCACCGTCCGGGTCTTTATTCGCTGCATCGGAATCATTGATGTCGATTCCGTGCGATTGCTTCCAGCTGTCTGGTATTCCGTCCCCGACGGTAGAGCTTTGCGACTGCTGAAGATACCAATTATAGAGCTCCTGATATGTGAGCCCTCCGCTATTTGGAACCACTGCGCCAGAAGCTATGGAAATATCCCCAAAAAACTGCTGCTCCCACCAATCGGCAATGCCGTTGTTGTTGCCGTCGGGCATTGTAAAATTGCTCAGATCGAAATTGAACGCCATCTTGAGCTGGCCGAGGGTGGCAATCGCGTAATCGCTGTCGTCGGCGGTGGTGGCCGTCCAAGGGTAGGCGAGGCCGAGTTGATCGTAGAAGGGCTGGCTCACGGCTTTGAGCTGGCCGAGGGTGGCCACGGCATAGTCCTTGGCCTGCGAAGAATTGCTCCATCCGTTAACCATCGTCACGATCGCGGCCGACGCATTGGATCCCATTTCCGTCCGGGCGGCCTTCGCTAGGAATTTGAGCTGACCCTGATTGGCTGGGGAGTAGTCGGAGGCGGCCGACCCGGTGACGAGCACGCCTTGGTTTTGCCACCAAGCGGGGCCTTGCGCCCGGACGGCAGTGAGCAGCAGCAAGGCCAGACCGGCCTGCGCAGCTCGACGGAGAAAGGATGAGATGCTCATGGGAAACCTGCAAAAGGCCATTCGGTCGCTTTAGGGCAGGGTTCAGGGTCGGGGGCCGTTGGTGAATGGGCCCATCCCTATGTCTCCGGAGTTCTTCACCAGCACGGTGCCATCGGCCAGCACGCGCAACGCATTGGCCGCGCTGGCCCCGCTGCCTGAGCCAGCGCCAATCACGAAAACACCATCCGTGTGGTTGGTCGGGCTCGGCGTTGTCGCCGTATCGTTGGTGCGGACATCGTTGTATTTGCCCACCACCACCTGCCCACTTACGGATGTCACGCCCGTGCCCAAGCTCACATTACCATTGACGTCGAGCTTGGCTTGAGGAGTTGTCGTTCCAACTCCCAAATTCCCCACATAATAGCTGCTGTCATATCCAACCTTTGCAAAATCCTTATACGCTCCCCCTTGCCGAAATGCGGAGAAAAGGAAAAACGCGTTCGATTGATTCGCGGTTTCCCGAACCAATCGGATATCTCCCAAAACCCTCCCCCCGGAGAAACCAGCAATGGGATTGACTTGTAAGCTAATATTTGCAAATTGATTGGCCGCATTCGAATTGCTGAGATTTTCCATTACGAACTCGCGTCCCATATCTCCCATATCCGTATCGACGCTGTAGAGCGAAGTGTCATTCTTTTGAAGCGTCAGCAGCGCACGAATATCCGTTCCGCCAATTGCCCAGCCTTTGGCGTTGGATCCGGCTCCAGCATAAAGGTTAACTCCATTAGTGACAGTAGGCGCCAGGGTATATCCTCCTGCCGATCCCACCACTTGCGAAACATAGTTGGAGACATCGTATCCGATGCGAAATGGCTCGGCTGTCGACATGACATGCAAGGTCGCTGCCGGAGTGAGTGTGCCCATGCCCACATTGCCAGTTGAGCTCAAGAAGAAACTATTAGAAGGAGCACCGTTTTGGATAATGAAGGGGGTTGCGGTTATGCTCGTATTCGCATCGTTTAACGACTGAATAAGAAAAGAATTACTATACCCTCCCGAACTCGCTGCATAACCCATGCGCATCACTCGAGCTCCACTGGCCGCACTGCGGGCCATAAATGCAGTGAATCCTTCTTGGTAGCCGTCGAATATCCCGTATGCTCCTCCATTAGAGGTTCCGCCCTGTTCGCCTCTTACGGTGAGGTTTCCACGACCAGCCGCGTCGAAGGCCATTGCTAAGTATGCGCCATTCACTCCGACCACCTTCATAGGCGTGCTCGCAGCCGGGCTGTAAATATTGAGGAGATTCGAGGGCGTGGTCGTGCCGATGCCAATGTTTCCGGCAGAATCGATGGTCATTCGGTTCGTGCTACCACTGTTGAACGAATAGGAGGGCGCAGTGAAACTTTGAGCCGTCGTCGAAGTGGACGTCACCAAGGGCTGGCCATCGATCGTGATACTCGATCCCGTAGTGGACGGCTGGATGACGATCTTGCCGCTGTTGGGAGTTGAGGAGTTGTAATTGGAGGCGAAGAGATTAATGGCGCCGGAAAATTTCGCATCGCCATTCACGTCAAGCTTGGCTTGAGGAGTTGTTGTTCCAATTCCTACGTTACCATTCCCGTCGATGCGCATCCGCTCGGCGGCGCCCGTGGGATATGGGCCCGTCCTGAATTGAATGGAAGCCGGCCAGGAAGCTCCGGTGGGGTTTCCAATGACCAGTGAATTGTTCACGCCACCGTAACTGCCCAACGATACCATCCCCATGGTGTCGTTGCTCGAGTCGTTGACAAACCGCAACGACTGCCCGTAGGGGAGAACGATATCGCCATCTGTGGCATTGCCTACTGTGTTTTGCGAAGCTCCAAAAACCGAAAGGACTCCCTTTACATTGAGTTTGGAATTCGGGGTAGTCGTGCCAAGGCCTGTCTTTCCGTCATAAAGCAAAGAAAGAACTGGATTATTGTCATTTCCTCCGTTCTTTACGTGGAAGTCCATTCGAGCCTGCTGATTATTTGAATTAGACCAGCCTGTATAAATTCTCGCCGCGGGCCGTTGAGAGCCGTCTGTTTGAGGGATGGAAAATCCTAATGTGGCGGACGGATTGGTTGTGCCAGTGTTTGCAATATAAAAAGTCGAACTATTATTGTCATTTCCGGCAATGTAGCTTGCTGAAGAAGGGATCGCATAATAGCTAATAATATTTGGATGATTGGCGCTTAATCCTCCTGCTATTTTTCCAGAAACGGTAAGAGGAGCGCTTGGGCTTGTCGTCCCGATGCCGACATTGCCCGAGGCATCGATTACGAGCCTCGGTTGGCCTTGGCGGGCATCCTGGATCACGAATTTGCCATCCGTGGCATTGGAAGCGCCGGAAGCGAGCCACCAGCGATTGGGAGTGGCGGCGCTGTCCTTGAGCTCGATTGCGGGGGAAACAGAGGATGAAGTGGAATTGACCAGCACTTGCGGCTTGCCC
>JGI24743J22301_10000028_pt1 | contig 12784 bp, 10 predicted proteins | sample KBSMiscanthusM2_FD_22301 | JGI IMG/M metagenome (IMG submission 22301)
TTGGCGTGGCGAAACATGGCTAGTAACTGATGGGGGTGCTAGATTTCAAGAGCCCCGCCTTCGTCAATGGCACGACTGAGGTGGGCAGGGTGGCCGTGTAGCCGGCGGGCATGTAATCGGTGAGATTCGTCGGCGCGTAGGCGAGATAGGGCGAGACGAGGACGTAACGCGCCTGGTCGTTCGCCGCGCCCGACCAGCTCGACGAGGCCGAGGTCGAGCCCACCGATTGCACGTAGGAGGCCATCGCGAGGTTCAGCGCCTCGGCGCGGGCGACGGCGAGATGCGTCTCGCTGTCGGTCTTCACCTGCACGATGTTCGGCAGGGCGAGAAAAACGAGGATGCCGATCAGCGCGACCGCGGCCAGCACCTCGACAAGGGAAAATGCACGTTTCATGGAAGTCAGGGAGCGTCGTGAAGCTCGACCTTGGGGTAGGAGCCGTCGACCCAGTCGCCGAGCGTCACGTATTGCGAGGTCTTGCTCATCACCTCGCTCTGGAGAAGGCCGGAAGCGGTCGTGGAAAATTGCGCCGTCGTCGTGTCGTGCAGATAGGCCTGCACGAGATTGAGCCGTGCGCCGCTCGTCGAGAGCGCGTTGTAAGTCGTGCGCGCGGCGGAGAGATTCGTCTGTCCGGCGATCCAGTTGTCCACCGCCGACTGGATGACGGCCTGTTGCTGGTCGGCCACCACGCGGCGCGAATCCTGCGCGGCGTTCGAGTAAGCGGCAATCACCAGCCCGGCAATGATCCCGATAATCGAGATCACGATGAGCAGCTCGATCAATGTAAAGGCGCTGCGACATGGCTGGGTGGGACGCATGAGGTGGAGGGTTCAGGGACCGGAAGGAAACGAGCTCCGACGGGGTTGCCGCCGGAGCTCGTGCGCTACAACGGAGGCTTGCCTTAGACCGGGGTGATCTCTGACAAACCATCCTCCTTCCTCTGTTTGGTTGTGGCCCAGGCCGGGGGTTTCTTGGCCGGCCCGGGCCGTGATTCATGAGTGATTAGTTGGCTGTGAAAGTTGCGTTGGGGTCGTATTGCAAGTTCCCGCCAGAGTAGTTAAGAAACTCCTTGGCATCGAGCAGGTCATTGCCAGCGAGGCCCGGAACCGAGAACGTCTTACCAGCAAATGCTCCAGTGCCCGTCAGGGCATTTGTGCCTGTGACGGCTGCAACAGCAGTGTCAGTATCCGTAATACCAGTTGATGGCGCACCAGCCGCCATTGCAGAGGCAAATACGGAAGCAACGTTCTGCGCATTGCGTTGCGCCTTGCTCTTTGTAGCAGCGGAGTTGATGCCCGAGATACTCGGAATCGCGATCGCGGCGATGATGCCAATGACGGCGATGACGATGAGGAGTTCCACCAAGCTGAAGCCGGCACGAAGGCTGGCGCGGAGGCGGTGGATGGCTTTGCGGGGTTTTGTCTGGGTTTTCATTTTGGTTGTGTAGCTTTTCGCTGTGGGAAAGCCTGCTTCACATCCCGTTGCCCCGCAACGCGTTGAAATCCGTATTTTTACATGGGGAGAGTCAGTAGTTTCCCCCACCGCCCCCCTACGGGAAAACCCCCATCGGGAGTTCCCATGAGACTCCCCTCAGGAACTCACTTACAGAGTAAATCAGGGACGAGGAGGGATTTCACGCAGAGGCGCAAAGACGCAAAGAGGTCCAAAACCAAGGGTCGCTCCCTCTGCGCCTTTGTCGCCCTCGCCCCTCGACCTTCGCAGAGCTGCAGTCTTGATTTCCTCATTCGACACTCAACGGCACGGAGATCACCCCGGCGGCATTGCCCGAAAAATGCACACGGAGCAAGGCCGGGAAAGGCTTCTCCTCCGCCTGCGGCTGCACCGAAATCGTCCATATTCCCGATGCGGATTCCTTGGTCTGGACGGCGAACCCCTTCGCCGTTGTTTCCACCTGCTCGATCTTCACTCCTTGTAGCGCGGAGACTTCGACGGTTTTCGCCGAGGTGTCGCCTTTCCTCCACTTCAGCTCGTTCGGCGTCACCTTCAGCGGCTCCGAAAGATGCACGGCGAGCGTGAGCACCGTCGGCGCTTTCGCGCCCTGCTCCCACACCTCGACGGTTTTCCGCTGGTAGCCCGTCCGATCCCCGACCGTGAAAGTCACCTCGACCGCGCCGCGTTCTCCCGGAGCATAGCGTGCCTTGTTCTGTGCCAAAGCAGCCGTCGTGCAGTCGCAGGTGGGGCGCAGGGACGCAACCGCCACATCGGCAGTGCCGCCATTCTGAAAAGGAAACTCAGCCGTCACCCTGTCCTGCCCGGCCACAGCCTCCGCACGCACCAAAGTGGAATCCCATTTCAAGCCGGCATGGGCAAGGGCCGGGAGAAGCCATAATGCGACCAGAAGGACTGCATGGAACGACGCCTTTTTCACGGAAGGTCGTATGTCTCTAAGATGATGTCATTTGAAGGATCGATTTTTTTCCTTTCATCGATCCGCAAACCACGCAGCAATCTGGCAATCAGCACATGCCACCTAGTCAGATAACTTGTAACGGGACACGTATTCTCGACGAATCAGATTAGTATACCAGTCAGCAAACGAGTTAAATATCTGCTGAACTGCATATGAACCTTCATGCACACTCGCATATTTTCCCGATTGAGTTTGAACGACACTAAGCCCGCCAATACCTGTGTGGAAGATTATCCAATCCCTTGGCATTCCTCTTTGTCTGTGAAACTGATTTACCGATTCAACATCGTCCCCTAGCTCTCTCTGTCCGAGAGGCGAAAGAATGGTTTCGGTTTCAAAGAGTTCTCCGCCGCCTGCTCCACACCAGAACTGTTTCAGGTCGTTTGGGACAACAATCTGACGCTCGCTGAGCCAAGTTTCCAGTTTTGCAGATGGAATTGGCCCATAGAAATGAAAAAGATCGGGGCGCTTTGCACAGTCATTTTGTAGGAGCGCATTCATTGTGTTGCTCGAGCACCTTCTAGAAAGCCCATGAAACGACCGCTTGCAATATCCAAGCGGACGCCTTGGCCTGCGGCGTTATAGATGTCGATTACCTTGTCTCCATAGAAGGTCCGACTTGGATTTGACATAATATTCCGAATAAGAGACTCAGCGTTCGCCTGTGTGGGAGCGATATCTTGAAAGGCAGAAATGTAACCCTCTTTCTTAGCATGGCCAAGTTTCTTGGCAATCGCCCTTGCTCCCTCAGTAATTTGAGAGTTTCTCGCGCGCGCCGCACTCATCACTACCTCATCGATTGTGCTGTTTGTAAACTGAGGCAAGAGCTTCGCTCCGACTGTCTCCTCTGCGGCGAAACATTCCAATTTGCCGAGTTTCGCCTCGGCACCACCCAAGAAAAACGTTCCAGCGGTTGCAACCTTTCCGACCAAATCCTGCTCCGCAGGGGAGGCTCCAAAACGCTGTGCGATCCACATTGAAAACAAGGAAGCTTCATCGAAAAGTTCGTTGACAACGTGCGCTCCAGTATTTGCCACGCCGAACATGTAATTATCCACAAGGGGGACGGTATTATATGCCCCTGCAATTAGACTTTCTCCTAAGGTCTCACCGTTGAGATATGGAACCACCCCGGATGGAGTAAAAATATTACTGCCGGGCTCAGCGTAATAATAAGTAATTTCCAGCCCAAGAGCATCCACGGTCGCCGTCGAGGCATTCCCCACGAACCCATAGAGATTCACCCCGCCCGATTCACCGATGGGATCGCGGCCGATCCAGCGGCCAATTTCCGGGTTGTAGTAGCGGTAGCCGTAATAGACGAAGTCGGATTCGTTGTCCTGGTATTTGGTGGACCAGCGGATGGGGTTGATCTTTGCGAAGAGGCCCGTGGAGCGCAGGAGTTCGCCAAAAGGGCCGTATTCGTAAGTGGCCGCGTTCGAGCCGTCGGCCATGTCGGTGAGGCTCGCGACGTTGCCATTGCCGTCGTAGGCGATCGCGAAGGACTTCGACTCGGGGAGCTGATTGAGGAAGAGGAGCCCGCCCACGCCGCCGGCCGCGGAGCCGCCGCTAAGGTCGCTGCCCCACGCGTAGCTGCGCAGCGGGATGCCTCCCCCGCCCTGCACCCACTCGGCGGCGGGATTCCAGCCGTCGGAGGCGAAGAGGAGCGTGAAGCGCTCGGCGAAATGGTCGGTGACCCAATCCTCGACCTTCTTGCTGATCCGCCGCCCCGCGTAGTCGTAGCCGAAGGTGATGCGCTGGCGCGGCGCGCCGACAGCCGCGACATCCACCTTCGTGACCATCGAGGCGAGACGGTTCTCGGCATCCCACGTGTAATTCCAGCGTCCGTCGGAAAGCAGGTTGCCATCGAGATCGTATTGATAGCTTTCCGGCGTGGCGGGCAGGAACAAATGTCCCGAAAGCTGCGCCTGCTCCGAGCCGCTGACGCCGGACACCGTGAGAGACGTGTAGGACGGCCCCGCGCCATTCGAAACCGGCAGCTCGGCATGGAAATAGCCGTCGCCCTGTCGCGTGGTGGCCGCGCCGTTCACGGTCACCGTCGCGGCGGAGTCCGCCTTGCCGAGCACGTTCAGATAGCCCGGCACGGTGCGCGAGGTGTATTGGTCGAGATTGTTGGGTAAGTAGCTCGCGGTGCGGCTGCCGCGCGTCGCGGTGAGGCGGTTGCCGATGTCGTCGAACGTGTAGCCGAACTGGTAGCCGGAGAGCGCGGTGGTGTCGGCGAGCTTCTTCGCGCCCGAGGTCACCTCGCCACGGTCGTTGTAGCCGTAGCTCCAGAAGGTGCTGTCGGGCAGCGTCGCCGAGTCGCGATTTCCCGCGTCGTCGTAATGGAACGTCACGCCGGCGGGATCGCTCGCGGCGGGCATGGAGACATTCGAGGCGAGGCGGTCGAACTCATCGAACTCCTTCGTGGTCGTCAGCTCGGTCGTGCCGCCGTGGGCGAACGTGATCGTGTGAACGAGCGTCGAATTCGGATGGTAGGCGTAGGTGGCGGTGTCCGTTCCCGAGGTGACGGTCTGCAGGCGGGAGAGCCCATCGTAGCCCCAGCCGTAGGAAGCGAGCGTGCTGGAGCCGCGCGTCACCGCGAAGCCCGATTTGCGCAACAGCGTGTCGAAGCTGTTCGAAGTCGTGACGCCATCGAGCAAGCCCGCCGTGACCGCGTCGGACTGAAGCTCGCCCGTGACCGCGTAGCCGAGCGTGTGCGTGCCAGCGGCATCGAGGACGGAATTGATCTGATTCCGCGCGCCGTAGCCGAGCGTGACCGTCGGCGTGTCGTCGGAATACGTGATCGTGTGGAGACGGCCGCCATTGTCGTAGCCGTAGGTCGTCGTGACTCCTCGCGCCCACGTGCGGGTTCCGGGGCGACCGGCGGCCGTGTAGGTGTAGCCGACCGTGCGCTGCTGGGCGTCTTTCTTCGTATTCAGCCAGCCGCGCTGCGGATCGTAAATCCATGTCGTCGTGCCCGTGGCCGTGGTCTGGCTCGTCATCCGACCCTGCGGGTCGTAGCCGTAGGTGACGGGATATGCGGCATTGCCCGACACGGAGGTCAGCTCGCCAGCGGGCTTGTAGCCTCGCGTGATCGTGCGGCTGCCCGGTAAAGCCTCGTCCGTGCGCTGGCCGAGCGCATTGTAACCGTAGGTCGTCGTCCTGCCGGATTTGATGACGGTGTGAACGAGGTCGGTGTCGTAGTAGGTGTAGGTCGTCGCACCAGTGCGAGCGTCGGTCGCGGTATCTAGGCGGGCGCGCGCGTCGTAGTGGTAGCTCCACGAGCGGGCGACCGCACTCCCGTGCGAAAGCACCTCGCTGGCAAGCCGTCCGTCGGTATAGGTCCGCACGAAGGTGGATTGATCCGGGAATGTCGTCGTCTCCGTGCGCGAGCCCGCCCCCATCGTCACGTTCACCGAACTCGTGAGTGAGCCGTAACGCGTTTCCGTGCGATTGAGGTCCGTGAGGTCCTGGTCGATGGCGGAAACCGTGAGCGTCCCCGTGTCGCTCGTCGTCGTGGTGGTCGTGCGCAGCTTGCCGCTCACCACGCTGCGGTCGGTCGTCGTCGAGGGCTCCGACGCGTCGGCCACGCCGTTGCGGTTCACGTCGAGCGTCGTGGTCGTCTGCTCGCCGCGGGCATTGTAGCCATAGAGCGTCACCACGCCGTCGGCGTCCGTGCGCGTCGCGAGCTGGCCATTGGCGTTGTAGCCGTAATCGGTGTGCGCGCCGTCGGGCATCGTTTCCTTCGTGAGCCGCCCCGCCGCGTCGGTGCTTTGCTTCACCCATTCCGTGGTCGCTCCGTTCTCGCCGATGCGGGTCTCCGTTACCGAGCGCACGCCACTCGCGACCTCGTAGCCGTAGCTGCGCGGATGTTGCGCCGTGCCCGAGAGGGCGAGGAGCAGGCCGTCAGGCGTCCACTGGCGGATGCGGGTCGCATTCCCCGGCAGCGTCTCCGTGCGCGTCCACGAGCCGTCGCCGTTGTGGACCTCGGCCACACCGATATCGCCCAAGATCGTGTGCTTCACCGTCTCGCGGCCCACGAGATTATAGTCGCTGCCGCCAATCGTGATCGGCACGTTGTCAGTGCCCGTGCGCGTGAGCAGCCGCAGGCGGCCCAGCGCATCGTAGGTGCGGGAAAGCGTGATCCCCGCGCGCGTCTCGGAGCTCACGTTGCCAAAGTCATCGTGCCCGTAGGTGGTCGTGATTCCCTCGACATCCGTCCAGCTGTCGAGCCCGCAGCAACCATAAGTCTTGCTCTCGGAGGTTCCGTTGAGGTGCGTGATGGTCTGCGGGCGGCCGTAGGCGTCCACGACCGTCGCGATGTCGTGCAAGAGCATCGTGCCGGATGCGACGTCGGTCGCCGTGCGCTCGAACTCGTTGCCCCGCGCGTCCTCCTTTACGACCTGGCTCGTTCCGTCCGTCACATTGCCTCCGCTGGCCGCTCCGGTGACGACCGTCGTCGTCTGCCCGCCGCCCGTCGTGGGGATAATCGTCGTCTTGACCAACGTCCCATCCGGCCGAGTGACGTCGGAGCCGTCCGTGCGGTAAACGGTCGTCGTCACCAGATTGCTCGCGGTTCCCGCCGCCGCGCCCGGCGCCGTGCAGACTTCCTCGCGCTGCGTGGTGACCGCGCCCGACGTGCTCCGCAGGATGTAGTGCCGCGCGACTTCCTGCCCGAGCAATGTCTCGACCTCCGTGCGGTTGTCACCGGCGTAAGTCGTCGTCACGACGCGCGAGTTCGCCTCGCTCGCGCCCACGGCGGACGCGTTGTATTGCGAGATCACTTTTTCCCGGCGTCCGTCCGCGTAATACGTGTAACGCTCCCAATAGCCGTCGCTGTCCGCCATCGACGTCACTTTCCCGTAACCGTTCGCGCCCGAAGTCGTTTCGAACGCCCATGTCTTCGTCCGCGCCGCGCCATCCGGATCGCTCACCTCCGAGGTGAGTTCCTCGCCCCAGGCGAACGTCGTGTAGGTTTGGACGAGTTTTTGGAGCAGCGTGTCGTCCGCCGCGCGCACTTCCTTCGTCACCGTGCGGGTGCCGCTGCCCGTTACCGTCGTGAGCGATTCTTTTCGCTTGCCCACATTCGTCACCAGCGTTCGCTTTTGGGCCGCGCGGTCGTAGGTGTAGGTCGTCGTCTTCGTTCCGTTCGAGTCCGTTTCCGTCGTCGTCAGCGTATCCGTCCCCGCGCTCCCTGCCCCCGCATCGTAGGAATGCTCGAAACGGATCGTCTTCGTGAGCGTCTGTCCCGTGTAATAGCCGCTGCTTTGCGTTCCCGTCCCTTGATACAGTTTGATCTCCGTCCCCGTGTAATTCCCGCTTCCGTCCGTCGTGTCTCGAATGTCTGCCAATCCGTTCGGCGAGGTGATTTGCCGATGGCCACTTCCTGCTGTCCCGATCAGATTCACCGGCCCGGTTTGCATCCCATAATACTGGAAGGAGCCTTCCTTCGCCGCCCCGTCCACCGTAGCCGCCGGGTCTAAAACAAACTCCATGAGGCCTCCGTCAGGCCCAGCGCGACCCAGCGAGATATTCGCCAGACAAGCATCCTGTAAAACCGCCTCGAACTTGCCCGGTGTGCAAAGATCGCTCAAGCAAAGTGAGCAAAGCCCTCCCAATATCTTTTTCCCAAAATCGACGGTATAGGAGTGGTTCGGAAACGTTGCCGGAGTCGTCGCCGATGCGACCACTTTGTTATCGATGAGCAATTCCACAACGGAATTACGCAAGGACGTGCCCTGCGAACTGTCCGTCAGAGATTTGCTAAAGGCTTGCGCCCCCATCGGCTGCTGCCCAACGGTGCTTCCCAAAGGATACAACTTCCCTCCGACTCGAACGGCGATTTCACTACTTTCCCCAATACGGCCATCGTAAATTGAAGAAGTAATTTGAAGCTGGTCGTCTATACCTTCGCGACCGGAAGAAGGCACGCTCCCATTCCCTCCAATATAAAGGTGTATTGTCGGAAATGGACTCCATGCTACAGCGGCGGTATTTAAGTTTGTTCCCCATCCCATCGCTACATTGCCGGACATAGTTACATACATATACGCGGCATCAACCGGAGTATTATTAACCCTCAGCTGAAACGTCACATACCCATTGTCCGGAGTGTTTGTATAGCTTTGACCTGCATTGAAATAGGCACGCATATTGGGACCAAAGCTCGCCGAGACTATTGCTGTTCCCGAAGCAGGCACGGATCCAAAATACGAGATACTATTCCCTGTTGATGTGGGACTCCACCAACTAGCCACAGTCCCGACAGAAGTAGCCGTAGAATGAGCTTCACGTATCGCCACTACTTGGAAGTAAGTTAAAGCCGAAGTCCCATGAACTACCACTGGTATACCATTACAAGAACATGAAAAAACCGTCGGTGATGCAGTTGACTTCACTGCTCCCGATACACTTCCCGAAAGGAAATATGTATTAGCGGCATTTTGGGCATTCAAAGAAGCCGCCATCCATAGAAATAAAGCAAAGCACAAAAAGCCAAACTGAAAAGCCTTTTTACAAACTCTAACTAATAAAGCTGAGTAAAACATATAATGTCATCAGAACTGAGTAATTGCCCTTGATTCGCCGTTGTCAGAGCTGAAATCAATTCCGTCACATTCCTAATCCCATCCCCATTCCAATCTCCGGTCGCGCCTCCTGAATTCCCTCCAGCCACAGAAGTTTCCCACCAGTCCGGCAAACCATTGCTGTCGGAATCGACCAATATCGCCGGAGCCATCCCGCCTAAATCAAAGCTAAACGCCATCTTGAGCTGCCCGATATTCGCGGGAGCATAATTCTCGGAAACGGCCGTGCCGGGATTCCAAGGATAAAACGAACTCCAATTCGAGGGATACCCATGGGCAACAAGGTTCGCCCGCGTGTCATATCCGACACTTAGCAAACGATCATAAAAAGGCTTTGCCACCGCCTTGAGCTGCCCGAGATTGACCGGCGCGTAATTCTCGGAAACATCCGTCGTCGAAAACCCGGCCACCATCGCATCGATGGCCATCCCCGATTTTCCCCGCAAAGCCCCATCGAGATAGAGCTTTGCTTTTTTGGCGACATTCTTGAGCTGGCCCAGATTCGCCGGACCATAGTTTTCACCAACCTCGTGCGAAGCATTCGAATCGATGATCTGAGTGGAACCATTCGTCCACCAGGCGGGCTGCCCCGCGAAAAGCGGCGAAATCCCGAGTATCTGCAGCAGCAAACTCACGCAAAGGCGCATTGCCGATCGCGGCAGGTCGAGACTCCGACTCTGCGGAGGTCGAGGGGCGAGGGCGACAATCGTGGGCGACAAAGGCGCGAAGCAAGACAGACAAACGGCTTTGGGCGATCTCATGGGTAATCTCCTTTGCGCCTTTGCGCGAGCATTTTAATCCCCCGTGTTCCCAAATTCCCCCATCAAGACGTCACCCTGGCGCGGCATCTGGATTCTCCCGCTCGCGTAGACCTCGAAGACATTGCTGCGGTGGGTCGCATCGGCCCCGTTACCCACCACGAAGAGGGGGGATACGTCAACGGCGGTATCATTGTAGCTCCCTACCACTGTCGAATAGGCCCACTGGTTGATCAGCCCTCGTCCCGCGGTGGCGTTCGCATAACCGCCGGAAACAACATTGTCTTCTCCGGAAATCAAGACGGACAACGAGCTGGCATCACCCTGGTTGTTTCTGCCGACGACGAGGGACGCATTGGCATTTCCACCACCGCTCCCGGCGAGGGAATTGGCGACTCCCACCACGGAAGAGTTGTCTCCGGCATTGGAGTTGTTCGTGCCGACTCCTGCGCTGTTCATTCCACTCACTTGAGCCGCCGTGCCAATCTCCAGCTTTTGTCCGGAAATCGTCTGCGCATGCGCGGATAAGATACACGCGCCCAACATTCCTAAACCGATCACTATTCGAGTATTCATATGGGGATCCTATTGCCTCCTGAATTCCGAATGCGATTGAACGTGGCATCCGCTCCGATTCCTATAAGGAAAAGTCCGTATTCTAGGATGGGAGTTCTATGTATCTCCCCTGAAACTGGAACTTCCCGCTCCAATGGCCGCTGAGCCGCTGCTTTCCCTCCCAATCAACGAGCTCGGTCGGAGCCTGGGCTTCCCAAGGAAGGTGCCTCCGCCTACCCGAAATGCCGCGCCAGCGCGACGAGCGTGCGCTCGATGGGGAGGCCGACGACGTTCGAGAACGAGCCCTCGACACACTCGATGATGCGGCCGCCGTCGTCCTGCGCGGCGTAGGCGCCGGCCTTGTCGAGCGGGTCGATGGACACGAGGTAGGCGGCAATTTGCTCCCCGTCGAGCGGACGGAATCTCACGCGCGTCGTCTCGGTGAACTTCACGAGCGCGCGGCGCTCCCAATGCACGAGGCAGACGCCGGTGATGACCTCGTGCGTGCGCCCGGCCATGCGGCCGAGCATCTCCGTGGCGTGCGCAAGGTCGCGCGGCTTGCCAAAAATTTCGCCCTCGAGCACGACTATGGTATCCGCGCCGAGCACGATGTCCTGCGGACGCGCGAGGGCGACGGCCATCGCCTTGAGCTCGGCATTCGCGAGCGCGAGCGTGGCGGGAGCGTCCTCGGTTTCGGTGAGTTCCTCGACCTCGGCGGGCTCGCAAATCGCGTCCACCCCGGCCTCGGCGAGCAGATCGCGACGGCGCGGCGAGCGCGAGGCGAGGATGAGTGGCCGCGACGTCACTTCAAAAAGAAACGGTCTCTCGTTTGCGGCTGGCGGACCCGGGAAAAGGAAATCAGACGATTTCCTCACTGCCGGGGAATCCGACGTCCTCGCGCATGGAGTCGAGGCGGCGTTGCATGCTGCGCTGGGACTCGGAGTTGCGAGCCATGCGCTCGTAGAGGCCGGCGACGAACGGAATCACCGCCGCGACGCCTGCGCCGATGAGGGCGATGGCCGTGCGCTGGCGGGCGCTGATCTCGAGCTTGTCGGCGACGAGGAGCCCGACGCCCACGCCGATCGCTGCTTGCGATACGGCCACGATGCCGGTCACGGGAAGGTTCTCACCAAACTTGGAGATGGGTAACGTCGCCATACGCTTTGCAACGTAGGAGCCGTCTGTGTCATTTTCAAGCAAATGAGCCGCAGCCTTGGCATCGATTTTGGAGACGCACGCATCGGCGTGGCGATCAGCGACGAACTCAACTTTCTCGCGCACCCGCTCGAGACCATCGACGTGCGCCGCGTCGAGGCGATCCCTCGCATCGTCGCGCTGGCCGCCGAGCGCGGCGCGGGCACAGTGGTCGTGGGCATGCCGCGCAACATGGATGGCTCGCGCGGTCCCAGCGCCGAGAAGGCGCAGAAATTCGCCGACGCGCTGCGCGAGGCCCTTCCTCCCGACTGCCGCGTGGTGACGTGGGACGAGCGCCTGACCACCGTCTCCGCGCAACGTTCCCTGCGCGAAGCCGGCCGCAAGGCGCACGAGCAGCGCGGCATCATCGACCAGGCCGCGGCGCAGGTGATCCTGCAAGGCTGGCTCGACGCCCAGGCCGGCGGCAGCACGATGCTGTGATTTTTTCATAAGAGGAAACGGAGAGCAGGAGGGTAAAAGGCGACGTGCAGCTCTTCGTTCCCTTTGTTGCCTTCTGTGAAATGTATTTTTGAACAGAAGCACACGAAGGAAACGAAGAAGTCCCCTCCCTTCTCTCCGTTTCCTCCTGTAAAATGCTCGGCGCAGCCGGCTTTCCATCTCTCAACTATCAACGATCAACCAACAACTGGCGCGCAGCGCCTCAAGCTCACCATCGCCTACGACGGCGCGCCGTTTGCCGGCTGGCAAAGCCAGGTCGGCGGGAACACGGTGCAGGATCTCGTCGAGGCCGCGCTCGCAAAAATCGCGAAGGCGGAGATCGCGATCCATGGCTCGGGACGCACGGATGCCGGCGTGCACGCTCTCGGGCAGGTCGCGCATTTCGACGCGCCGGCCGACTCACGCATGACGCCGGAAAGCTGGCTGCGCGCGCTCAACGCGAATCTCCCGCCGGAAATCCGCATCCTGCGCGCCGCGCGGGCGGCAGCGGATTTCCACGCGCGCTTCTCGGCGCAGGGAAAGACGTATCGCTACGAGTTGTGGACCGGCCCCGTGCTGCCGCCGCATCTGCATTGCCGCGCGTGGCATGTCGCGCCGGCGCCGGACTTCGCCCGGCTGCGCGAGGCGTTGGAGGTTTTCGGCGGCGAGCACGACTTCCGCGCCTTCACGGCAAATCGCGGCGGCAAGCCCGTGGAGGACACCGTGCGCCGCATCACGGCGATTCGCGCGACGCGGTCGGGGCCGCTGTGGCGGATTACCTTCGAGGGCGGCGGCTTTCTCTACAAGATGGTGCGCATGC
>JGI24743J22301_10000029_pt1 | contig 12730 bp, 9 predicted proteins | sample KBSMiscanthusM2_FD_22301 | JGI IMG/M metagenome (IMG submission 22301)
CCCGGGCGCGGCACACTGCCGGAGGAGTTCCCCGTGGATCGCCAGCGCACGCTGCCCATCGATCGCAGGACACTGACCACGCGGCTGCCCTGGGGCGCGGAGATTCCGCTGCGTCCGTTTTTCGGAATTCTCGCCGTCGCGCCCGCGCCGGAGCGCGGCCTCGTGTCGTCCGTGCCGCCCGGCGAATTCGGCGGCAATCTCGACAATAAGGAACTGCGGCCCGGCACCTCGATCTTTCTGCCGGTCTTCGTGCCAGGCGCGCATTTTTCGACGGGCGACGGCCACGCCGTGCAGGGCGATGGCGAAATGGATCTCACCGCGCTCGAGTCCTGCATGAAGGGCACGTTTCAACTTGTGCTGCACAAGCAGCAGCTCGACTTCCCGCGCGCGATCACGCCGACGCATTATATCACGATGGGCTGCGATCCCGACCTCGACCTCGCGGCCCAACAGGCGTCGCACCGCATGTTGAACTGGCTGCAGGAACTCACGGGCTGGGCGCGCGAGGAGGCCTACGTCTTCTGCACGATGGCGTGCGACCTGCACGTCACCCAGCTCGTGAACAAGACCAAGGGCATCCATGCGATGGTGCGCCGCGATCTGATCAAACCGCGAAGAGGCACGGCGGCATGACGGAATCGCGCGAACCGGCGGCGGCATTCGAATACGTCTTCGAGCAGGAAGTGCGCGCCTCGATGGTCGATCGATTTCTCGCGCTGAACGAGCGGCTGCACACCCTTGCGAGCCAGCAGCCGGGATTTGTTCATCAGGAACGCGAGCTCGTCTCGCAGGACGGCCCGGTGTGGCGCTACCGGACGATGCTGAAGTTCGACACGGCCGAGCATTGCGTGCAATGGCTCGACCATCCGGAGCGGCGGCGGCTTTTGAATCTCGAGGAAAAGGAGGCGGGCTTTGCCTTCCACGGTCACGGCAATTGGGAGGGCTATGCGCGCTGGCTGCCGCGCCAGCTCTCGGCCGAGCCTCCGAAGTGGAAGGTGAATCTCCTCGTGCTGCTCACGCTTTATCCCACGGCGATGCTGCTCACGCCAGTGCTCCATCTCGTAATGCGGGGCGCGGGACTGCCAGTCTCGATGCTCGTGAGCAATGTGATCTGCGTGGCCGCGACCTCGTGGGTGCTCGTGCCGTTCGTGAGCCGGTTTTATTTAGGCTGGCTCTCGGGCGAAGCCGATGGCCGCAGCCGCGCGATCGCGGCAGGCTCGCTGGCACTCCTGTTCACGGCGATGTTTCTCGTCTTTGAAATGCTGCCGCCTGGCTTTTGGAACTGAGCGGCATTTCGCCCAACGCGTAAAGCCGCCAGGAAATCGACAGCACGAGCAATCGCCGCAACCAAAAGCGATCAACCGGCTCGAAACGAACGGCCTTAGAACTGCACCTTCGGCGCCTCGCGCTCGGCGGCGTTCTCGATCTGGAAGAGTTCCGCGGGCGCGAAGTTGAACATGCCGGCCACGATGCTCGTCGGGAACACCTCGCGCTTCGTGTTGTAGGTCATCACAGAGTCGTTGTAGGCCTGTCGCGCGAAGGCGACCTTGTTCTCCGTCGAGGTCAGTTCCTCCTGGAGCGCCATCATGTTCTGGTTCGCCTTGAGGTCGGGATACGCCTCGGCGACGACCATCAGGCGGCTCAACGCGCCCGTGAGGCCGGCCTCCGCGCTCGCAAGCGACTTCATCGCGTCGGGATCGCCGGGATTCGCCGCGGCCTTCGCGCCGGCGCTCTGCGCGATGTTGCGCGCCTGCGTCACGGCCTCGAGCGTCTCGCGCTCGTGCTTGAGGTAGCCCTTCGCCGTCTCGACGAGATTCGGGATGAGGTCGTAGCGGCGCTTGAGCTGCACGTCGATCTGCGCGAACGCATTCTTGTAGCGGTTCCGCAGCGTCACGAGGCCGTTGTATTGGCCGATGAAGAACAACCCGACGGCTGCGATGAGGACGACCAGCACGATAAGAATGGCGAGCGCGATCATGCTCGAGACACTGCGTCGGCCGCCAATCTTGCGCAATGCCGAAATGGCCACGCTTTTTCCCTCGAAAAATTGCGCGCGCTCTGTTTTTTGAAACGCGCGATGCCGATCCGGGCCATACTATTCGATCTCGACGACACTCTCATTGTGGACGAAGCCGTCTCCCGCGCCGCCCTCGAGGCGACCGCGCAGCACGCCTTCACGACTCTCGGCGCGAGCCGCGAGACCTTCCTGCGCGACGCGCGTGAACATGCGAAGCGCCTCCACGCGCAGGCGCCCGTGTATCCCTATTGCCGCCGCATCGGGATCAGCGCCTTCGAGTGCCTCTGGGGGAAATTCCTCGGCAATACGGCGGACCTCACCGCACTCCGCGAGTGGGCGCAGAAATACCGCGTGCAGGTCTTCGAGGCCACGCTGCGCAGCCAGCAGCTCGAGGGTGACGAAGCCGCCGTCGATCTCGCCGAGACCTTCGCCGCCCAGCGTCGCAAGCTCCAGCGCCTGATGCCCGACGCGCGCGAGGTGCTCACCCGCCTCTCGAAGAAATACCGTGTCGGCCTGCTCACGAACGGCGCACCCGATCTCCAGCGCGAGAAGCTCCTCGCCTCGGGCCTCGAGCCCCTGCTCCACGCCGTCGCCGTCTCCGGCGAGCACGACATCGGCAAGCCGCTTCCCGAAATTTTTCACCGCCTGCTCGCCGAACTCGGCGCGAAGCCGGAGGAAGCCGTGATGGTCGGCAACAGCCTCGAGCGCGACATCCAGGGCGCGCGCAATGCCGGCATCACGAGTGTGTGGCTGAAGGTGCCCGGCTCCGAGGAGCACGCCGAGGTGCAGCCCGATCACACGATCCAGGGCCTCGCGGAACTGCCCGCGTTGCTGGAGCGTCTCGACGCGAGCGCCGTCCATTGACAACTCGCGCGCCCGGCAGCACGTTCCAGTCGTCATGATCAAAGTTCTCACCCTCGCTTTCGCGCTCGCCGCATTCACCCTCACCACGACGTTCGCCCAGAGCTGCTGCGGCGGTGATGACGGCACCTGCAAGAAGGACGCAAAGCCCACGCCGACAGCCACGCCGTAAGAACGGCTGGAAAGTTGAAATGTTGAACCGTTGAAGGGTTGAACGGTTGGAGAGTGGATCACTTTTCAACCTTTCAACCCTTCCACATTTCAACCAACAATGGCCGCCATGGCGGTCAAACGCGCGGCGGCGCGCATCTGGAAGGTCGTTTTCGAGACGGCACGCCTCTTCGGCGAGATCGATGGCGAGCAACGTGCCGCCTCGTTCGCCTACTACGCGATCTTTTCGCTCATTCCCCTCCTCGCGCTGCTCTTCTCGGTCGGCTCGATGTTCTTCGCCGCCGACACCGTCAAGCACACCGTCGCGGAGTTCATTCCCCCCGACGCGCCGGGGCAGGACGCCGTCTGGCAGATGGTGAACGACCTCCAGGCCGCGCGTGGCGGCGTGAGCGTTCTTTCGCTCGCCATCCTCGCCTGGTCGTCGCTCAAATTTTTTCAGGCCCTCGTGCGCGCCGTGAATCGCGCGTGGCACACGGTGGACATCCCGTGGTGGCAGATGCCGCTCAAGAATCTCGCCATGGTCGGCGTGATCCTCAGCGGCTTCGGGCTGGGCATTCTCATTCCGGCGATCATGCAGGGCGTCGTGAAGGCGCTCACCGCGCTCGAGCACCTCATCGCGGCACATGTGCCCGGGCTGCAGCTCGGGATCCTGTTCGCGCTGCTCGATCTCGCTCGCTACTTTGTCGGCGGCGTGGTGCTTTTCTACACGCTCACGATGCTCTACACCTTCGCGCCGCGACGCCGCGTGCTCGTGCGGCAGGTGTGGATGCCCGCGCTGGTATCCACGATCGCGCTCCAGCTTTGCCAGATCGCGTTCGTGAACTACCTGCCGCGCTTCGTGAACTACAACACCGTCTATGGCACCATCGGCGGCCTCATGCTCCTGCTCTTCTGGATCTATCTCAGCGGCATGATCATCATTCTCGGCGCGTGCTTTTGCGTCGCCTTGCGGCAACCCGTCGCCGTGCAGCCGGCGGGGATCAATCCCGCCGGACGATGACCACGCGCGCCGGCCGCGAGGAGCCGCCCGGGCCGACCGCCGTGACATACACGACGTTGCGGCCGTGCTTCAGCCTCGCGACGAAGTGCCACCTCACCGTGCCCTTCGCCTTCCCGTGCATCTTGCCGATGTTGAAGTTCACGCGCGAGATGTCGCCCGACGCGCGTCCCCGCACGGTCCAGCGCGGCTTTGTGGTGACGATGCGGTTCTTGCCGAGAATGCGCACTGAGAAGCCCGAGGACGGCCGGTCGGCAAGGATCGACACGAGCAGGTAGGCGTTCTTGCTCGTGCCATTGTCCATGTAGAGCAGGTCGTCGCCGAGGCGATCGCCGAAGGGGAACGTGTAGCTCGTCGTGAAGGGCGAGAGCTTGTCCGCATAGGGATCGTAGTAGAGCGAGTTGCTCTGCACTTTGCTGAAATAGACGCGCTGGATCGCCGGCGTGCCCGAGTTCGGATACGTCGTCGTCGCGCCCGGCATCACGAACGTCCCGCTCGCGCCACTGCCGCCGCCCCACCACTGCGTGCTGTTGAGCGTGCCAATCGCCTGCGCTCCTCCGCCGCCGATGGATGTGGCGTTGAACGCCTGCGTGCTGCCGACGTAACCGAAGTCCAGCCCGCCGCACAGGTCGCCCACCACGCGGCCATACACGTCGTTCACGATGCCCGTCGTCGGGATCGGGGTGTAGGCATACGTCGTGTTCACCACCGAGTAGACCGGGTTCGCCCCGTAGATGCCGGTCGGCGTATTCAGCGCCGCGTAGGTGATCGTGATCGTCACCGTATTGCCCACGCCCGGTCCCTGCGCGCTCGCGGGGATCGACACGTCCGTGCCATTGCCCGAATCGGCCTGCGCCACGAGCGTCACCGTCTGCGTGCCGGAATTGAACGTCGCGATGTAGTCGTAGGTCTGCGCCTGCGTCGTCCGACTGCCCGTCGGCTGCGTGCCCACGCCGTTGAACACGCCCTTGATCGTCGCCGTCTGCCCGTCGAGGAACGCGAGGTAGCTCGAGAAATCGTGATACATGCCCGACGAGGCGAGGTGCGGCCCGAGCACACGCGCAAAATTCGCGCTCGGCAGCAGATCACCCGTGCCCGGCAACACGGCGGCATTCGTCGTGAGCGAGGCCGCGGCCGCGGCCTGCGCCATCACCTGCCCCGTGCTGCTCGTCTGCGGGCTGTTCGTCGCGTTGCTCGCGTTCTTCGCCGTGAGTTCGAGCGAGATGCCGAAAAAGTCGATGTAGGAGACATCGACGTTCACGCCCGTGCCGCCGGTCACTCCCGCAAACGTCGGCTCGAAATACTGGTAGCGCGTCGTGAAATTCGGATCGCTCGACGAGGCCGCATCCGGCGTGTAGCCACCGCCGAGGCTCTTCAATCCCTGCGAGCCGTAGTTGATATACACGCGGCCGTTGTAAGAGTTCACCAGCATCGCGGGCACGTTCGCCGGGGCGCCGCCGCCCACCGATTTCGGACTCGTGATCTGCGCGAGCGAATACGGCTTGTTCGTCACGAGCGCGTGCGAATTGCCATTCGTGTCCTTGTAAGTGCCGCTCACGGAGCCTGTGACGAACTGCACCCAGACGTGGCTCGCATCCGCGCCCGCCGGCGCGTCGAAAACCATGGGCAGCCCTTGGGCGTGGCCGATTGCGGGGAGGAGAAGCAGCCCAAAGGCCGCCGCGACGAGGGGGAGACGCGTGTTCATTGGAAGCATCGGGGGATTGCCCGAAGCCTAGCCCAATTTCACGTCCCAGGATACCAAATTGTCAGGAGCGGCATCACTCGATATTGCGACCGTTGCGTGAGATTCCCCGCAACTCCTCGAAAATCGCCTGCAAGTCCCCAAAAATCCACAGCAAGCCGCCAGAAGTCCGTTGCAGCCGCCCAAAAGTCGGTCGCAAGTGAGCAAATATCGACTGCAAGCTCGCGAAAACCCAGTGCAAGCAAGCAAAAATCCAGAGTCAGTCCGCAAAAACCCGCTGTGACCAATCAATATTCGACGGCAACATTCCAAAACCCGACCGCAACCCAGCAAATACAGAGAATCCCCCTGAAACGCGTCCCGAGACATTGAAGCAAAGTTTATCCATTCAAACGGGCATCAAGCACTATTCCTCGGACAACCGCCGGCTCATGCTTTCCGTTGTAAGGCTCACAGAGTCGTTCTACCCGCTCTCTCGCATCTTCAACGCTCTGAACACCCAATGAGCTCCCGCATCTTGGCGGGTAGCCCTGCCATTGCGGACACACAAACCATGCCACCAGATAAAGGCCACGTGTGCGGCCAAAGGGGCGCAAATATTCACCCACGAGTTGGGTCTCCACCGCAGTCGGAACCGAAGAATTCCAGCAGCCTTTCACCTCGATAGTGACATTGATGGAGCTTTCCTCACCCTGACGCGACGGCATATTGAGCGGCAGGACTGCTTGCACGAGGATATCGGTTCTGCGCCCTCGGATGGGTTGCACTTCGCGATTCACCACGATTCCCGAGCGGGCAATATCCCGCTCCAACCAACGCGCCGCATAGTCCGAGATAAACTCCTCGTCCTTGGGGCGAAAATTGGTCCGCTGGTTTCCACCACCATCACAATTCCAGAGATCCTCCACCGCAGGATTGTTTTGCCGACGGAGATAGGTCTGCAATCGTTCCAAGGATTCAACGATCAGTTCGAGAAGATCATCTTCGTCATTGATCAACCGGCTTTGCGGGTCGGCAATGAGCTTCTCGACAATCGCCTGCGGCTGCGGACTCCATTCGCTGCGGCGTTTTGCGGTTAATGTATCCCGATATTTCCAGCGGAACCATGTCGCCTCTTCGGGTCTCTCCGTCGCGAGTCGCAAAAACTGATCACAGGCCTCTTTATTCGCCCGTGCTGCCAAGGCCGTGAGCAATGCACCTCGCATGTGCATGGCCGACTGTCTCGTGGTAACTCTTCCGCTAGGGAGTGGCGGATCTTTCTTAGGTGGAAACAGACGAGCAATTAAAAGGTAGAAGTTCGCAATCTGCACTTCTGTTAATTCTACAAAAAACTGCTGCCCACCTCGGTCCAAATCCTGAGCCGCCTGCAATAGGACCGTGCAGGCGAGATCGTCGTCTTGGGATAGGACTTCCATTACGCCATTCCATGCCTTGGACATTTTCTTCGAAATGGCTGCCGCCATCACTTCGACAAGACATTCGCGCAACGAAGAATCTCTTTGGTAACGGCCAAGCAGTCGAATCACACATTCCTCGGCAGCAGGCGCATCCAAGTCGGCAAGCTCGCAAATGCCGCTGCCAATACTCTCGGCCTTGGTGCACCCCTCGATAAAATCTATTGCCACCTTGCTCAACCGAGCATCCCAACAAGCCTGAGCGCGACGGAAGGCGAAGATATGTCCGTGCCCATCGTGATCCTTTTGCGCTTCGCGCAGCAAACCCGCGATCGTCGCTTCGGGATTGATCGCATACGCCAGCGCGAAAAGTTCCTTTTCCCGCATGTCGTCATCGGAATACCAACCCGTGATTGCGCCAATCCAGTTTGCGCTCACCATTGCACGCAAAGCGGGATTGGCAAGAACCTCATCCTTCAGCAGCTCGATGGCGTGGAATCCAGGGTCAGCGGAATTGGAAGGCCCTCCAAACTTGGCATACCCGTCATTATGATTCAGGAGAAAGGCGCGCGCTGCCTCGCGAAACTCCTCGCGCATGGAATCACTCGCCGCCTTCCAGCCAGGCATTTCTACAACGCTAGTCCGCAGATGCTGGTATTGAACATCGCCGGGGGCGAGAGACAGGTCATAAAACATCCGATACCACGCATCGGTTCGCCCGCTATGAAAGAGCCGAAGGTCATTGGCGATTCGCCGTTTTGCATCCAATGGTGGCTTTGGTTTTCTGTGATCGTCGAACCGACGCCTCCGCCTCTGGTCACATAAATAACGAGCTTTTGCAGCGCGACTCGCCGGGGAATTGATTTCCGAGTAGAGGGGAAATGCAACTTCTAACTGCGGGATTTCCGATCGTCGGGCCATGAAGAGATCCCAACAGGAGCCAGACATCCACCACCAAACGGCATCTCGAACTACTAAAATCCAAATCGATAATCGGTCCGCACTCACAGAATCGAGGGCTTCCAAAAGCCAGGGCAGATCGTCTTTTTTAAGAATCCCCCATTCGTCAGAGGATAGCAGATGATAGAGATCAGTCTCTGTTGTCTGTTCGCTATTCAAAATTCGGGCCGCGTAGCCTCGCCTTTTCGCATCGTCTTCCAAAGCTTCGCGAATCTTTGAATCCTTGCCCCTTTCAAAGGGATGATAGGCCCGCGATTTCGCGATCCATATCCGCACCATCTTTTCGGCAATCTCCGGCTCATTAAGCCGTGTCAACCCCATGCAAAATACCTTCTCGGCGAGAGTTTGCCTGGAGTTGAGAGAATCGAAGGCGTTCTGCCATTCGCTAAGGCGATCCAACACAGGTGCAACATCCTCCTCTGTAAGGCAGGCAGGCAAATGGTATCGAAGAAGCATCTCGTAACTGCCCACGAAATTACGGTTTCGCGGTGCATGGATTGTCGGCAATGCCTCACGAACCGTCCACACAGCCGGAATCAGTTTCTTCAATGCATCGCCTCGAATGGAGTCCTGAGGATCAGCCCCAACCTCACCGCGAGCTAGAGGAATCAACTCGTTTAAGCGATCCCGCGGGATACTTTCGCAAAGCGCGTCCGAAGCCGCCTCGCGTATTTGCTGACTTTCATTTTCGTCCCGCAAAACAGCAAAAAAATCGTCGGTGAGTTCCGAAAGCCTGCACGCCTCAGCGATGTCGTAGGCCAGACGCCGCGCGATGATCCCTTTTCCCTGATTCCGAATATATGGCCGCAGCTGCTCTGCGAGGCCGGCATGAGACAGTCCGAAATAAAACCGCCGATATTCAGGCTCGTCAAAAATCTCTTCGCGCTCAGCCCCCTTGAGCAGAGCAGTAACCAATTCGGCTTTATGCGTTCCTTGGATTCGTGCGACATCGCTCCGCAGCAACACGGCTGGATCGATTCGCAAAAGGTGCTCCAAGAATTGGTGGTGATACCCTGCAGTCCATGCGGCAAGTTCCGCCAATTGAGGAGCAACATGCTCCTGCCCACCATCGCGACGACACAACAACCGGCGAAGCTGCAGCGTTGGCAGCTTTGCCAGACGTTGGGAAGCCAGACACTCCGCGAGCGTCTGGTGAATGAAAGCAAATCGGTTCGGCCCCACGCTGGTGAAGAGAGCCGTTTCGATTGCGTCGAGCACCTCCGGAGAGGTCGAGTCCGTCACTTCCAAGCTCGGCTGTCCGCAAAGGAGAAGCCTGGCAGCAATTTCCTGCGCGGCTTCCAACCGCTGAGCCACTGTCGAAATCGGCGCAGATTTTCTCAAACGCCGGATCAACTGGCTCCGGCGTGGGTCGTGCTCTCCACACAATGTTTGAGCACCTTTTTCATAAAGCTCGCGATGCGTCTTCGCAAAGCGGCCCGCGTCTTGAAACTCGCGCAATAAAAACGAGAGAGTCACAGGGCGAGCTGCCAGTGGCTCTACATGAGCCGCATAAACCGCCTGCATAAACTCCTGCGCATCCACACCGCACGCCTCCGCCGCCATACGCGCATCGGCGTGGCGCAGCGGACAGAGTTCAAAAACACGACACTCTTCATGTGGCAGCTTCCACAAACTCAGCAGCGGCTCTTGTGCTGTCGTCGGCCATTCAGCTGTGCGACATGCCAGAATCAAGCGGAGGCGCTCCACCGGCCGCCTTCGCAACTCTCCGGTAAGCGCTTCGACGAAAAGCGGGATGCGCATAATTCCCTCATCCACGCCATCCACAATCAACGTGAGTAATCCGTTTCCGCTCATCCAACTCGTTCCCTCCGGGGACTCGAAGGTGCATCGTCTAAAATCCCCAAAATCGGCGATCTCGCGAAAGTCGATGTTCAGCAGCGTATTTTCGTCTCGCGCACACAGAGCAGAGATATGCTGGAGTTCTGTGGATTTCCCCAATCCCGGTTCTCCGCAAAGCACCAGGGGACCAGACGCCGGAACCAACGACTCCTTCTTACGAAGATGAGCATTTTCACTTCCAAAGAATTTCTCTTCAGGATCGGTGAGAAACGCACCTGCATATCCACAGTGGATATTCCCAGGATACGGACACCAGTATCGAGTCCAGTCCAACTCCTTGCCCGAAAAGAGAGTAAACTCCATTGGGGCAAATCATGGCCTGCGGTCGTTTTTGAGCAAACCGCAATCTGTGAATTCCTTTCCTTCGCGACCTCTGCGGCCTTTGCGTGAGATTTACTCCGCGTCCTTCGACTTCTTGCCGCGCAGTTTGAAGAGCACGGGCAGGCCGGGATACTCGCAATGGTCGCGGATGCGCGCCGCGAGGTAGCTCGTGTAGCTGTCCGACAGCTTGCGCGGATCGTTCACGAAGAGCAGGAACTCCACGCGGCCGAAGGGGCGATTCTCCGGCGCGTTGAGCTGCGTGGCGTAGTAAACCTTGAACCGCCGCGCGCCGTGCATCGGCGGGGCCTGCCGCTCGACCGCGGCCTTGAAGAGGCGGTTCAGCTCGCCGGTGCCGATCTTGCGCCGCGCGTGCTGGCGGATTTTTTCGACGAGGTTGAAGAGGCGCGGGAGGTTCGTGCCCAGCTTCGCCGAGAGCACGACGATGGGCGCGTAGCTGAGGAAGAAGAGGTCGTCGCGGATCTCCTCCATCTTCCCGGTCAGGAACTCCTTGTCTCCGCCGCCCTGCTCCTCGACGAGGTCCCATTTGTTCAGCACGACGATGGCGGCTTTCTTCGCCTTCTGGATGAGGCCGCCGATCTTCTTGTCCTGCATCGTCACGCCCTGGGTGGCGTCGATGACGAGGATGCAAAGGTCGGCGCGCTCGATGGCCTGCTCACTGCGCATCACGCTGAAGACCTCGACGGAGGTGTCGTGCTTCGAGCGGTGGCGAATGCCCGCCGTATCGACGAGCACATAGCTCTGATCGCGGTAGGTATAGGGAATGTCCACGGCATCGCGCGTGGTGCCGGCGATGTCGCTCACGATCGTGCGCTTGTCGTTGAGGATCGCGTTCACGAGCGAGGATTTGCCGACGTTCGGGCGGCCGACGATGGCGAGGCGCGGAACTTCGCCGGGCGCGGGCGCTTCGTCGTCATGCGAGAGGTCGATGGTTTCGCCAATGCGCTCGACAAGGGCCGCGATGCCAAGGCTGTGCGCGGCGCTCACGGTGAGCGGGTCGCCAAAGCCGAGGCGGGTGAAATCCGCGGCCATGTGCTGCTGCTTGTCGTTGTCGATCTTGTTCACGACGAGGAGGGCCGGCTTGCCCGCGCCGCGCACGAGACGCGCGAGCTCCTGGTCGAGCGGCGTCGCGCCGTCGTGGCCGTCCACGACGAACACCAGCAGGTCGGCGGAGGCAATGGCGACGTCGGCCGCGAAGCGCGTGTCTTCGGCGAAATCGGGATCGGGCTCCGAGCCGATGCCGCCCGTGTCGATGATCTCGAAGGGCGTCCCGCCTTGCTTGCACACGGCGTGGATGTGGTCGCGCGTGACGCCGGGTTGGTCGTGGACGATGGAAATCTTCCGCTGCGCGAGGCAGTTGAAAAGGGCCGACTTGCCGACGTTCGGCCGCCCGAGGATGGCGACGGTTTTCATTTACCGGCCTCCTCGTGATGACTCAACTGACTTACTCCGCGAAACACATACTCCATACCGCTGATCAATGTAAAAGCTCCTGCCGCCCATACTGGGACGGCGAGGTTGGGAATCTGCAGCATTGCCCACGCGATGGCTATCATTTGCAGCGCCGTCGCGATTTTTCCCGTCCAGCTCGGCCGCACCTCGAGGTGATCGTGCGCGAGGCGGACGAGCACGCAGCCGAGCAAAATGACCGCATCCCGCGCGATGACGAGCACTGGAAACCACAGAGGCAGCGCGTAATGCCAGCGGCTCACGCTGAGCGTGATGATCGCCGTGAGGAGCAGGCCCTTGTCCGCGATGGGATCGAGCAGCGCGCCGACCTTGCTCTTCTGATTGAAGTGACGCGCGACGTAGCCGTCGAAGGCATCCGTCACCGACGCGAGGATGAAAACGCCAATCGCGCACCACCGCTGCCACTCCAGTGGCGCGCCACGCTCGACGCTCGCGCCATAATAAACGGCGAAGAGCACGAACACCGGAATGAGAAGAATCCGGAGCACGGTGAGCAGGGTGGCGAATGTCATGTGCGAAAATCGTATCCCGAACCGGGCCCGCGCTTCAATCCGGCTCGTCGTCGCTCGCCGCGACACGTAAAACACTCACAACCCATGCGCACCGACCTCGTCCTCGCCATCGTCCTTCCCGCCGCGCTCTGGCTGCTATGCGCGCTGGCGGTGCGGCCGGTGCGCAGCGCCTTGCTGGACGGCCTGCGTTGCGTCGGACGCTATCCCGACCTCTGGCGCATCCCGATGCTCTTCGGCGTCGCGAGCGCGCTCTTCCAGCTCGCCGCAGCCGCGCTGCTGCACGCGCGACTCGACGAGGCGAAATGGTTCACCACCGTCGCGTGGGAACCCGCGCCCGACCTGGACGCGCTCGCATTCGCAAACCTGCTGCCCGCCGCCGAGACCGCCGCGTCGGCGTTCACAGTTTTCACCGCGACGTTTCCCCTGTCTGCGTGGTTCGCGATCCTC
>JGI24743J22301_10000032_pt1 | contig 12324 bp, 13 predicted proteins | sample KBSMiscanthusM2_FD_22301 | JGI IMG/M metagenome (IMG submission 22301)
GGCAGGAATAGAAAATCCACGACCTCGCTTTCCGTCATGCTCGCCACCGTCGCGGCGGGTGCGAACCCACGCGCGGTGATGCGCTCGCGCAGCTTGTCGAGATCGAGTCCGCGGCCGTCGTCGCTCACGGAGATCACGAGATGCCCGCCGGCATGGCGCGCGTCGATCGTGATGCGACCTGTTTCCGGCTTCTCCGCCGCAGCGCGTTCGGCGGGCGACTCGATGCCGTGATCGAGGGCGTTGCGCAGAAGATGGGTGAGCGGCGCCTCAAGGCGCTCCAGGATTTCGCGGTCCACGGGCGTGTCCCCGCCGACCACTTCCAGCGTCGTCGGTTTTCCGAGCTCGCGCGAAAGGTCACGCACGAGTCGGCGCAAGCCTGGGAGGATGTCCGCCAACGGGCGCATGCGGCAGGCGAGCGCCTCCTGGTAAAGGCGATCCGCATGGAGATTCCAGCGGCGCGCGAAGGTGTCCATCGCGCCGTGGCGATCGAGCGCGAGAGTCTGGAGCGAGGCCAGCGCATCACGGCACTCCTGTGTGCGCCGCGCGCGTTCGCTTTCCTCGAGCGCGCCCACGGGCAGGCGCGCAGTCGTCTCGCTCAGCAATTGCCCAAACCGGCGCAAGTCGGCCAAAAAACCGTCGAGCTGGCGGGCAGCCACGAGCCCCTCGCCAGCGAAGCCGAGCAGGCGGTCGAGCTTTCGGGAATCGACGCGGAGCATTTGCGCATCGGGCTCGGCGGACGGTTGAGTCTCCGAAACGGGGACGGGTGTGGAAGCCGGTGCGGGCGTGGAAATGGCGGGCTTGCCTGTCGCCAGCGCCTCGCAGTCCGCGGCGAATTCCGCGACTTCATCCGCGATGTTTGCCTCGCCGTCGGCCAGTCTTTTGAGCAGGTCTGTCCCTCGCAGCATGAGGTCAATTGCCGGGGCGTCGAAGCGCAGCCCGCCTTTTTGCCCGAGCACGAAACAATCCTCCATCGCGTGGGCGACCTTCACGGCTTCGTTGTGGCCGACGATGCGCGCAGCGCCCTTGAGCGAGTGGGCTGCGCGCATGAGCGTGGTAAGCGTATCGGGCGCTGCGGGGTTGGCCTCGAGTGCGACGAGGCCGTCGGAGAGCAGCGTGCATTGCGTCTCCGCCTCCATCTGGAAGAGCTGCTCCATGGAGAACGCGCCGAGATCGTCGGGGGGCATCATGCGAGCGACTCCTTCGCGGCGGTGAAAAGTTTCTGCGCGTCCAGACAGGCGACGGAACGCCCGGCGAGCGTCCATAGCCCAATGACGAAACGATGCGAATCGGCTGGCGGGGGAGGCGGCTCCACGGCGTGCGACTCCACGCGATGCACGCCCTCCACGGCATCCACCTTCGCCGCGAAAATCCAATCGCGCTGTTGCAACACGACGAGCCGCTCATCCGCGGCGGCCGTGCCGGCGAGCGGCTCGAGCAGTGCGGCGAGATCGACGCAGGCCGTCACGCGGCCACGAACGTTCACCACGCCCGCATGCTGACGGTGTGGCACGCGATGAATGGCCGGCACGTGCGAAATTTCCACGACGGTCGCCGTCGGCAGGGAGAACCACTCCGCGCCGACGCGGAAGACGAGAACGGTCGCGATGTCCGTCGAGGCTTTCGTGACGAGCGGCTTTGCAAGCTCGCGGCTCCATTCCTCGCGCCATTCGGGAGGCAGCGAGTGGCTGTTGGTGAATTGAGCGCTCATGAGGCGGTGGTGAGGCGCTCGACGCGCCTGCGAAAGGGAATGGCGGCCTGCACGCGGCCTTCGCTCTCGAGAAGCAGGCTGAGGTGCAGCAGCGCGTCGATCTGGTCGGGATCGAGATAGAGCGCTTTTCGATAATGCGTCTCGGCGGCATCGCGGTCGCCGCGGGCCTCGTCGAGGATGCCGTGCAGCAACAGGCTCGCCGGCGTGGCTTCGCGCTCCGCATGGAAGCGATGAAGCGCCTGGGTCGCCTCGTCGAGACTCCCAGCATCTGCGAGTTCTCCGGCGCGCGCGAGCCAATCGGTGTCGGCTGCTGGTTTCGGGGATGCAACGGGTTGAGGCGCGGCTCTCTGCGGCTTCGTGAACGGCTTGGGAGCTGGCGTGCGCCGCAAGGCAGGTGCAGGTTTGCGAATGGTCGCGGGCGATGGTTGTTCCTTGCGAGCACGGACGAAGCTGAAGGACATGGGGTGTCCCGTGCCCTGCCAGCCATAGTTCGCGGCGGTCGTTGCCTCGCCGGGACCTAGAAACAGGAGCCCCTCCGGGCGCAGCCATGTGTCGAGGCGATCAAAGATCCGCCGCTGATTCGCCGTGTCGAAATAGATGAGCAGGTTTCGGCAAAAAACGATGTCGAACGCCTGTGGCGCTGCGTCGAAGGCGAGGATGTTGGCCACGCGAAACGTGGTCGCTTCCTTGAGGGAGTCGTCGGCTTCGATCTCTCGCTCCTGCTTGCGGAACCATTGGTCGCGACGATCGTCCGACAAGCCGCGTGCCGATCGTGTCGCGTAGCGTCCTTCCCGCGCACGCAGCACGGACTGCATCGACGCATCGCAGGCCGTGACATGAAATTTTGCGAGCCCGGCTTCGCGGAGCGCGATCGCGATGGAATACGCCTCCTCGCCCGTCGAGCAAGGCAGACAGAGGATTTGCAAGGGATGGCTCGGTTGCTTGAGGGCCCAGTCTCGCAGCGCCACGAAGGACTCCGGGTAGCGAAAGAACGAGGTCTCCGGCACCACGACTTCGGAGACAAGGCGGCTCCAAAGCACCGGCTGCGAAAGCGGGTCGAGATCCTCCGGCACGCCAGCGCTCGTGAGAAACCGCTCGATCTGCGCGAGCACCGTGCGTTTGCCGCCGACCAGCTCGGGGGAAAATCCGAGCTCGTCCTGCAGCTCCTCGAGGATGCGTTCGGTATGCGTCATGCGGCCAGGGCGGATTCGGAATCGCGAATGAGCGCGTCGAGCACGGCGGGCGGCAGCAGCGAGCCGATCTCGATGCGTTGAACGAAAACATGGCCGTGCTCTGCGACGGGGCCAAGCCATGGACGGCCATCGGGGCGAATGCCCGCGGGCTGGAAATCGTCGAATCGCGCGACCGAGGTGGCGCCTTCCGTGAGCAAGCCGAGCAGGCGCGAGCCCGCGCCGGGCAGCTCGACATTGGCGAGCACGATGCGCGTGCCGATGAGTTCGCGCGAGGGCGTGCCGGCAAGCAGCAACGTGAGATCGAGCACAGGCACGGCCGAGCCGTGAAAATTCAATACACCGACGACCTCGGGCAGGTCGCACGGGAGCGGTTTCAATTTCGCGAATGGCACGATGCGGCGCACGCAGTCCGCCTCGATCGCATAGGCGTCGTCTGCCAGCCGGACGAGGAGGTAAAGCATGGCCAGGGCCTCCGGAAAAATCAGGAACGAATCTTGAAGCGAGCGATGGCGCCTTGCAGGCCGTGGGTGGCGTCGTTGAGCTGCTCGACGGCGCGGCTGGAGTCGCGAATGGAATCCGCCGTCTGCCGCGCGGCCTCGCCGAGCTGAGAAAGCGCGTCACTGATCTGCTCGGCGCCCTGTGTCTGCGCGCGCATGCCCTCGTGGAGCGTCTCGACGTTTGGCGCAAGCGACTGCACCTGGGTGACGACCTCATCGAGCTGGCGTCGAGTCTCGCCGATTTCGTTCGCTCCGCGCCGAACTTCTTCGGCGAATTTGTCCATGCCCATCACGCCGGCCGCGACGGCGGAGGTCATTTCCTTCACGATGCGCTCGATGTCGCCGGAGGAAGCTGCGGTTTGGTCCGCGAGGCGGCGAATTTCTGTGGCGACGACCGAGAAGCCCTTGCCGTATTCGCCGGCTTTCTCGGCCTCGATGGCGGCGTTCAGCGAGAGCAGATTCGTCTGGTCGGCGACCTTCGTGATCGTGGTGACGACGGTGTTGATGTTGCCGGCTTTCTCGTTGATCACGCCGAGGCGGCTCGTGATCGCGGTGGAGGCGTCGTTGATTTGCTGAATGATCGCCTCCATGCGGGCGAGGTTCGTCTTGCCCTGCGTCGCGAGCGAGGCGGTCTCCGTGGCGACGAGGCTCACCTGATCGGCTGTCTTGAGGAGCTCGGTGGACGTAGCGGACATCTCCTTCGCGGTGGAGCTGATCTCCGTCGTGGTGGAGGCGACCTCATTCGCCGTGGCCTGTTGTTGCTTGGCGACGGCGGCGATCTCGACGGCCGAGGAATTCACCTGCACGCCGGATTGCTGCACCTGCCCGATGAGCTCGGAGAGCTGCGCGACCATTTGCGCCTGGCTGCGGCTCACGACATCGGTGTCGCTCTGCGGCGCGATCTGCACGGTGAGGTCGCCGGCGGCGATACGCTCGCTTGTCGCGGCAGAGGTCTTCAATGCGTCAACCATCTGCTCGAAGCTGCGCGCGAGTTGGCCAACTTCGTCGCCGCCCTTCGCGGACGGAATCTCAACGTCCACGTCGCCGCGCGCGATGCGTCCGGCGGCGCCGGTGATGGTTTTGAGCGGGCGGGAGATGCTGCGCGCGCTGAAAATGCCGATGCCGATCATGACCACGATGACAATCGGCGCGGCGATCTCGATGGCGGCGCGGAGGGAGTCGATGGAGGCATCGACCTGCTGCTCGGCGCCCTTCGCGTTGGCGTCCTCCTCGTTGCGCACGGAGTCGAGCGACTGCTGGACGGTTTCCAGAAGCCGGGCGCCCCGGCCGGAGTTCACCACGGTCGCGGCGGCCTCGAAGCCCTGCGTGCGGCGTAGATTCACCGCCTCGTCCATCACGGCCAGAAAGGCGTCGATGTTCTGGCGTGCCGAGCCGACCGTGGAGGTTTCCTTGGGATCATCCGCGAGAATGCCGATGAGGCGGTCGATGGCCGGTCCCAGCTTTGCGTGGGCGTCATTGAGCGGAGCGAGGCTCTTCTCGTCGCCGGTGATGATGTAGGCGCGCTCGCTGCTGAGCGCCTCGCGCATCAATCCGTCCACGTCGTCCAGCGCGCCGACTTTCGCGCTGCTGTGCGCGCGTTCGTCGAATTGCTGGTGCAGCGTGCGGAGGTCGAAGAACACGCTGCCGCACACGGCGAGGAGGAGAATCGTGGAGACGCCGTAACCGGCGAGGATTTTCTTGGAGATGGTCCAGTTCATAGGGGCGCCCTCGCGCGGTGCAGGATTGTAGCCGCCCGCCCGCCCGCTTGAAAGCAGGATGTGCGGGATTTATGCCTGCGCGAGGCGGAAGAAATTTTCCGCGGTGCGTGTCGTGGCGGCGGCGACTTCCTCGAGCGAAATGCCGCGCAGCTCGGCGATCTTCTCGGCGACGAGGCGCGTGTGCGCGGGCTCGCAGCGCTTGCCACGGTGAGGCACGGGCGCGAGATACGGGCAATCGGTCTCGACCATGTAGCCGTCGGGCGTGACCTTTTGCGCGGCCTCGCGCACGAGCGGTGCGTTCTTGAACGTGATGATGCCGGTGAATGAAACAAGGTGCCCCATCGTTGCGAGATCGAGCGCTCGCTCGGGCAGGTTGCCGAAGCAATGGAACACGGCGCGCAATTTGCCGGTGTATGGGCGCAGGATCGCGAGCGTGTCGTCCCAGGCGCTGCGTTCGTGAATGACGACGTTGTGGCCGAGTTCGACCGCGAGATCGAGCTGCGCGCGGAAGGCGTCGGCCTGCGCGGCTTTGTAGGCACCGTCGATCACGGCGGCACGGGCGTCCTCGGGCGTCTCGGCCTGGAGCGCGGCCATCGCGGGCGAGCCGGGGAGCTCCTCGCTGGGCAGCCGGTAATAATCGAGGCCGGTCTCGCCGATGGCGGCGACCTTCGGATGCTGCGCGAGTTCGCGCAAGACCGGCACGAAATCGCCGGTCTCGTCCTGCACGTTGGTCGGATGCACGCCGACGACGGCGAAGACATTGGGAAATCGCTCTGCGAGCGCAATCGCGCGTCGGCTGCTCTCGATGCCGGTGCCGATGCTGAGGATGCGGGTGACGCCCGCCTCACGGGCTCGCGAGATCACGCCCTCGAGATCGTCGGCAAAGTCGGGATAGTCGAGATGCGCGTGCGTGTCGATGAGCATGGCATGATCCTCGCCCAAAGCCGCCGCGGACGCGACGCGGAAATTACGCCAGCGCGGCGCACCAGGTCGCTTCGTCGAAACCGACGAGCGCCACGCCGTCGCCGAGGGCGAACGGGCGTTTCACGAGATTTCCGTTGCCCGCGAGCAGGTCGAGCGCCTCGGCTTCGGAAAGCGCGGGCAGCTTCGCGCTCAGGCCGAGGGCCTTGTAGTCGCCGCCGGAGGTGTTGAAGAGCTTGCGCAGCTGACCGCCTTGCGCGGCAAGCATCGTGCGCAGCTCAGCGCGTGTCGGCGGCGTCTCGCGGATCGGGATTTCCTCGAAGGCGACGCCCTGCGCGCGAAGAAATTTCACGGCTTTTCGGCACGTGTCGCACTTCGCATAGGTGTGGACTCGCAGCATCGCGCGGGCGCTTACGAGAGTCGGCGATAGAGATGCTTGTTCTTTACGACGAGGGGCTTGCCGTCGGAGGAGTAAGTGACGGTGGTGCCCTCTTCCTGCACCTGGATATTCATTGCGTGCGCACTGCCGAGGCTCGAGAGCTGGAGCTGGCGGGGATCGAAAACGAGGGAGGTGCGGTCGCCACCGCGAGCCGAAGTCGAGCGAGTCATTGCGCGCAGAGAGTGCGCGATCCTGCGACGCGTGGCAATGAGCTGTTCGTCCAGTTTTTAGGGCGTTTTCTTGATCAATGCGAAGAAGTCATACGCCAAGGCTGCGCCGGGTGGCGGAATCGAGCCGTCCGGTGACAGGCAGGCGATAGTCGCTCTGGTAAAGGGCAAGCGCGCGGCTGGTGAGGGGACCGAAGGTGCCGTCCACAGAGCCGCGGTAGTAGCCAAGATTTGCGAGGCGAGCCTGGGCCTGCGCGAGCGTGGAGGTGGTGCGGACGACAGTGTAGGTCGCGTAAGCCGGAGCGGGATAGGCGGGATAATAGACCGTGCGATAGGCGGGCACCGGTGCGGCAATCGCGATGCCAAAGGAGGGGCCGCCCCAACCGCCCCAGCCCCAACCGACTCGGGGGCCACACCAGCCGCCGCCCCAACCCCAACCACCGCCGCGCCAGCAGCCGGCTTGGGAGACGCCGGCAAAAGCGAGGAGGACGAAAACGGAGAGAAGCAGCGCGCGGGATTTCATTTCGGGAAGAATCGGTTTTCGACGCAAAATAATGCCGAACGCGAAGGCTGCAAGTCACGTGCGAAAATTAGGCGGTGAGCGGAGAAGTCGCCGCCGATTTCGGGTGAGAAGTTGCTGTGTGGAGACTGTTTTGAGTGGCTTCCACGGCGACGAGGCAAATGTCGTCGGAAGGCGGTTGGTGATCGGTGAAATCCATCACGCTCGTGAGAATGCTCTGAGTAAGCCCCGCGAGGTCGAGTTTCAGTCCGGCGCGCACGGCTTGTTCGAGGCGATCGCGACCGAAGTCCTCATCACGCGAATTCGTGGCTTCGATCACGCCGTCGGTGAAGAGCAGGAGGATGTCCTGCTCATGCAGCGTGCGGGTGAAGACGTCGTATTGGCTTTCCGGAAAGAGGCCGAGTGCGGGATTGTCGCGCAGCGTGCCGAAGAGGGGTTCGATGCGGTGGGAAAGGCGATTTGCCAGCAATGGGCTGGGGTGGCCGGCGGAGGCGCAACGCAGAGTCCGCGTTTCCGTGTCGAGCACCGCGTAGCAGACCGAGACGAAGATGAGCTGGTCGGTCTGCTTCATCGTGTCGTGGAAGTGGTGATTCAGCAGCGAGAGGAACAACCCCGGATCCTGCGCGCTGGAGGCCAGGCCATGGAGCAGCGTGCGCAGGATCGCGGTCACGAGCGCCGAGCGCGTGCCGTGGCCCATCACGTCCGCAATGAGCACGCCGGCGCTGCGGTCGCTCAATTTCACGACGTCGAAGAAATCACCGCTCACGGTGGCAGCAGCCTGGTAGATGTGGTGAAAGTCGAGCGAGAGCGAGCCTCCAGCGCTTTCGCTGGGCACGCGCGGATAGGCGCGCGGCAGGAAGGCATGCTGGAAATCGCGGGCGAGATCGAGATCTCGTTGAATGGCGGCGGTCTTCTCGGCGATCTCGCGCTGGAGGTCGGCCTGGTAGTTGAGCAGCTGCTCGGCCATCGTCGAGAAATCGTGCGCGAGTTCCTCGATCTCGTCGCCGGTGCGAATGGCGGCTGCTTTCAACAATGCGCTGTGGGACTCCGCCATCTGGCTGCGTCCAGGCAGACTCGAGAACGCGCGGGTCGCGGTGGCGGCCATTGTCGCCGCAGCCCTGCGCAGCGTCTGGATGGGCTCGAGCACGTTGTGCCGCAACAGCGTGGTGCCAATGATCGCGCAGAGCAGGATTCCAGTCGTGCTCACGAGAAAGAGAATGATGCTGCGCTGCAGAAGCGGCGCCAGCACGGTGCTTGCCGATTGGTGAACAAGAACGTAGAAGGCCGGCCCCTGGATGCTGCCATCGGGAGAATACATGCCCGTGAGATGCACGGGCGCGAAGCCGACCATGTAGCGGGTCTCGTCGTGAAGCGCCTCGACGAACCATCCCGGTTTCCCGGGCTTCAGCTGCCGCATCGCGGATGTCGTGAGCGCGCCTTTTTGCGGCTGGAAACCTTCCTTCGTAAGTTGCAGCAGGAGCTGGCCGTTGGCTTGAACAACTTCGCCGCCGGCTCCGGCATCGAGCCCGAAGACGCGCACCGGCGCAAAAAGCGGCGAAATATTCAGCACCGCCTTCGCCACACCGACAGGCGCACCGTTGCCCGACGGAAAAATCGGCACCGAGATGTCGAGCGAGTAGATGTTCGCGCTCTCGTCGAAGTGCAGGCCTTCCAGATAGGCCTGGCCGGTCTGCGCATGCATGCCGCGCTGCCACCATTCCTCGTCCGACTGGTCGTAGTCGCTTGTCTTGCCCGTGGCGGCGACGAGCCGGCCGCGATCGTCGGCCACGAGAATCTCGGCGAACACGGGATTCGTCCGCTGAAAGGCGCGGAGTTGCTGGGCGAGCGGATTTTGCGTGGCGGCCAGGATTTCGGAGCTGGCGACGGGCAATCCCGCCCAGCGCTGGTCGAGCGCATGGATCGCCTCGGGCGACGAGGCTGCCGGGAGAATGCGTTGGAGCCGCTCCGGCACATCGCCGACGGACAGCAGATCTCCCATGTTGCTGATGCCGCGCCGGACAAGCAGGTCGAGCGCGGTGGAAATTCGCGTGGCCTCGCTCTCGTAGTGCAGGCCTGCTTCCAGCACGCGGTGTCGATAGCCGATCGTCCAGAAGATGACGAGTGCCGCAAGGAAGGGCAGCACGCCCGAAACGACGATGGCGCTCAGGAGTTTCGCGCGGAGGCGGAGTTTCATAGGCCCGGGGGAAGGCCCATCCATTGTCCCAGACTGCTCTGCGGGAATCAATCCCGCTCTGCATGGGCTCCGACCGCGGGTCAGCGGCCGATTACCACTGGATCACCGAGCTCGCGTAGGTGAGTCCGCCGCCGAACACGACGAGCAGGATGTAATCGCCGACCTGGAAGCGTCCCTCGCGATTCGCCTCGTCGAGCGCGATGGCGACGGCCGCGGCGGAGGTGTTGCCGTAGCGGTCGAGATTCACGTGAAATTTTTCGAGCGGAATTTTCATCCGGTCGGCGAGCGCCTCGATGATGCGAATGTTCGCCTGGTGCGGGATGATGCAGGTGAGGTCGTCGGCGGTAAGGTCCGCCTGCTCGAGCGCGCGCGTGGCGGCCACGCCCATCGAGAGGACGGCCTGCTTGAACGTCTCGCGGCCGTTCATCTTGAGCGTGTTCAGTTTCTCGGAGGCGTTCTCCGCTGTCGTCGGGAGCGCGCAGCCGCCGCCGGGCACATGGAGAATGTCGCCGTAGTTGCCGTCGCTGCCCATGTAGGTCGTGATGACGCCGTGCGAGCCCGCGCGATAACGCAGGATGGCCGCGCCGGCGCCGTCGCCGAAAAGCACGCAGGTGTTGCGATCCTGCCAGTCCATGATCGAGCTGAGCTTGTCGGCGCCGATCACGAGGACGGTGTTGTAGGTGTGGTTCGCGATGAATTGCTGCGCGATCTCGACGGCGTAAAGGAAGCCGGAGCACGCGGCGGAAATGTCGAAGCACGCGGCTTTTTTGGCGCCGATGATGCGCTGCACGTGGCAGGCCGTGGCGGGCGTGAAATTGTCGGGAGTGATCGTGCCGACGATGATGAGGTCGATCTCCTCGGGCGCGACGTTGGCCTGCTCCATCGCGCGCTGCGCGGCCTTGGCGGCCATGTGGCTCGTGAATTCGCCCTCGGCGGCGATGCGCCGGGCCTTGATGCCCGTGCGGGAGGTGATCCAGTCGTCGCTGGTTTCGACGATCTTCTCGAGGTCGGCGTTCGTGAGCACGCGCTCAGGCACGTAGCTGCCGGTGCCGATGATGGAGACGGTGCGGTTAGGCTGAGTGGACCGCGTCCGCGGAGACTTTTTCATTGAACTGCTTGATGGCCTCGACGATGCGCGGGTTGAGATCTTTTTCGATGAGGTCGCAGGCGACGCGGATCGCGTTCTTGATCGCGAGCGCGCTGCTGGCGCCGTGGGCGATGATGGCGACACCGTCCACGCCGACGAGCGGGCTGCCGCCATACGTCTCGTAGTTGGTCTTGTCGCGGATGGCGCGGAAGGCGTTCTGCGCGAGGAGCGCGCCGGCCTTGCGCTTGGGATTCGCCGTGAGCTCGCGCTTGAGCCAGTTGAACACGGCGCTGGCCGTGGCTTCGCACGTCTTCAGCACGACGTTGCCGGTGAAGCCGTCGCAGAGGACGACTTCGACGGGGCGCTCGAACAAGTCGTGGCCCTCGACGTTGCCGCGGAAGTTGAGCGAGCTGGCCTTGAGGAGCTTGAAGATTTCCTTCGTGAACTCGTTGCCCTTCTGGTCCTCGCCGCCGATCGACATGAGGCCGACGGACGGATTTTTTTCGCCGAGGATGAGCTTCGAGACGACCGTGCCCATGATCGCATACTGGAGCATGTGGATCGGGCGGGCATCGACGTTCGCGCCCGCGTCGATGAGCACGCAGACGTTGTGCTCGGTAGGCAGGTAGCTCGCGATGCCGGGGCGCTCGACGCCCTCGAGCGTGCGAAGCTTGATCGTGGTCGAGGCGACCATCGCGCCGGTGTGGCCGGCGCTCACCACCGCATCGGCGTCGCCTTTCTTGACGAGATCGACGGCGCGGTTGACGGACGAATCCTTCTTCTTGCGGACGGCCTCGACGGCGTGATCGCTCATCTCCACGACCTGCGTGGTGTGAACGATCTCGATGCGCTTGTCGGCGCACTTGTTCGCGTCCAGCTCGCGCTTGAGCTGGGCTTCGTCGCCGGTGAGGTAGAGCTTTTTGAGGTGGCGCAACTCGCGAAGCGCCATCGCCGCGCCGGCGATGGTGTTCTTGGGGGCGTAATCGCCCCCCATGGCGTCGAGGGCCACCCTCATAGGCTGCTCAAGAAAGACGGAGGTTTCGGGGTTTTACTGCGCGGCCTCGATGGTGAGGACCTGGCGGCCTTTGTAAGTGCCGCACGAAGGACAGGCAATGTGGCTGAGCACGGCGGCGCCGCACTGAGGGCACTTGGCGAGCTTCGTGGCGTGCCAGCGGTTCGCGGCCTTGCGGGTGCGCAGGCGCATCTTGGAGGTTTTGCGTTTCGGGACTCCCATGACTGGAAAGTGGTTAGGTTATTTCTTTGGTTTGAATTGGTCCAGCGCGTCCCACGCGGTGTGATCCGCGTCTTCGGCCAAGGGCGCGGCGGGCGCGCTCTGGAACGTGGCAGGACATTTGGTCCGGCCATCTGCATCACATCTGGGATGCGAAGGCAAGACGAGGAGAATATCTTCGCGAATCTCCGGGGTCAAGTCCACGGATTCACTTCCGCTGAGTTCCACCTGGGTCGCGAAATTCGGCAGTTCGAGCGTGCTCTCGAAGGGGCGCAGGCACTTCACGCATTGCTGGCGCACACGCACCGAAAGTGAGCCGGTCGCGAAAAGTCCGCCGTCGGAGAGGCCGATATCCAGTTGGCAATGCACGGGGGAGACGGCCTCGGCTTCGGCGGCAGGGAGGTCGAGAAACGCCGGATCGAGGTCTTCCTCGATGTGCGTGGCGCCGTGGGTGAGCTGGCGGAGATGAATTTTCAAGACAACAAAAGAAAAAGCAGGCGGGACTCGGGAAAGCAACAAATCAGGAAATCGCGGGGAGGATCAAATGCTTCCTGCCGGGCCTGATCCCTCGGTCGGGAGTTTACCGCGCGAATTTCTGGCGCAATGCCGTGGCGGCGGGTGCCGGCACGAAGGCGGCGATGTCGCCGCC
>JGI24743J22301_10000033_pt1 | contig 12324 bp, 10 predicted proteins | sample KBSMiscanthusM2_FD_22301 | JGI IMG/M metagenome (IMG submission 22301)
GCGGCGCGCGGACGGTGCTCATCGAGGCCGATCTTCGCAAGCCGGTGATGCAAAAGCGCCTGCTTGGAGACGGGGACCACAGAGGCGCGGCAGATTTTTTGAGTGATCAGGCGGACTTCGACGAAATCATCCAGCCGACATTGATTCCGAATCTATTTGTGATCACGGCAGGGCGGGTGAGCAAAAGCTCGGGTGAGCTGCTTTTGCGCCGTCCCCGGGTGGAAAAGCTGTTGCAGCTCGCTCGTGGGGAATTCGAGCAAGTGATTGTGGACTCTGCTCCGCTTCTGGCGGTGAGCGACACGCTGACGATTGCGCGTCACTTCAAGAATATCGCTCTCGTCGTTCGCTCGCACAAAACGCCTCGTCGGATGGTCAAGCGTGCGGTCGATTTGCTCAGGCGTGTGCGCCGTGAACCGGTGGGAGTGGCATTGAGTATGATCCCGCCAGGGAATGCCTATTACTATTACGGTTATAGCGAGGGTGCTGGCAAAGCCTACGGGGCTACGCACCAGCCCAGCGAGGCATAGGAATTAGCTGAAGAGAAGCTGAAGAGAAGCGGAAGGGGGAGCTGTGAATGTAGTCTCTTCTCCGACTCGCGCTCTCTTCAGCGTAGTTACTCCTCCATCTCCTTGGTCCGATAGCTCCATCCCAGAGCGAGAAGTGTAAGGAAGTAAAACTGGAGCGATGCAATTTGCATCGGGAAATCCACGAATGCATGGAGCGCGGTGAGAACGACTGCGCAAAATGCCCCCGCAGCAATACAAGGTTCGCGAGGGGACGGCATTGCCGCGAAGAATGTCTTCACGTAATCGAAAGCCGTGATGCGATAGCCCTCGAAGACTCGCTCAGGCCGTTCGAGCTTCAGTCGAGATCGGCGGAACAGGAGGAAGGCAGGCGGCACGAGCAGGAGCGCCCATAATGCTGCGCCTAGGTATCCCCACTCGATCAGGGTTTGAAGATAATCTTCGTGAGCGACCCAGAACGGAGTCTTGCGGACGGCCTCGATATCCTGAACGTAATGGCCGTAGTATTTGGAAAAGGTGCCTGGGCCGAAGCCGCTCCAGCCGGCCGTCGGGACCATTTTGTAAAACGCCCGATAAGCGGACGCGCGAATGGCTGCGGAACTCCCTTCGGTGGATTTGTCGGCGAGATAGTCCCATCGCTTCCAGGGAAGCGCAAAAGGAACCGAAAGCAGGACGATGAAGATGGGGATCAACGCGCCGAGCACGAAGTGTGGCTTGATGCGGCGCTTCAGCCGCCTCAGTTCTCGGGCTGCAATGGGAAGTAACAGGACGAAAAGCAGGACGGCTCCCACAATGGCGAGGACGTTGCCTGCCTTGGACACATTGAGAAAGCAGGCGAGAAAGACACCGGCGGCGGGAATCAACCACAGCGGCCAGGCGCTCGTCCGACGCAGTGCCGCGAATACCGCGATCGCCACGCAAATCGGCCAGAAGAGATTCAAATACGAGGCCGCGTTTCCCCAATAGCGGTATGTGGCGAAGGAGATGGGAGTTTTCCCGTCGAGGCTGAAGAGCTGGAACGGCGGACCGACGATCCGCTGCAAGAGAAAGAAGATGACCATTCCCAGAGAGGAAAAGACGAGCGTGGCAAGCAGGGCCTTGCGGGAACGGAGATTTCCCCAGATTTCGATGGCCATCAGCATTCCAGCCAGCAGCACACTCGTTCGCAGCATGGCTGCAAGTGAGAGCTGGGTGTCGTAGGTGCTCCAGTTTGTGAGCCAGTCATCGGGAAAAGAAGTCGCCCAGCTTGGGGCGGAGTCGCCGGTAAGCCAGTCTTCGAACAAGCCGCTCAATGTCACCCCCCAACCAAAGATGAGCAGTGCTGCCGAGAGCGCCCATGGCCAGATTCCCGTGCGTGGCCAGGTGCGTGCGCAGGCATGGCCGATCAGCCAGAGCACAAAAGTGCCACCCAGCCCCCACTCAAATACGTGCAGCGTGGAGTCGCGAGTCAGGCCATAGGCGGCGGCGGCATAGACATACCAGAAGAAAAACAGGGCATATGCGGCCCGAATGAGCACTTTACCGAGTGTGTCAGCCATCGCGTCCCGTGTAACTGTCACCCAAAGGCACGGAAGGCAAGTGCAGATGCTTTTTGGGCTTGTGGCCCCTTGAGGGAGGTGCGAAGCATCACCAGTTTAATCCAATCAATTGTCGATGACTGCCACCGCGGAGCCACCACAGCCCCAGAAGCCGAATTTCTGGCAGCGCCTAGCCTTCCGCTATCGCTGGATGAGCCTCCGCAACAAGATCGCGCTCTGGGCGGCATTGGTTGCCATTGTGATTGGCATTTTTTCCCTGCAATACGTCCGACCTACGTATCGCGCCGCAAAGATGTGGCTCTACATCCGCATGGCGGAAAAATACACGGCGAAGAAGGATTACAACGCGGCATCGATGGCGCTGCGGATCGCGTTGCTTTCGGGCCTCGAATACCCGGATTCCTGGAAAGCCCTGGCGAATTTTCTGGAGCAGATCAACTCGCCGGATGTGATCGATGTCTGGGAACGGCTGGCGTCCATGGAGCCCAACGTGCATGAATACCGCTACAAGCAGGCTGGTGCTGCGCTCAAGTTCGGCCGCGGTTATCAGGCGGAGGAAGTTCTCAATCGAGTGCCCCCGGAGTGGCGCAATGATGCGGGCTACCTGCGGCAGGAAGCCGCGCTGGCCGTTGTGCGAAAGGATGCCGACACGGCGGAGCGTGATTTGTCGCGGCTCGTGGAAATGGATCCCAAGGATGAGCAGGCTGCATTCGATCTCGCAGTCGTGCGTGCGACGAGTGATTCCGAGGAAAAGCGCGCCGCAGCCCGTGCGCGACTGCGCGAGATCGCGGCTTCCGGAACGAGTTTCTCCGCGCCGGCTTTGCGCCAGCTCGTGACTTTTGCGGTGCAGGACCACGATTTGGCGGAAGCCGATCGCCTCGGTGCGAAGTTGGTCGAACTCCCGGACGTTCAGATTCGCGACCGGCTTCTCTTCCTGCAGCTCGAGCTTGCGACGAACAGCTGGTCGTCGCAGGACTCGCTGCAAAAGCTGCGGGATTACCTCGTGCACCATCCGGAAGACTTCAACGCCGCCATGGAATGGATGTTGAACGTGAAGCTCGATCCGGAAGGCACGCGACGCTGGGTCGAGTCCCTGCCGGCGAGCTTCACCCAGGATCCCACTGTGCAGACGGGGTTGCTGGAATATTATTTCAACAACTCGAATCTGGAGGCTGCCTTTCGCATTCTGCGTGCCCGGCAAGCGGATTTTCAGATTCCCAGCAACGTCATCGATCTCGCCGAGCAGGCGCTTTTGCAAAATCGGTCGGACGACGCCGATGCCGAGCAGACATGGATGCGCGTGATCTATGCCACAGAGGGCAATCCACGCGCGTTGCAGATCCTCAGCTTGCTGGCGAGCTCGCAGGGCTGGACGAGTGCGACAGGGCGGGCCCTCTCCGCATTTGCCGACGCAGCGCCGATGCAGGCGGGAGCGTGGAATCTCCTCGCCCAACACGAGAGATCCGTTGGCAATCTCGCCGGGCTTTACAAGGCCTTGTCGGGCCTGCTGAAGATCAATCCCTACGATAAAAGCGTGAGCAGCCAGTGGGTGATGGCGGCTGTTCTTCTGCGCAAAGCCGACACACATGAAGTGATCGAGGCCGCGGGACGTGCCTACAATTCCGCCTCGCCGGCCGAGGCCGCCGCTGGCACGGCCTACGCGATGGCTTTGCTCGAAAACGACCGTGCGAAGGAGGCGCTGGATGTCGTGGAGCAAATGTCCGAGGCGGATCGCCGCGACCCTTCACGCGCGATCTATGTGGGCGCCGTGCTGGCCGCGAACGGACGCAAGAGCGAAGCGCTCGATTATTTCGCGCGCGCGGAAAATTTTAACAATTTCAACTTTGCGGAGGAGAAGGGATTACTGCGGATTTGGGAGGGTGTCGCCAAGGGTGAGGCGACGACGGAGCAGGAGGCGGCGCAGGTGATTGCCGAGCGCAAGGACTACCAGGCCGAGGCCGAGCAGATTCGCAAGGATATCGAGGAGCAGTTGCGCCGACGTTACGATCCCGAGGAAGCGCAGCGTATTTTCCAAAGTCTCAAGGCGGAAATGGAAAGTCGGAAGACGGTGCCGCCCGAGGTGCAGGAGATTCTGCGGCAGGCGCGTGCGGAGGATGCCAAGCAGCCGCCGGTGACGCCGTGACGACGCCAGCCATTCCCTTATCGCCCACGGGGGCTGTCGCGCCGGAGCGCCGTCTCTGGTTTCTGTGGGCGCTTCTTGGTGTGCTGGTGCTGGTCTGGCTGCCCACGCTCCTGCGNTGCAGNATCGAGTGGTCGGTAAATGCCCAGTATTACTATGGCTGGGCGGTTCCCTTCCTCGCGGCTTATCTCGCGAGTGAGCGCCTTCCCAAATGGCCGGCAGCCCGCCCGCCGGCGCACCCATGGCTCCCGATCATGGCCATCGTGCTGCTCGCGCTGCCGCAACCGTTGCTGCGGATGATCTCCGAGGCGAACAGTGACTGGCGCATGGTGTTGTGGGCGATGGGGGCTTCTGCAGCAGGCATTTCCTTTGGTTTGCTCTTCCTTGCTGGTGGCTGGAGCTGGGTGCAGCGCCTGGCGTTTCCCATCCTGTTCATGGCCACGGCGATTCCATGGCCTACGGTTCTCGAGTCGGACCTCGTGCAGGGCATGATGCGGCTGAATGCCGAAATTTCCGCGGAGTTTGTGAGCCTGTGCGGGGTTCCTGCGATTGCCGAGGGCAATGTCATCCAGCTCCCCACGGGCGTGCTCGGCGTCAACGAGGCATGCAGCGGTATTCGCTCGCTGCAGTCCACGCTCATGGCGTCGATTTTTCTCGGCGGACTCTATCGCTTGTCAGTGCCGGGGCGTGTCCTGCTCGTTTTCCTGGGGACCGGGATTGCATTCTTTTTCAATGTCGTGCGCACGGTTTTTCTGAGCTGGCAGGGTGCGTTTCACGGGATCGAGGCCACCGAGAAGTGGCACGACTCCGCAGGGTTTGCGATCCTTTGCGTGGTTCTCGTTTGTTTGTGGCTTATCAGTCGCTTTCTCGAGAAACGGGCGCTGCGCAAAAAGGCTGCCGCATCGCAGCAGGCTTAGACTGGCGATGAAACTACACGGGAATGAGCTCCTTGCCTCAATTTGTTCATTTTTTCTTGAACATGATGAATGTTGCCATAGCATCCAGAGAAGCCTGAGCGGATGCGTTCGCATGGGAACAGTCGAAAAGACACGCGGGTGCGGATGAGCAAGTCCTCACCAAGGGCGGCAGCATCTCGCCGCTCACTCTCTGCGTAGATCGTCATGAATTCCACGGTCGATTCCTCGAAGCCACAGATGCAGCTCACGCCGTTTCAGCATGAGTGCATCCATCTTTTTGTTCGCGCGGCCCAGGTGCTCTCCGTTCCCCGGTCCGTGGGCGAAATCTATGGCCTGCTTTACGGCAGTAGGGAACCGCTCGCGATGGACGACGTGATCGCGGCGCTGAATATCAGCAAGGGCTCCGCGAGTCAGGGCCTGCGCTGGTTACGGGATGTCGGGGCTGTGCGGCCGAGCTACGTGGTCGGCGATCGACGCGATCATTTCGTGGCGGAGACGGAGCTGCGCAAGCTGGCGTTCGGGTTTCTGCGCGAGTCTGTCGAGCCGCATCTCCAACGTGGTGTCGGTCACCTCGACCAGGCCGAACGCACGCTCGCGGAGCTGCCCGCTGGTGAAGAGCGCAAGTTTGCGGAGGGCCGGCTGAAAAAACTCCGGCGCTGGCATCGTTTCGGCGCTCAAATTTTGCCTGTGCTCCTGCGAATTGCGGAAAAATTCTAGCGCAGTCGCCGCGTCGTGCTTGAATAACCAACTCTCGCGGCAATCTGCCGTTCCCACTGACTTATGAAGATTTGTTGTATCGGCGCCGGCTATGTCGGCGGTCCCACCATGGCGATGATCGCCGAAAAATGCCCCGACATCCGCGTCGAGGTCGTCGATCTCAATGAGAAGCGCATCGCCGCATGGAATTCGGACGAGTTGCCCGTGTATGAGCCGGGGCTCGACGAGGTGGTGCGCGGCGCGCGCGGCCGGAATCTCTTTTTCACCACGAATGTCGAGGGCGCGATCCGCGAGGCCGACATCATCTTCGTGAGCGTGAACACACCGACGAAGACTTACGGCATCGGCGCGGGTAAGGCCGCCGACCTCCGCTACATCGAGAGCGCGGCGCGCATGATCGCCGCCGTCGCCGAGGGACCGAAGATCATTGTCGAGAAGAGCACGATTCCCGTGAAGACCGCCGAGGCGATGCTTACGATCCTGCGCGCGAACTCGAAGAATGGCAGCTTTCAGGTGCTCTCGAATCCTGAGTTTCTCGCCGAAGGCACGGCCGTCGCCGATCTGCGCAATCCCGACCGCATTCTCATTGGCGGCGAAACCACGCCCGAAGGCCAGGCCGCGCTCCAGAAGCTCGTCGAGGTCTATGCCCGTTGGGTGCCGCGCGACCGCATTCTCACGACGAACCTCTGGTCCTCCGAGCTCTCGAAGCTCGTGGCCAACGCCTTCCTCGCGCAGCGCATTTCCTCGATCAACTCGATCTCCGCGCTCTGCGAGGCCACCGGCGCCGACGTGGACGAAGTTGCCAACGCGATCGGCAAGGATTCGCGCATCGGCCCGAAGTTCCTCAAGGCTTCCGTCGGTTTCGGCGGATCCTGCTTCCAGAAGGATATTCTGAACCTCGTTTATCTGTGCGGCTACTTCGGCCTGCCCGAGGTCGCAGCCTACTGGGAAAGCGTCGTGAAGATGAACGACTGGCAGAAGCAGCGCTTCTCCCGCCAGATCGTGAGCACGCTTTTCAATACGGTGTCCGGCAAGCGCGTCACCGTTCTCGGTTTCGCCTTCAAGAAGGACACGAACGACACGCGCGAGTCCGCGGCGATATCCGTGGTCCGCGACCTCCTCGAGGAAGGCGCGCAGGTCGTTGTTTACGATCCCAAGGTGCCCGCCGAGGAGATTCGCAAGGATGTGCTCGGCACGGCGACGAACGACCGGCTCGTCATTGCCACCTGCCCCGAGGAGGCCGCCGCCGGCGCGCACGCGCTCGCGGTTGTCACCGAGTGGGACGCCTTCAAGACGCTCGATTTCGAAAAAATTTACGCCGGGATGCACAAGCCCGCGTTCGTTTTCGACGGACGCAACATTCTGCCCGCCGCGAAGTTGCGCGACATCGGCTTCCGCGTCTTCTCGATTGGCAAGCCGGCGATGCGCCGCGAGAGCGACGCGATCAACGGCCGCAACTGAGCCGAGCCCAGCCCTTGCGGCCCGAGCGCCGCTTTCCCAAATCCGGAATGAAAACCGAGAGCCCTGTCGAGCCTCCGCGCCGTGCACCCGGCGCGGGATTGCGGCTTGCCCTCGTGATTGGCGTGGCGCTCGTCGTGTGGCTTGCTGCGGGCGAGCTGCTTACGCATTTCTGGTATGCATTTCACGAGGCGAAGCTGCCGAGGAATCGTCCACTGCCGGACGGCCCTGTCCTCGTCCAACGCATCGACGACTTCGCAAAAAATACCGGGGTCGCACCGAAGGAGCAGGAGATTGGCCCCGCGGCCATGGAGATTCTGAAATGCTCCTTCGGCAAAATGGTGATCTGGCCCGGTGAAGACGGCCCCATGGCGGCAACGGTGCTGAAGTGGAGTGAGGATTCCATCGTGGGCGGCGTCGAGAATCTGCACAATCCGGGGGCGTGCCTGAGTGCGGCTGGCTGGGCGGTCGGCGCTCAAACGAATTTTGGCACGGAAGATTTCTGCGGCGCCAAGGCTGAGGTCATCGGATGGGATGTCAGTCGGCCGGGGCTGAAGATGCGGGCGTTCAGCGCGATTTTTCGACGCTTCCCGATGCAGAAACGGTCAGCGTTTGGGGCATTCTGGAACAACGACCGCCTGGAGTCCGTGCTTGCCGGCCGTCGAGATGCGCCGCTTTTGATCGTGCTCGGCTACGTGCCTGTCTCGACCTCGGCTGACGATGCACATGGCCGGTTCCAGCGGGTTCTCCACGCGGCGCTTTGCGAGTGATGCCTTCTGCAGCTCCGTGACCGGAGTCGTTTTCCGTCGTGAGATGCGGCGGAGTTTCTGTGGGCGTGAGGATTTATGGGGGAAAATAAAGTGCTGATAGCGATTGACGGACCGGCTGCATCCGGAAAAACAACTGTGGCGCGGCGCCTGGCGCAGCATTTCGGATTCGTGCTCGTCGAGTCTGGGGCCTATTACCGGTTCATGGCTTGGGGCGTATTGCGTGAAGGGGTGAGTCTTTCCAACGTCCAGCAGATTGAGGCTCTGAGTCACACGCTCTCCATTGAGGCGGATTTCGAAGGCGGCGCGCTGCGATTGATGACGGATGGCAAATGGCTGGACGGCGAGTTGCGCAGTTCAGAGGTCAGCAGTGCTGTTGCGGATGTGGCTGCCATTCCCGCGGTGCGTGCGCGAGTCACTGCGGAGCTTCATCGCGCGGCCGAGCGGTGCGATTGCGTGGTCGAGGGGAGGGACATCGGATCCGCCGTCTTCCCGGAAACTCCCTACAAGATTTATCTCGATGCGCCGCTCCACGTCCGGCAGCAGCGTCGTAATGCCGAAGGGGCGCAGGATGCCATCGCCGTCCGTGACAGGAAGGATGCATCACGGGCGGTGGCGCCGCTCATTGCGGCGGATGATGCCATCCGTATCGAAGTCGGCGAGCGCACGATCGAGCAAGTGGTCGAGGCGGCACTGGCGGCACTGGAAAGCCGTGGTTTGAAATTATGAGAGTCCTGAGTCATCGCGGATATTGGAAAACCCCGGAGGAGAAGAACCAGCCCGTCGCCTTCGAGCGCTCGTTTGCGATGGGTTTCGGAACTGAGACCGACGTGCGGGATGTGGGTGGCCGGCTTGCCATCGCGCACGATCCGCCGCTCGAACTCGGGCTTTCGTGCGAGGAGATGCTCGCCATCCACGGAGCGCACGATTCCGGGCTTCCCCTGGCGATCAATATCAAGGCCGATGGATTGCAGCGCCTGCTGGGTGAAGCCTTGCAGAAGCATGGGGTGACGAACTATTTTCTCTTCGATATGTCGGTGCCCGATGCCGTTCAGTCGATCAAGGCGGGCCTGCGGATTTTCACGCGTCATAGCGATGTCGAGCCGGCGCCGGTATTGTATGCCGATGCCGCGGGAGTCTGGGTGGATGCCTTTTTCGATGACTGCTGGATCACTCCGGCTGCGATTCGCACTCATTTGGACGCCGGCAAGGAGGTTTGCCTGGTTTCGCCCGAGCTGCACAAGCGTCCGCACCTTCCGCTATGGACACGCTTGCGGGACGAGGGCTTGCAAAACTGGGAAGGACTGATGCTCTGCAGCGACATCCCCGAGGAGGCGGTCACCTTTTTCGAATTATGAAACGCATCAAGGCAGTCGTTTTCGACATGGATGGCGTCCTCATCGACGCCAAGGATTGGCACTACGAGGCGCTCAATCGGGCGCTCAACCTCTTCGGCTTCAACATCAGCCGCTACGACCATCTCGTGACGTTCGATGGGTTGCCCACTCGCAAGAAGCTCGAGATGCTCACCCGCGAGCAAAGCCTGCCGCGGGAACTGCACGTCATGCTGAACGACCTCAAGCAGCTCTACACGATGGAGCTCGTTCACGCGCGCTGCAAACCGCTCTTCCAGCACGAATACGCCCTTTCGCGGCTGAAGGCGGAAGGCTACCGCCTCGCGGTCGCGTCGAATTCCGTGCGCAACAGCATCGAAGTCATGATGGAAAAGAGCAACCTGCGCGGCTATCTCGACACCATCGTCAGCAATCAGGATGTGAAGCACGGCAAGCCCGATCCCGAGATTTATCAGAAAGCGATGGGGCTCCTCGATGTTTCGCCCGACGAGACGCTCGTCGTGGAGGACAACGAGCACGGCATCGCGTCCGCCCGCGCCGCCGGGGCGCATTTGATGATCGTTCAGGAAGTGACCGACGTCACCTACGACAACATCCAAACCCACATCCGCCGCGTGGAGGCCGAATCATGATCAACGTCCTTGTCCTCATGTCCGGGCACAGCCAGGCTTTCGCCGAGGCTGGGCATCCCTATCCGAAAAATCTCGTGGAGATCGCCGGCGAGCCGCTCGTCCAGCGGGTGCTCCAGCATCTCGAGCCGCTCAAGACCCAGGGTGCTCGTTTCCTCTGCCTGCTGCGTGCCGACGAGAACCGGCGCAACCACACCGGTGCCGTGGTTCATCTCCTCGATCCCGAGGCTGTCGTGATCGACGTGAACGGCGAGACCTCAGGCGCCGCATGCAGCGCCCTGCTGGCAGTTGGTTACATCGACAACGACGATCCGCTCATCATCGTGAATGGCGATCAGATCCTCGATGCGGACCTTTGTGCGATCCTTGGCGACTTCACTGCACGTCAGCTCGATGGGGGCATCGTCGTGTTCGAGGATGTCCATCCCCGCTGGTCGTTCGTCAAATGCGACGAGCAGGAGCGTGTGATCGAGACGGCAGAGAAGCGCCCGATCAGCAAGCTCGCGACGGCCGGCTTCTACTATTTCGCGCGCGGGCGCGACTTCGTCCTGGCGGCGAGCGAAATGATCAAGAAGGACGCGCAGGTGGGAGGGAGCTTCTTCATCTGTCCCGCCTACAACGAGCTCATCCTCCGGCAGGGATATGTTGGCATCCACCGTATTCCGCGTGGGGCCTATCACTCGCTCGCGACGCCGAATGACGTTACTGCCTACGAGGCTCATTTGCAGGAATCCAGGCGCGATTGATGTGGCGCGGCCTTCGCAGTGGGCTCCTCAAGGGCGCTTTGCTTTTGGTTGCGGCGAAGGGGTTCGCTTTGGAAGCTCCGACCATCGCGGATTTGCGGAGGCTTTCCACAAAAGACCTGCCGGATGGTTCCCGGGTAGAGGTTCTCGGCTATTATGCGCCGGAGGATCATGGGGGTGGTGAATTCCGGCTTGATCGGAGCATGCACGGTGCCGATGAACCGGGCCTCATCAAAGCCGAAGACGGCGGAGGGAACTGGAGGCGAATGGGATCCAGCTCTGTGGCAGTGGAGGCTTTTGGGGCGAAGGGTGACGGAAAGACGGACGATACAGCTGCCATTAACGCGGCTGTTCGATTTGCCAGCATGGAGGGAAGTCGTGTCGAGTTTCGCACCGGGCGGGTTTACAAGATCGGCCAGCGCTCTCCGGGAGATACGTCAGGAAGCATCGATGTGCCGCGAGGGATGGTGCTCGACGGAAGCAATTGCATCCTCTTGCAATGTGGAAATTCCGGATTTTTTCGTGCGCGCTCGCGATTGGGACAAGCCTGCTCGCTCGTGGAAAACATTTCCGCGGGAACGAATCGCCTGAAGGTGGACTCCACGGCTGGGCTCCGCGTCGGCGATGTCATCTGGGCGCGACTCGGGCAGAATCCTCTGGATCGTGCGGAGCCCATCTTTTCGCTCATTGCTCGAATTACTGCGATTGACGGAAACACACTTGCCATGGATCGCACTGTGGATTGCGACATCTCGCTGGAGGGTGCAACAAACCCCGACAACAAGCGCCTGTGGCGAATCGAGGATTTTTGTTCGGACTCGACGGTTCAGAACTTCCTTTTACGCACAGCCCCCGGGGTTGTGGCCAATGGTGGTTTGAACGTTTATGTCGCCGAGAACCTCACGTTCCGCGACATCGTGGCGCAGGGGAACGTCGGGGCGGGCATGATCCTTGCGCAGCATGCCTGGCATCTTCGTGCCGAGCGACTTACCATGGAGAAAGCGAATCCCGACGCGGGCTTCGGGCGAATGTTTTCTTTCTCGAATTGCATCGGAATCACCGGGAATACATTTGTCGCGCACGAGCTCAATGGCGTGGCGGCATTCTGGGAGAACGACTGCGACGATGTCTTCATGGACAATTGGTTCATCGAGGACTACCGCCCGACTTCGGCGCGGACCATCTTCATGGCCTCCGGTCCGAAAGGGACGCACTTCAACCACGGAATGGGTTCCCGGGTGCGAGTCTCGGACGTCACGGTTCGGACGACGAATCCCGTTGGCTTTTTTGATAGCGGCGGCCAGCCGGCGGACTTCCAGGCCCGCGACGTGAATATACGCGCGACGAAGCTGCCGATTGCCTTGAATCCCCGCAGCTTCGCCGGCCGCTTCGAGTTGCAACTCGGGTCGGAGAAATACGTCGTCAATTTCGACAACCAGCTGGAGAAGACGTTCTTCGTTTCCCTGGCCGCTCCCATCCAGGCGTCGTTCGAGCTGCCTCCTGGGGTGCTGATCGATTACGACATTTTCGCCTCGA
>JGI24743J22301_10000034_pt1 | contig 12313 bp, 7 predicted proteins | sample KBSMiscanthusM2_FD_22301 | JGI IMG/M metagenome (IMG submission 22301)
AAGCCCATCGCCGCGTTCATCGCCGGCGCCACGGCGCCTCCGGGACGCCGCATGGGCCACGCTGGCGCGATCGTGAGCGGCGGCAAGGGCACCGCGGCTGCGAAGATCGCCGCACTCGAGGACGCCGGCATCGCCGTCTCTCCGACGCCCGCCGAGATGGCCGACACGCTCATCCGTCACTGGAAGGGCAAGTAAGGAAAATCCAATTTCCCCCTCGCACTCGCGGCCCCGCATCAGCGGGGCCGCTCCGTTTTCAGCCCCATCCTCTTACTCTTGCTCGTGCTCTTGCTCTCAGGAAAAGGACACGCCGGGAGGGAGCAGGAGAATGAGCACGAGTAAGAGAAAGAGGCTCGCCGCCGGAAGAATCCAGCCCGGGCACGAAAATTGATTCACCTCGCCGCGTGAGCATGTATCGTGCTTCCCAAGCTCGCAACCAACCCCAACCGACACCTCGTTTATGCCAGTGACCGCCAAAGGACTCGAAGGAATCGTAGCCAACTCGACCACCCTCAGCGACGTGCGAGGGCAGGAGGGAGTGCTCATTTACGCCGGCTACGACATCAACGAGCTGGCCGGCAAGGTGAGCTACGAGGAGGTCATCCATCTCCTCTGGCACGGGCACCTGCCGAGCCGCGCCGAGCTCACCGAACTCGAGACGAATCTCCGCAACAGCCGCGAGCTGCCGCAGGGCGTCATCGATTTCATCAAAGGCGCGCCGAAGACGGCGAATCCGATGGACGTGATCCGCACGGGCGTCTCCATGCTCGGCCTCTACGACACGAGCTACGGCGAGGACATCAAGCTCGACAAGAATCGCCAGCGCGCGCTCAGCATCACGGCGAAGATCGGCGTCATCGCCGCGTATTTCCACCGCACGCGCCAGGGTCTCGACCTCCCGCCCGTGCGCAACGACCTCGGCGAGGCCGCGCATTTCCTCTATCTCATCAACGCCGAGGTGCCCACCAAGGAAGCTGCCGACACCCTCGACGTCGCTTACGTGCTGCACGCCGACCACGGCATGAACGCCTCGACGTTCTCCGCCCGCGTGACGATTGCCACGCTCAGCGACATCTACTCGGCCATCACCTCGGCCATCGGCACGCTCAAGGGCCCGCTCCACGGCGGCGCGAACGAGGGCGTGATCCACATGCTCCAGGAAATCGGCAGCGAGGAAGCCGTCGATGGCTGGGTGGAGGACGCGCTCGCGCAGAAGAAAAAAATCATGGGCATCGGCCACCGCGTTTACAAGGTGCTCGACCCCCGCGCCCCGCACCTCCGCGCCATGGCGATCAAGCTCTGCGATCAGCTCGGCGAGGCGAAATGGATCAAGATGAGCGAGCGCATCGCCGCCATCATGAAGGAGCGCAAGGGCCTCAACGCGAACGTCGATTTCTACTCGGCCACGGTCTATTACTCGCTCGGCATCCCGACGGATCTCTTCACGCCGATCTTCGCGATCGCGCGCACCTCGGGCTGGACCGCGCACGTGCTCGAGCAGCTCGCCGACAACCGCCTCTACCGCCCACTCTCCGAATACATCGGGCCCGAGCCCGGCAAGAAGGTCGTCCCGATCGACGAGCGCTAAGCCGTCGCTCCGTAATCGTTGCAGCCCGGTCTGAAAAACGGGGCTGCCAAGGCGCGAATTGCATCCCGCTATTAGTCGGCGTATATTCGCGCCGTAAATGAAGCTGCCCTGGTTGCTGGGATGGGCGTGGCTGTTCGCCGCTGGCGCGACGGCCCACGCGGAGCTGGTATTTTCCACGATCGCGGGTCAGGGCACCATGCTCCCCGGCAGCGGAGTCGGCGAAGTTTACACAGTCTCCAAAGCAGGCGAAGCGCGCGCCCTCACCAACGGCAAGGTGTATTTCTGGGCAAGGGCAACGAGTTCTCTCGCGATTGCGGGCACGCGCGAGGGCATCTGGAGCTGGCAAAACGGCGCCTACACGCTTGAGCTGCTCGAGGGCAACGCCGTGTCGGGCGGCGGCGGCGGGTTGAGCGTCGGCAAGTTCGACGCGAACGAAGCCGGCGACGTAATCAAAAATTTTGCGATCAATCCCTCGGGCGCGCTCCTCGTCTCGGTGCGGTTGCGGGGCGGCAACACGAATGCGACGACCGATCAGGGCGTGATCTACCACAAGGCGGGCGTGAACACGCTGCTCCAGCGCTCGGCGCTGGCGGACGCGACCTTCAGCGTCGGCGTCTCGCTTCTCGCGGAAGGGGCGACCTACACGGAGTTTGCCACCGTGAACAATGTGATCTCGCAGTTCCTTTCCATGGGGCTGCCTTTCCAGGGATTGCCGTCGATCTCGGCCGTGGCGAACTCCGGCGCCGGCGTGATCGGCGAGGCCGGCTCGACTTATCTTCAGGTAAGCGGGCCCGTGCAGGATGCGAACGGGACCGTCGCCTACATGGCCATCGTGCAAACCGCAGCGGCCATCGAGAGCCGCATCGGCGTTTACTCGGGACCCTACACATTCCCCGTCGCCATGGGCACCGCGATCGCGGGCACGGGCGGCGCGCTCACGCTGAATCTTCCCTACGCGCTCCTTCCCGCGCCGGGCGGCGGCTGGTGGATTACCGGCTCGGTGAGCGCTGGCGGGGCGGACGCCGGCATCGAGCTGCCGTTTCTTTTTCGCAACGGCTCGCTCACCTCGCTTTTCCCGGGTGGCGCGCTGGCAGGCATCTTCGGCGAGGACGGGCAATCGACTGCAGTCACGAGTCTCGGTGCGGGATTGGATGGCGACCTGGGATTCGTGCTGTGGTTCGCGCCGACGAATGGCGGCGGCGAACGCCGGGCGCTCGTGCATCGCCGCGCGGACGGCACGTTCCAGCGCATCATCGAGAAGGGCACCATCGTCACCGTCGATGGCGCCACGCACGCAGTGGTCACGGTTTCTCAAACCACGCAGCCGTTCACGCGCGACGGGAAGATCGCCTTCAAGGCCACTCTCGACGGCAACCAGGACTTCCTGCTCGCGGCGCGGGCGGCCACCGAGTCGCCACAAGTGCGGATCGAAAGCCCGCGCCGGCATCGGACCACCGAACGCCGCATTACGTTGCGCGGCACGGCCAGCGACGACGGCACGGTGACGCAGGTGCGCTATCGCGTGAACCGCGGCGGCGAGCGCGCGGCCGATGGCACGACGCGGTGGAACTTCACCACGCCGCGCCTGCGGGAGGGCCGCAACCGCATCGTCGTGCAGGCGACGGATGGCGATGGCGGCCTCTCGGCGCCCGCGCAGTTCCTCGTGCGATACACGCCTCGGTGATCCGCCGCCGCACGCGCGCGAGATCGTTGCCGGATGCGATGACTGGGAAATGCCGCACCGCCCCTGTCCGGAAACGGGACATCCCCAATCGGAAATTGGATTTTCCAGGTGCAAACAAATTCGCTACGAAGCATAACGCGTTCACGCCCATGAATCCCACCCTGCTCTCCGACGACGATTACTACCCCCTCATCGAAGCACGGCACTGCGATCCCTTTCGATTGCTCGGCATCCGCGAGGAGAACGGGCGACGCGTGGCGCGCGTCTTCCGGCCCGACGCCGCAGGGGTGACGCTCGTCGAGGATGGCGGGCTCGGACGGCGGTTCCCGCTCGCGAAGAAGGACGACATCGGCACGTTCGAGGCCGAGCTGGGCGACGAGGCCCCGCCACTGCGCTACCGCTGCGAATACGCCGGCTACAACGGCGAGTCCTGGTCGCAGCTCGACCCCTATGCGTTCCCCGCCGTGCTCGGCGAGATGGACATCTACCTCTTCAACGAGGGCACGCACTACGACATCTACAAGAAGCTCGGCGCGCACATGCTCGAACTCGACGGCGTGCGCGGCGTGCACTTCGCCGTGTGGGCGCCGAACGCCCAGCGCGTGAGCGTCGTCGGCGATTTCAATCACTGGGACGGCCGTGTGCACCCGATGCGCAAGCTCGTCCCGGCGGGTGTCTGGGAAATCTTCATCCCGGAGGCGCCGGAGGGCGCGCACTACAAGTTCGAGATTCGCGGACCGCACGGCGAATTGTTCCTGAAGACGGATCCGTTCGCCTTCTACGCGCAGCACGGCACCTCGACGGGTTGCATGGTCTTCGATCTCGATCGCTACACGTGGTCCGATGACGAGTGGATGAAAGCCCGCGCCGAACGCGACGCGATTCATTCGCCGATGAGCATCTACGAGGTGCACCTCGGCTCGTGGCAGCGCAACGTCGAGGACGGCAATCGGGCGTTCAGCTATCACGAGCTGGGCGACCGCCTCATCCCCTACGTGAAGGAATTGGGCTTCACTCACATCGAGCTCATGCCGGTGATGGAGCATCCGTTCGACGGTTCGTGGGGCTACCAGGTCGTGAACTACTACGCGCCAACGAGCCGCTTCGGGAATCCCGACGACTTCCGCGCGTTTGTGGACAAGTGTCACCGCGAGGGCATCGGCGTGATTCTCGACTGGGTGCCCGGCCATTTTCCGAAGGACGCCCACGGCCTCGCGAAATACGACGGCACCTGCCTCTACGAGCATCCCGATCCGCGGATCGGCGAGCACATGGACTGGGGCACGCTCATCTTCGACTACGGCCGCAACGAGGTCCGCAATTTCCTCGTCGGCAACGCGCTCTTCTGGCTCGACGAATACCACATCGACGGCCTGCGTGTGGACGCCGTCGCCTCGATGCTCTACCTCGACTACTCGCGCAAACCCGGCGAATGGGTGCCGAATTGCTTCGGCGGCCGCGAGAATCTCGACGCCATCAATTTCCTCAAGACCTTCAACGAGGTCACCTACAGTCGCCATCCCGGCATCCTGAACATCGCCGAGGAATCCACCGCCTGGCCCGGCGTGTCGAAGCCGACCTACCTCGGCGGCCTCGGCTTTGGCTTCAAGTGGAACATGGGCTGGATGAACGATTCGCTGCGCTACATCAGCAAGGATCCCATCCATCGCCGCTACCACCAGGGCGACATCACGTTCTCGATGCTCTACGCCTTCACCGAGCACTTCATCCTCGTGCTCAGCCACGACGAGGTCGTGCACGGCAAGGGCTCGATGATGCAGAAGATGCCCGGCGACGACTGGCAGAAATTCGCGAACTGCCGCATGTTCCTCGCCTGGATGTGGGCGCACCCCGGCAAGAAGCTCATTTTCCAGGGCATCGAGTTCGGTCAGTGGAAGGAGTGGAACCACGCGCAGAGCCTCGACTGGCACCTCACGCAATACGACCCGCACGGCGGCCTCAGCCGGCTCGTCCAGCACCTCAACTGGCTCTACACCTCCGAGCCCGCGCTCTACGAACTCGACGACAGCTTCGAGGGCTACGAGTGGATCGATTTCAACGACGCCGACAACACGGTATGGTCCTTCATGCGCAAGGCGCGCGACGGCTCCACGCTCGTGTTCGTCGTGAACGCCACGCCCGTCGTGCGCGGCGCCTATCGCGTCGGCGTGAATTCCACCGGCTGGTATGAGGAAGTCCTCAACACCGACGCCGCACTCTATGGCGGCAGCAACGTGGGCAATTACGGCGGCCGCTGGGCCGACGAAAACTGGAGCTGGCAGGGCAAGCCACACTCGATCCTCGTGGACATCCCGCCGCTTTCCGTGACGGCATTCAAGCTTACTCGATAAACCTCAAAAACGCGCTGCACCGCCCGGAGAAACCCTTGACGCACTTGCAAGCCAATGCGTAATTATCTCACTCCCATTCCAGACATCATGAAACTTCGCCGCAAGCCCTCCGCATTCACCCTCATCGAGCTTCTGATCGTCATTTCGATCATCGGCATTCTCGCCACCATGGCCGTCCCGGCCGTGAACAACGCCCTCGTGCAGGGCCAGATGACCGGCACGCTGAGCAACGCCCGCCAGCTCCACATGGTCACCCAGCAAATGTCGCTGGATAACTTCAACGCCGGCGAAGGCATCCAGTGGACGATGGACACCTCGTCGTCTTCGAGTGGCGGCAGTGGCACGCCGATCAGCCTCACCGCTTATTTCGACGCTCTCACGAACAACGGCGCCTATCTCCAGCCGAAGGAACTCGTGAAGCTGCTCACGGCCCCCGGTGTGAGCCCGCAGTCCGGCAGCCTCAGCGCGAACAACATTGCTTTCAAGATCTTCGGCGTGAGTGAGAACTCGCCCTCCGACCAGCCCTTCGTGATCACGAAGAATTGGAGCGGTTCCGGCGGCGCGGGTGGCACGCTCAACGCGCAGGCCACTCCTTACGGCAAGAAGGGCTTCGTGATGTTCACGAAGGGCGGCGGCGGCGGCATCTACAAACTCCCGTCGGCCAGCAGCACGAATCTCTTCCCGGCAGCCGGCGGGACGGAGGCCAACTACAGCTACCAGACGCTGAACTAACAGCCTCTCCAGTTTTCCCGAAACGCCCTTTCGCGAGTCCCGCGGAAGGGCGTTTTGCTTTTCGCACGCGGCGGGATTGTTCCATCCGTTCCATCCGTGGTATCCGTGGTGTGCTTTCCCGGAATGCTCGACCATCGCGACCTCCAGACGAATTTTCAGCGCCCGGTGCGTGACTTCCTCGTCGAGGACTTCGCCACCGTCGAAGCCGACTGGACGATCTCCCGGGCGCTCGACGAAATCCGCGCCCGCGGCCTCGGCGACCGCATCGTGTATTTCTACGTCGTGGATGCGGAACGCAAGCTGCGCGGCGTGCTGCCCACGCGCCGACTGCTCACCGAACCGCTCGAACGCCCGATCTCGGAGATCATGATCAAGCGCGTTGTCGCCGTGCCCGAGACGGCCACGCTGCTCGATGCCTGCGAGTTCTTCGTGCTCTACAAATTCTACGCGCTGCCCGTTGTGGATGCCGAGCGTCACGTCATCGGCGTGATCGATGTCGGCCTCTTCACCGAGCAGGTGCTCAGCGTCGAGCAGAAGGAGGAAGGCAACGACGACATCTTCCAGACACTCGGCTTCCATGTCGGCGAGCTGCGCAACGCCACGCCGATGAAGGCGTTCCGCTTTCGCTTTCCCTGGCTGCTTGCCACGGTCGGCACGGGATTGCTCTGCGCGATCCTCGCCGGCGCCTACGCTCACACACTCGAGCAACGCATCGTGCTCGCGTTTTTCATGACGCTCGTGCTCGGCCTCGGCGAAAGCGTGGGCGCGCAATCCATGGCCGTTACGCTGCAGGCCATCCACACGATGAAGCCCAATCTGCGCTGGTTTCTCCTCGCATTGAAACGCGAACTCGCCACGGCAGCGATGCTCGGCGGCGGTTGCGCGGTCGTCGCGGGAGCGATCATCGCCGTCTGGCAACGCGACATGCCCGCCGCGATTGCGATTGCAGCCAGCATCCTCGGCGCGATGCTCACCGCCTGTCTGCTCGGCCTCGTGGTTCCCACCGCCGTGCGCGCCCTGCGCCTCGATCCGAAAATTGCCTCCGGCCCGGTGACTCTCGCCCTCGCCGACGTTTGCACGCTGCTCTGGTATTTCGGCATCGCCAGCCTTCTCCTCACCCGATGAGACTCTTCCTCCTACTCGTGCTCGTGCTCGTTCTCTCTGGATGCGGGACGCGCAAGGATCGCGCTCTGGTCGTCGGCATGGACCTCGGTTATCCGCCCTTCGAAACCATCGACTCGGCAGGACAGCCCGCCGGCGTGAGCGTCGATCTTGCCAGGGCTCTCGGGAAATCGCTCGGCCGCGAGGTGCGTATCGAAAACATCCCCTTTGTCGGCCTCATTCCTGCGCTTAAGTCCGGCCGCATCGACCTCATCATTTCGTCCATGACCGACACGCCCGAGCGCCGCGAATCCGTGAGCTTCTCCGACCCGTATCTCACCACGGGCATCGCCCTGCTCGTCGGCAAAAATTCGCCCGTGAAATCGGCCGCCGACCTCGATCAACCCGGCCGCACGATCGCCGTGCGCCAGGGCACGACGGGCGAGAGCTGGGCGCGCGCGAATTTGAGGCAGGCACGCATTCTCGCCCTCGAGAAGGAATCCGCCGCCGTGCTCGAGGTGCTGCAGGGTCGCGCCGACGCCTTCCTCTACGACCAAATGTCCGTCTGGCAGAACTGGCAGCGCCATCCGGAGGAAACCATCGCGCTGCTCACGCCCGTGCGTGTCGAGCATTGGGCCATCGCCATGCGCAAGGATGACGCCACGCTCCGCGAGCAGGTGAATGCCTTTCTCCGCGACTACCGCGCCGCTGGCGGATTCGAGCAGCTCGGCGACCGTTGGCTCGGAGAGCAAAAGGCCGCGTTTCGCCAGCTCGGCATCCCGTTTTATTTTTGAAGCTCGATCACGTCCGCCGTCGGCACGTGAACGAGGCGGGCCTCGATGCGCTCCTCGGGCCATCCGACGAGCTGCGCCAGCGCGCGCCGATACAGGCGCATCTGGCCGCCGTGCCGCTCCAGCAACACCTCGGGCTCGCACGCGTCGGTCTTGAAATCGAGCAACACGGCGCGATCTCCGCGCAGGACGACACGGTCGAACACGCCACTGATCCATTCGCCGTCGAGCCAGACGTCGAACGCCCGCTCGCGCCAGACGGCATCCGTCGCCGCCTCCGCACGAAACCACGCCGCGATGCGCGGATTTTCCAAACAGCGCCGCACGGAAGGCTCGTCGCATGCCGCCGGATCGTCCATCCATTCGATGGCCGCAAAAATCGCGTGAATCTCCACGCCTGCGCGCATCGCGCCGCCGCCGAGAGTCAGCTTGCGCGGCGCGATTTCCAGTCGGGACGGCCGCACCGGCTCTCGTCGCTCGCATCGCGTCCACGAGTTCCAGTCCGCCTTCATTTCGGGTTCCGACTCCGCATCCATGCGCGCGTTTCGGGAAAGGAACCAGTCGCGCCGGCCATGCTCCCAAGGCAGGCCCTCCTCCGCACCGGCACGGGACGCGGCCGCGCGAACCAAACTGACCGGTGAAAGCCGTTCGTCGCTCGAGGGCGGTAATCCGCAAAAAATTCGGAGCTCACGCTTTGCGCGCGTGAACGCCACGTAGAGCAGGCAGAGCCCCTCGTAGGCAGAGTCGCGGCGCTCGACATCCAGCGCAGCGCTCAACATGGCATCGGCGGAAACCACGGCCGTATCGGGACGGCGGATCACCCACTCGGGACGGCCAGCGGCGTTTCTGCCAACGAGCAGCACGCCACCCTGCGCCACATCCATTCGTTCGCGATCGTCGATGGAGAGCAGCACGACGTCGAAGCCCAACCCCTTCGACTTGTGAATCGTCATCGCCTGCACGCGACCCGCCGCGGCCGAATCGCGGCGGATGTCTCGATTCGCGGCACGCAGAAATTCGTCGATGCCGCCGCCGTTCTCCGCATCATGCTTGCGGGCCGTTTCGACGAGCTGGTGAATGCGCCGTCGGGAAAATTCGTCCGTCGGCGCTTGCGGGCCGAGTTCGGCAAAAAGCTCCTCCAGCGTGCGCTCGTATCCGTGTCGCGTCACGCGCGCGAGCAGCTCGACACGCGCTCTCGGCCAGCCGCCCTGCGCGGCGACCCAATGCACCAGCGGCGACATCTCGACGAGCGCGCACGAGCCGGCATCCATCGGATGCGCGGCCGCCGTGAAGAGTGCGAGCACCGCGCGCGTGACCGGATTGTCCGTCGCCACGGAAACATCGGCCTCCGCGCTCACGTCGAGCCAGCCACGCTGGCGCAACGCATGAGCGATGTCCGCGGCCTCGGTATTCGTGCGCGTGAGGATCGCGCAGGAAAGCCTCCTCGCAAGCGGATCGATCTCGCGGAGCGCCTCGTGCAGCCCTTCGACGAGCGCCTCGAAATCCGCCGCCTCGCGAACTTCCACGTGCCCGGATTCGGGCTCGGTCACTGCCGACGAATGCGAACTCCACGCCTCCTTCCACTCCTCGACGACATCGGCGGGCAGCCTGGAGCGTTGCGCGAGCACTTCTTCGCCAGCGTGATTGATGAAATCGACAAGCGGCTGCGCGGAACGACGCGAGGCCGTGAGCGTGCCAGCGATGAGCACGCTCTCGTATTTGCGCTGAAGCCAGGCGAGAAGCCTATGCTCGCCGCCGCGCCAGCGATAGATTGCCTGCTTGGGATCGCCGACGAAAAAGACGCTCCGCTCGCCCGTCGGATCCTGCAGCACCTCGTCGATGAGCCCCGAGAGAGCGGCCCATTGCGCAAGATCGGTGTCCTGAAATTCGTCGAAAAGCCAGTGGCTCAGGCGCGCATCCAACCGCTCCTGCCACACGCCGGGATGCGTGCGGAGCAGCAGCTCGTTCACGTCGGCAAAGGCCAGCCGCCCGCTCCGCCGCACCTCGCGTTCGTAGCCCGCGTCGAAGTCGGCAAGGATGCGATGGATGCCGCGCGCGGAGCGCAGGCCATGCTCGAGGCTGCCGCCGATCATGGCGCGAACGAGCTCCTGCAGCGCCGCCGTCGCGTGCTCGGGCACGGGATAAGCCTTGCGCGAATACACGAGCTCAAGCGTCTTCGGCACAGGCTCGTCGTCCGCAAAAATTTCCACGAGACGATCGGCCAGCGCGCCGCCGGGAATCTCCACGCCGGGCTGCCAGTTCGCGATTTCGTCAACCAGCTTGCGCATGGCTTCGCCGAAGCGACCGTCGAGCGAGTCCGCCCATTGCGCGGCCACGGCCAGCGCGTCTTCCGTCGGGCTCGTCACGGGCAGCCAGCGACAGCCATCCGGCCACACGGCTTCCTCGCGACCCCAGCGAATCGCGTCGGGTGCAGCCAGAAACAGCTCGTGGCAATCACGCACGAAGGCGAGCAGTCTCGGCAGAAGCTGCTTCTCCTCCACGCCCCACGTCGCATCGCGAAAGGCGTCGAGCAACGCGCGCTGCGCATCCACGCACCGCGGGTCGCGACGCACGAGCCCGCGCAGCACCCGCTCCTGCGCCTCGGCGGCCGCGCGCTCGTCGAGAATTTCCGGCGAGCCGGCCAGGCCGAGCTCGAAGGGAATCGCGCCCACGATGCGTTGAAAAAACGAGTCGAGCGTGCCGAAGCCGAGGCGGTCCATGCGCGCGATCACGCCGGCCAGCACGGCCTGAAAGTCATCGCGCCGGCGCTGCGGCAGCGAAAGCCGCTCGCCGGTCGCCCGCGCGACTTCCTCGTCCAGCGCGGCATCGGCGAGCTTGCAGAAAACGGCGGAGACGAATTCGGCCGCCGCCTTGCGCGTGAACGTGAGCGCCACGATGGACTCCGGCGCCGCGCCGAGCGCAAGCAGTCGCACGATACGATCGGACAGCGTGTAGGTTTTTCCCGTGCCCGCCGAGGCGAGGATGATCTCGTGCTGGTTCATCGCGGCTGGCTCCATGTGCGAAACACGCCGTTCGGATCGATCACCGACTCGATGCCGGCAGGAAAGAACGTCTCGATTTCCCAATGCGAGGCACGCGGATTCGGCGGCCAGAAACGGTGCGCTTCGATATCGGCGAGCACCCCGCGTGCACAATGCAGCGCAGACTCGGCAAGCCCGTCATCGAAGCCGCTCCACTCGTAGATTCCGGTGTCGGTGAGCGTCTTTGGCAGGTTCAGGTAAGCACAGGAAATCGACTCCGGCGGGCACCCGCTCTCGACGAGGAGCTGGCGGTAGAGCGGGAGCTGGAGATTGCGCCACCAGCCGCGTTTGTCATCCACCTGCGCGTATTCGGGCGGCCATTCCACGGGACCTCGCGGGCGACTCAGGTGCTTCTTCCGCGGTTCCTCGGGCTCGTTGCCCGTCTTGTAATCGAGCACGCGCACGCGACCGTCGGCGTGGCGGTCGATGCGGTCGATCTTCCCGTGAATCTCCCAGTCGCCAAGCATCCACGGCCGCTTCGCGATTTCTTCGAACTTCTGCTCGACCTCGCAAATCCGCCAGCCCTCATGGCGCAGCTCCGCCTGCACGCGCGCGAAGGCTCCCAGTCGCTGCCGCGCGGACTCGACCTGCACGAACAGCGGCAGCGAAAGGTGCCCACCGAATCTGGCCCGCACATACGCGTCGAGAAAGCCATGCACCGCGGCGCGAATCTCGTCTTCCCGCACGAGATCGCGGGTGTCGGCATCCTCCGCGAAATGCTGGAGCGCCTTGTGGACGAGATCGCCAAAGACCCGCGCATCCATTTCCTCGGGCTCGGGGTCGAACTCCTCCATCTTCAGTCCGAAGCGCAGGTAGAACGCGAATGGACACTCGAGATAGCGTGCGAAATCCGTGACGCTGATGTGGCGCTTCAACTCGACGACGCGCGGATCGAATTGCCAGCCCGCACGCCACGCGGGATCGGGGCGCGGCGCCTTCGGCTCGACGAACAATCGCCGCACGCGGCCCGCCAGCGCATCGCCCGCGCCTGCGAAGAGCAGGCGCGAGGGCCGCAGCGGATTTTCCTG
>JGI24743J22301_10000035_pt1 | contig 12276 bp, 19 predicted proteins | sample KBSMiscanthusM2_FD_22301 | JGI IMG/M metagenome (IMG submission 22301)
GGGTCATACGCCGCTGGCGGCTGACTATGACGATGGCGGGTGCGTGGGTGCGTGGTCATTTCAGTCCCAATCGGTCCAACAGCGCCTGCCATAATGATTTGCTCTTGGCGCGGTAGGTGGGCGTCTTCTGGTCGCGTTCTGCGATGCAGTCTTCCTCGCTACAGCGCGGGTCGGTGCACGGATTTCCGCTCAGCGGGCAGCAGAAGGTGCGTTCGTCGATCATTCAGCCCCTCATACGGGAGTTATTCCCAAGCAAATCATGACTAGCGCGAGAATCATCCCAAGCATTACTAACCAAGCGGGAATTTTCCACGGGACCTTCTTGTAGTAGAAGTCGCTCGTTTGCTGTCCCCCACCGCGCTTACGGAAGTGAATGCCGAACATCAGCGGACCGACCACACCGTTGCAGCCGACCATCCGTGTCGCGCGCTTTAGCTCCAGGCCCCAGTAGTCAGACCACGCCACCACGATCATCACGCGCTTCAGCGTCATGACCATCCCGCCCTCACTATGCCGGTCCCTATGACCGCCCCAACGACCAGAAGACACCAAGCCATTGTCACCAATACGAGACCAGCAACGCCTCGAATGGCCATACCGCTGGCTAAATAGCCAGAAAGACCAGAAACCAAATCACCGGGGAATGCGCGCATTCAGACGCCACCGCCGAAAGCTGCTGCCAGTCGATCGACATTTATTGGTCCTCCGTCTCTCACCCGATTCGCACCAAGCACTACAGCACATACGGCGGCATGCGTCAACATAATAATAGCAGGATATTGTAACGCCTTGGCATGAGATAGCATGGGATTAGGCTCGGCCTGTCTGGATGAGGACAAACGCAAGACGCATCGCCCTTCTTGCGCGGGAATAATATTTCGTGGCATTGCACGGGCGTGGCGATCCCTTACGCAGGCGTGCGCTTTATTGGCAGAGAGGGGGGCGGAAACGCGGTGCGCTCGGCCGCCTACAACGCACGGGAGCGAATTACTGGCGAAAAGGTCGGGGAGAATTTCAACTTCAGCGACCGAAGACAGGAGGCGCTGCACCACGACATTTTATTGCCCGCTGGGGCAGACCCCTCGTTCAGAAACCCCGAGCGGTTGTGGCGGGCCGTTGAGGCGGCCGAAAAGCGCAAGGACGCGCGGGTCGCTAAGGAGGTGCTGATCGCCCTGCCGACCGACCCTGGGGTGACCAAGCGGGACTGGATTGTCCTGACCGAAGGCTTCGCCCGAGAGCAATTCGTCTCCCGCGGCGTGGCGGCGCAAATCAACATCCACCACGACAAGGCGGACAACCCGCACGCCCACATCCTGATCACCACCCGACGGATCGAGGGTGACCGGCTGGCAAGCCACAAAGCGCGTGATCTGGACCCGATCGTCCGGCGTGGGGTTAAGGGGCGGGCGTTCGTCACCGAGGCGCAGATGTTCGGCAAGGCCTGGGCGGACCATCAGGACCGCTATTTCCGCGAGCGGGGATCTCCGGTCCGCGTAGACCCGGTCGCCATCGTGCCCGGTCGGCACATCGGCCCGGTCCGCCACCGCAAGCCCGCCGACAAGAACGCTAAGCACGATGCTGCACTGCAAAAGGCGAACGCAGCATTAATCCAAGACCCGAGGAAAATCATAGAAGCACTGACCCGGAATAAAGCGACCTTCGACCTAAACGAGGTGTCCCGGTTACTGCACAAAGCGGGCATGGACCGACCCGAGGCGGAGGCAATGAAGGCGCGGGTGCGTGATCACACCTCGGTGCTNCCGCTCTACGATCCGAAAACCGGCGAACTGAACGGGCGTTACACGACGCATGCCATCCGTGCTCAAGAGCGCCACGCGATGGCCGTCGCTCGGATGGTGGCCGATAGTCACCATCCGGCGATTGCGCTAAAGGCTCCAGCCCGCCTGCGCGAGGACCAACGCAAGGCATTTGACAGCACATTAGCGGCAGGCGGGCTGAAGCTGATTGAGGGCAGGGCCGGCACCGGCAAAACCACCACCCTCTCGGCTATTCGCGACGCGCACGAGGCCGCTGGCTACCGGGTGGTAGGTATGGCGCCGACCAACACCGTGGCGTCCGACATGCGGATACGCGAGGGGTTCGCCGAAGCCCGCACCGCGCATAGCTGGCTGTTCAGGCTAAAGAACGACCGCGACCAGTGGGACAGACGCACCACCGTCATCTTGGACGAAGGGGCCATGGTCTCGGCCCCGATCATGGGCGAGATCCTGGGCCAGGTCCGCCAGTCCGGGGCCAAGCTGATCATTGCGGGCGACGATCGCCAGCTCCCGTCGATTGAGCGCGGCGGGCTGTTCAGCGAGATGGTCCGCGCCCACGGGTCGGCCGAGATCACCGGGGTGGTCCGTCAGCACGAGGAGTGGCAGAGACAAGCCTCAATGGACCTTGCCGCTGGCCGCTTCCACAGCGCCGTGGACAGGTTCCAGGAGGCGGGGGCGATCTCCTGGTCGGAGGATCGTCCACATGCCCTGGCGGCGCTGGTGGGCGCCTGGGCGCGAGACACCAAAGCTGAACCCGATAAGACCCGCTTCGCCTTTGCCTGGACCAACGACGACGTGGACAGATTGAACGCCGAAATGCGCGCTGTGCGTGTCGGGCGCGGGGAATTGGGTGAGGTCGACCACGTGTTCCAGACCCGCCACGGCAAGGCAACCTTCGCGGTTGGCGACCGGGTGCAGTTCACCGCAACGCAAAAGCCGCTGGGCATCCAGAACGGTGAGACCGCCACGATCATCTCAATCCGTTCGTCTGGCACGCTTCGATCGGGCCTGATCGAGGCCAGAACCGACCGCGGCGATCTCGTGCGCTGGAACCCCCGAGAAGTCGACGGGTTCCGCCACGGCTATGCCGGGACGATCTACCGCGGGCAAGGGCAGAGCCTGGATGCGACCTACATCCTGCACTCCGTGCATTGGCGCGCGCCTGCCGCCTATGTCGCCCTGACCCGCCAACGTGAGTCGATCAAGCTGTTCGTGGCCGAGAGCATTGCGCCCAACGCGCGCGAGTTGGCCGAACAAATGGGGCGGCCGGAACAACGCAGTGCCTCGCTACGCTGGGAAGACAATCGGGAGGATGCACAAAAACGCATGGCCGAAATCATATTACAGGAACGGGATGCGGAACGGCTCGCGCGGCGCGAACGAACCGCACAGCCAGCGGGGAGCGATCTGGAATTCCACGCCAGGCAAGTGGTGCAGGGCTGGGCCGATTACCTCGACGTGCTCGACCTGCAGATCACCAAGGAGATGGCGACCATTCCCAAGGGGGCGCCGCCAGAGGCGTGGGATCATGCGCATGACCGCGCGGCCAACAAGTTGCAATGGGCGCTGGATCGGGCGGAGGCGTGGTTAGCTGAGGTCCGCGCCGACTGGACGCCACAGCAATGGGCCAGAGCGATCGAGCGCGGGGCGGCGACCGACCTCGAGGCGATCCAAGCGGTGGTCAAGAACCTGGACGGCGAGGATGCCGCCTACCGCGCGACCCGTGCCGTGATGGACGCAAAGAAACAGCAGGCCGAGACGGTGGCGAAAGTGGAGCAGCAACCGGCGATGCGCTTGCGGCGCTGAGTTGGTGCGACTCGGCGGCAGGAATATCTATGGCCGCCATGAAAAGACCGACCCAAACCGTTGGCTTGCTTGGACTGAACCATCGCAATTGTGGGTGCGGCATCGGCATCAATGGGCGACCGACCGCTGGCCAGGGGGCCATGGACTGGGCGGGAGGCTGGGAAATTCCGTGTCCGGATTGTGCCAAGCGGGTCGCGACAGCAATGGCTATGACGCATCAGCGCGGCGGCGGAAGTTCTCCAGATAAGCGCCGCCGGCCTGCGTAAGGCGATAGCCGCTCATGCCATTTTCACGGTCCCGAGCAACCCGGCCAGAGTCCACCATCGGTTTCATGGCAAAGTAAGCGTTTGGCTGCGTGACCTGGCACTTGGTGACAAGGTCTATATCAGAGATGAACTCTCCCCCGCGGTCGAAGACCGCCTGCCGAACGAGATCCCCCAACGACACCCGTCGATGCGGATGACCGAGCGCCCGCCACCATTCGATCGCGGTATCCTCCAGCTTTCTCTGACGCTTCGATTTCGGCTTCCTTCGGCTTCGGCTTCGGCTTCCGCTTTCTTCCCCGCGTCTCCTTAGGCGCTGGCAGCGCCAATCTGGTAAGCGGCGTGGCGCCGTTTGCCCGCTCCTCAAAGGTTCTGACCGCTACGGCCCGGCGATGTTCTGCATCGATGTAGTAGACGACGAGGAAGTCGCCCCGCTTCGCCGTGAGTTTTTCGGAGGCCACCTCGACCAAGAGGTCACATTCAACGAGCGGCCGTTTCATTTACCGCACCCTCATGAAAGTTCGGCCGTTGTCCTCGGTGATAATGGTCCGGGTTCGCAGATGCCGGGCGAGAACCTTGCGGAAGGCAACGGCCTTGGCGCGATTGGTCAAATCCGGCTCATGCCAGCGCTCCATCAGATCGGCGATGGCGAATTCCGCACGAGGACGGCGCTCCTGAACAATCCGCTCAAGTTGCTCGCCATATTGCGCCAGCACACTCGGCTGATTGATCCAATACTCCTCGTTCCCGGCCAAGCAGAGCTCAACCTTGTTGAGCTCAACGATTTCTCCCCGGTCGACCAACGCACGAACCAGTTGGTAGCCCTTGCCGATGAACGTGGAATACATGTAACCGGTTACGCCATCTTTATAGAGCGACTCCAGCAGCTCCACGCAGTCCGAGCGTGTAAACCAGCGGCGGCCGAAGGCAGCGGTTATTTCCCTACGCAACAGATCTGCCGTGAAGCCATTCGGCCTGATCGGCATCAGCCCCTCCGTTTATTTACCGAGCCGAGAGAGGTTACTATATTGCAGATATGCTAGAAGACAAGTCGGACCAGATGCCCAGACTGTCTCATGCCATCACCCTCAAGCTGACCGAGGGGATGGTGGCGGAGATTGACGAGTGGCGGCGGCAACAACCGGACCTGCCCAACCGTGCGGAGGCCATTCGGCGCCTGATCCTGACCAACCCCGCCCTGACCGATCACCCAACGAGAAAGAAGCGGTGACCAGCGCGCCTGTTATGGCTGCCGCGTATCCGCTTCCTCTGTCGGTTCAATCTCCATTGTGAAGCGCATGCCGCTGAACCTGGACCACGCGATCCAGATCGGCATGTGCCTGTTCAGGAAGGCGCGGCACGCGATATCCATCAGCATCATGCACAACAACTGGTATCGCCGCATCATACGTATGTTGTAGATCGCTAGTCCGATATTCGCAGCTAAGAGGACCGCGGCGGACAAGGCTGCCAGCGCAGTGGCATCGAGAATGTCCATCACGGCATTGGCCCATCGATCTGCGCCAGTTCCTTAGCCAGCGCCACGAGGTCGATGGCGTAGCGCTTCTGGAACGTCTTCCATCCAACGTGATGACCCTGGCGATGGTGGTGCACACAAATTCCGATAACGGCCGTGTGGTCCGGCTTCATCCCGGTGCCGGAGTTGGCGGCAGTGCGGACGTGGTGCAATTCGATCGGTGTGTGCCAGCATCCGGGCACGCAGCAGCCCATAGCACGGACAATCTCCAACCGCGCGCCGGGGCTGAGCTTGGATTTAATTGATGTGTCTTGCAAAGGTAATGGTCCCCCGTTAATTGAATTATTCCCGTTCCGTCCGGTAGGACCCTGTGGAGCCATCACACGCCGCCGAGGCGTCTTCTGGTGGGACGGGAACCCCAGCAGCGTCACGCCGCTTCTCGCGAAACATGAAAGCCTTCGCGGGCCAGCACGTTCAGCAGCACCGTCGCCCAATGCTCAGGCGCATGCTCCGCCAACATCGTCCACTCCTCGACCACATCAACGATGATATCGATTACCTGCGCCTGCTCGACCTCGGTCATCGCTGGATCGATGCCATCGATCATGCTCGTCATGCTGGTAGCACCTCACCCGTCCCATGGTCATTCCGTTGCGCAACAGATTGGTGGAGCGAGCGTCGCCCGCAGCCACGCGAGCAGAACGTGCTCCTGCTTAGGCTAACGAACGNGTTGCCGCATTGCGGACAGGTCGTGGGGTTCACTACCACCACCGTCTCCCTGGGCAACTTTCCGCGCTGTCCTTTGCGTCGCGGTTTNTCGAGAGTCACATCGTAGCAACGCAACGTCGTGATCATCAGGTGCCAACGCATTTCCGCCGGACTGGCGAGCGTATCGTCTTTATTCGGTAGCGCGCACCACATGCGTGCNACGGTGTGCATCGGCATCATCCCTGCGACCCTGTCGTAAATCTCCCCCANGGTCGTTGGCTTATTTATGCGCTCGGTGAGATACCGGCGAAGTTCGATGCGCCATGCCGGCGGTTGCGCCATTCGTTAGCCCTCTCTTTTTCCTCGATCAGCTTGTCCACCTCAGCCATGACCTCGGCGACGACCGCGGCGGCGTCAGCCAGCATTTTGCGCTCGCCCTTCAATTCTTGCGCCGTGAAGCCCCCGAGATATAGTTTATCCGCCGATCCTGGATACGCCTTCACCATGCCACGAGGCCTGGACAGAAACGCCGTTCCCTTGGCCTTCGGTGTGCGGCTGCGCTTGCCCCGGTTCTCCGCCTCGATCTGCGCCATCTCCCGATCACGCTCTTCAATGAGCTTCAGTGCTTGCCGCTCAGTGGTCTTCTCCTTGAGCTCCTTGATCAGCGACGTTGCGGCGCTGGTGCGCAGATCGGGATAGCGAGCGATCAGTCTCACCACCTCGGTGAAGATGACGTCGTTGTTCAGGCCGAACAGCGGTTGTTTCAGAGCCTTGAACTTGTCGTGGGAGATCTCGGCACCCACGCCAAGACGCTGCGCGCGCTCGGCGACCTCATTTTCCCTGAGATGGTTGGCGACCGTCTGCGGCTTTAGGCCAAAGCGCACAGCCAGCTCGTTAACTGGGACATCAGGATACAGTCGATGGATTTCGGCGATGTGGTTGAGCTTCTCCAGCTGATCAGGCGCACGACCCTCGATATTATTGATCGTGCGCAGCAACAGTTCCACGCGATATGGATCGGCGTCACGGACAACATAGGCATCCAGCGCGTCGATCTCCGCTTCCTTCGCGCCCTCGATGCGGTGACGACCGGTTATTAAGCGGCTAGGCTGATTGTCGCCGTCATCCAACACCACGATGGCGGGGAAGTCTGCTCCATCAATCATCGCCAACCCATAACTCAATGCCCGGTCCCTATCGAGCTTCTTATGCAGGCGCGCCGGATTGGCGTCGGCCTCCTTCAGATCAATCGCCGTAAACTTGAGCTGCTTGACGAAAACATGGCTATAGCCATTAGCCTTAAGAAAATTCTCGGTCTTCGGGTCTCTCATGCACGTTCCTTCCAGCGGGTCACGCCCGCATGTGCCCCTTCTGCAGTGCCGTATCGATGTCGGCNTCAAGGAACTTGGCGAGATGGTCCATCATGCCCACCAGCTTGCCAAGNTCGATCTTAGAGTTCGGCTTCTGCCCNGTGCGAGTCTCTTCGGTGCGNCACCAGAAGTCGACGCTATGGTTCTGGAACAGGATAACCGCCGCCATACGCTGCTGTTGCTCGCGCAGNGACGCCCANATGCGTTTGAATTCGTCNATGGCGCGACACTGCGAATGCGCGGCCTTGCTAAAATCNAGCCTGGGCCCATAGACCAGTGCGTTCACCGGCATGCCGTCACGCGGTGCGCTGAAGCCGATGCGGGCCACGTCGGCGCGGGTGCGCAGATAGTCGGCCGCTTGGACGTGCTCTTCCTTTATTTCACGGCTGACGCGCTGCAATCGACGCAGCATGCACATCGTCCAGTAGCCACGAATGACTCGGGCGGTGCGCTGGTTGGGACGGATGTCGTCGGGGTCTATCCACTCACCGCCATCAATTTGGTTTTCCCCGCCGTCTTTGCTGCGGCGGCGGACGGCTTGCGGTGGGTCCTGGTAGTCGAGCGCTCGGTGGGCCACGGCCACCCGGCGCTTGCGACGAGACCCAGGTAGTGTTCCTGGCACAGGTTGAATTCGGGTCGCGGGGACGGCTCCAGCGCTGCCTTGCGGAGCAATGGCGGCAGGCTTGTCGTGTCCTGTCCGGGTAACACGACCATGACGTCCCTCAGGCACCCGTCGAACGAGCACTTCCGTTGCTTCCATCTGGCTTCCTCGTGGGTATTCGTAATCATTGGGGGGCCTCCTTGGGGTTGGTTCGGTAGTTCGGCACGTTGCCGATCGGCTCGTAGCTCCAGTAATCCGACCGCATCGCTTTGACCGGAGATTTGCGGTCGCCTTCGGTCCAGACGTGGTCGCCTCGGCGTTCGTTGTATTGCGGCGGCTGGATGCGCTCGGTCACGGCTTATCTACCCCTTTGGCTAGCCGCACCGCTTCTGCCGCCGCCCGCACGCGCGGTTGCACCGTTCGCACATATTCCCGACGCACAGGGTCCATCACCGCGTTAATCCAAGCTTCACGCCCATCTGCGGACATGGCCTTTAAGTCGGACAGTTCCACATAGACATCAGGACTTGGCTTAGCTGGTGCGAATTCATCCCAAATAGAAGCACGGGCTGGGGCCACTGAACCGCCATGGTCGCGATTGCGCTCAGCGTGGGCCGAAGGAAGACCAGACAGAAATTCCGCTCGCGCTAATTGCTCCCGACGCGCATCCTCAATTATGGCCCGCGCCGCCTTGTTGGCTTCCTCAGATGGATCATAGAGCCACAACCTGGGCGCGCCATGAAGAACGGCTTGGCGGTAAGCATTGTCGTCCTTCACAGCATATCGCCAGTTAGCCAGCCGAATTTCCATCGACGGTATTCGCTGTTGTTTGAGCAGCGAGATCTTGGCAGGAGAGCAGCGATTGGTGACGAATATCTCAATGACCGCCGTCCTTTGGTCGGCCGACACGATGATGTCAGGACGCAATGCTGATGGCTGGATCTTCTTCTCTAACCAAACACGGTCCAGCTTCCAGACCATATTGTCTGGGAATCTGATCTTTCCGGCCTCCTCGATAATCTCCTTCGCTCGCAGATGTGCCGCCGTCTCAAAGCCACCCCGGCAGCGTCCATTGATAGGTCGACCGGCATCTCCCTTATGGGCAAAATGGTGCCGGTTGTGGTCGCCTTTCCTGGCGACGAGATGCTCCCCACATTCTGGACACGTGCAATCGGTTAGGCCCGACAGAATGTCCTCTGAGCTGATATGCACGAGCGATCCGCGTCGCATGCCGTATGGCAGCAAGATTTCGGTCATGGTGACGCATCCCATGCATCAAGCCCGAACTCTTGAACGGCATCGTCCGACGAACGGTATCTGCCGGTGACGAAAGAGAAGTTCAGATCGACGGTAGAGTTCTTTCTACCCCAGCGTCGGAACCTAGATTTCCACAGCAAGACCTGTGTTACATCGTGTGGCGTATGAATGGTCAGACCTAAATCACTTTTGTTCGCAAAGTTGGCGCTTCCGTTTATGTCATAGGCCCCTGGTGCCTTGATCTCCTCGCCAGGAGATGGCGGGCGCATCTTTGTTGGGTGAACTGCGATCCAAAGATTGCAGCCGTGCCGATAAGCGAATGCTTTGCCCTTCTGCAAGGCCCTTCCCGTATAGTCTGTCTCTGTCATCCCATTGCGCTGGTGCTCGATCTCGTTCCATGGATCGATGACTAGGTCGGTTATGCCCAAGCGCAATGCAGCCTCGGTGCCACGTTCCAATATCCACTCCAGTGTTGGCGCGACATCTTCTGAGTCGGAGGCTAAAAATCGCAGACGCTCCTGCAGCCAGTCGCCAGCAGCTCTCCGCTCCTCCCGAGACATGAGTGGGTCACCCTCGACCCAGCCGGCGGAACGCCGCGGTGGCTTGCCTATGAGTATCTGGGCACACTGCACGCAAAACTCTTCCCACGGCTGCATCTCCGGGGAGAACACCAAAAAGCGACGGTCCTCCCGGTAGATGAGGTGCATCATCAAGGCCATGAGAAACTGGCTTTTGCCAGCATTCGGCATTCCAGTGACAATAATCAGCCTACCTTCGCTCGGCAGTTTCAAAATCTGGTCGAGCGATGAGATGCCGGTTGTCAGTGTGCGCGGGGCTTCCCGTTCCAGATAAGCGTCGAGGCTATCGCCGTTGACTTCTTGAATGCCCTCTATTGGATACGGCTTTGCCTCCATGATCGCCGTGCTGACCGCATCGACGCCGTGCTTCATCAGCACCTCGTTCGCGTCCTTGCAGTCATCAGGCCAGTTCACAATCCAGCAGCGATTTCTCCCGAGCCTTCGCGCTAACTCTTCGCGCAGGATTAAGCCAGGCCCATCCATGTCACATGCGAGATAGAATTTTTGAATCTTCTCCAGACGTTCGGCATGCGTGGCGAGCGCCTGATAACGACGGTCGCTCTCACGGCGCGGGTCATCTTCCTTGCGCGCCTCGGCCGGGGCACCGTCTTTGAGACTAACAACCTGGGGCCATCCTGCTTCGTCGATGGCCATGCAGTCGATTTCACCCTCACACCACACGACGTGGTCGTCATCCATCACGGCATCGATGTTAAACAACGTGTGCAGCGGGTCCTTTTCCTGCGCGAGCTGTTTGTGCGGGCTCCTGTATTTCCGGTTCACCACCTCGCCGTTGAAGCGATATGGAAACGCAATGGCAGGATAGATCCCTTGGTGGTGCTCCCCTTTGCGGTCGAAGAAACGCGTAGTGAGGAAGCAGCCGAACTTGTCAACTGTCCCGCGTGAAATCCCCCGGCTACGGAAGAAATCGTAGAGCCGGTCTGTGCGCTGCTGCTCCGCCTGAGGAATTTCGGGGGGTGGGCGGACGGGAGTTGGCCTCCGGGCGAATTTGACCACCCGCTCCCTCGGTTCGCCAATAATCGCCGCGTCGGTCCAGCCGCACTTGCCTCGGTGGCAATGCCAGACCGCCCCCTTGCTTCCGATGTCGATGGTGACGACTANGCTGTCCTCTTTATCGCGCCCGCCGTCGCACTTCGGACAGCGCGCCCGCTGCGGTTGCGGACCCTCGCGGTATGACTTCAGCCGAATTCCCTGCTCGGCCAGCAGGTCGGCCAGCCTGGTATCGGGCGCCGCGCTAATCACAGGTAGGTCGCCATGCGCTCTTGGGCAGTCTGGCGCGGCGGCGGCGCTTCCACTTTCCAGCGGTCGTCGTTCAGCCAAGTTGCCGGGTGCGGCCGAAACTCTGGGTCGCTGTTGAACCGATACCGCCGCAGGCCTTCCATAATTGTTTCGAGAGTGGCACCACGCTTGGTTGCTTTGGCAAAAGCTTTCGCTGCGCTAGGTCGTCCAACCTTTCGGGGATAAGCCAGATAGAACTCTGCGAAACCACTTGGTTCATTCTCGCGCGCTGAGAGAGCTTTAGCTCTCTCTCTTCCTTTCTTACTTCCTTCTTCCTTAAAGGAAGAATCAGAGTCTACGCACGCGCGAGGCCCAGGCTCAATAATTGGCGGATTCCCGCCATTTAGTGTGGTGGTGGGAACCACACCCACCGGGTCCTTGGGTGTGGTTGTGACAACCACAGGTGTGGTGCTGACAACCACAGGAGTGTGGTTCTCACGACCACGCCTCTGTGGTGGTGACGACCACACCTTGGGGTCCAAAAGGCGATACTCGTTCGCGCCCTGTTCCCTGACGATTTCAATCAGACGTTGTGCTGCAAGCTCCTTGATAACCTTTAGCACGCCGGACCGATCAGGCCGATGCAGATGCTCGGCGATGGCGCGGAGGGATGTTCGGCAAACGCCTCCGTCGGAAAATCCGACTATCGTGGCGTAGATCAGTCGCTGGACCGGAGAGAGGCTTGGGGTAGCCAGGGCAGCCATCATCCGGGCGCAGCTCATGCGTCGACTCCTGCAAGTTCGGTTGTCGGAATGCCGCTGCGCACCAGCGGATCCAGCAGATGATAGCGGCTGACCCCGTGGGCGACCTGCTCGGCGCGGACCAGATGCTTCTGCTCCAGCGACTCGATCGCGCGGTAGACGTTGGCGCGCTGGCCGCTGCGGCTGATGTGGTCGGCAATGGCCTGGATGGTCAGCCGGCAACTATTGCCGTCGGCCCGGCCGACGAGGACGGCATATACCAGTTGCTGGAAAGTGCTGAGATCGGGCGTGGCGAGCGCCGCCATGACCCGGCTGGTGCCTGTGGGCGCCCCGCCGATACCACCCCTAGTGCCTGTCGTTAAAGAATCATCGAATATCACACCGACCGCCTTGATTTTGGCGTTCGCGTGTGCGAAAAGGCGCTTGCGAGGGCGACCT
>JGI24743J22301_10000036_pt1 | contig 12147 bp, 8 predicted proteins | sample KBSMiscanthusM2_FD_22301 | JGI IMG/M metagenome (IMG submission 22301)
CGAAATCTGGCGAGCACACCAGCCAGCACAGCCAGGCTCTCGACGGAATCCGCAACTCGCGAGTCCTCGGGCTGCAGGAATTGCGCGGGCGTGCGGAGCGTGGGCGCGAGCAGGCCACGTTCGCGGGTGTGCCATGCCAGCGCCTCGCGAAGACGGCGGCCGGATTGCTGCGTGGGCACGAGCACGAGCGTGGACGAGAGATCCGCGCAGCCCGTGTCCGCACAGCCAGCCAGCAACCAGCGGGCGACCGCCTCGGCAGTGGGGATCGTCCAGTCCAGAAGCACAAGCTCGCGCATGCCGGCGAGCGTAGCTTTCCGTGGTAAGCGTGGCAAATGCTGGTGGCGCATGGAGCGGGAACGGATAGCCTTCGCGAATGGCTCCGCAGCTTGCCTGTTTCCCCCAGCAGGGCGTGATGAAGCCGATCCTCGAGCACTCGGAGATCGCAGCGCTTTCCGCGCACCAGCTCGATCTGCGACTCGTCACGGGCTGGCGGCATTTCGGCACGCGTTTCTTTCGCTACAACTTCGCGCTGCACGAGGAAGTCCTCTGCGGCGTGATGCCCTTGCGGCTGCGCGTCGATGGCGCGACGCTCACGAAGAGCCAGCGTCGCGTCTGGCGTCGCAACGCCGACCTTGCGATCCGCATCGTGCCGACGGTGCATTGCGCGGAATACGACCGCCTGTTTGCGCTCCACCGCGAGCGGTTCACGAGCGACGTGCCGGATTCCCTGCGCGATTTTCTTTCCGAAACGCCTTCGGAGATTCCCTGCCTGAACGTGACGCTCGAGACGCGCCTCGACGGGAAACTCGTCGCCGCGAGCTTTCTCGACATCGGGCAGGAGTCCACATCGAGCGTGTATGGCATGTTCGATCCCGAGCACGGACGCCGCAGTCTCGGCATCTACACCCTCCTGCTGGAGCTTTCCTATGCACATCAGCTCGGGAAGCGTTTCCACTACCTCGGCTACGCCTACTCCGTGCCGTCCGTTTACGATTACAAAAAGCAATTCCTCGGGGTGGAAAGTTACGACTGGGGGCACGGCTGGCGATCGTTGCCGAAGGGCTTCACCTGGTCGCGGGAGCTTGCGCCGCTCGAGGAGGCGGCGGTGGCGGCTTAACACTTTTTTAACACCGCAGGCGCGGCTCTTAACTCACGCTTCATCCTCGCTGCATGTGAGGTTGAATGCGTGACTGCAACCGATCTCCTGCAAGTCGCCGCCTATGTCGCGGCGCTGATCTTCCTCACCCCGCCGCTCGGCGCCTTCATGGCGCGCGTCTTCGCCGGCGACCACACGTTCCTCACGCCCGTGCTCGGTCCGCTGGAACGCGCGACCTATCGACTCATCGGCGTCGATCCCTCGCGCGAAATGACGTGGCGCGGCTACACGCTCGCGCTCTGCGTCTTCAACGCCCTCGGATTTTTCCTGCTGCTCGCGATCCTGCTCGGCCAGGGCGCGCTGCCGCTGAACCCGCGCCATTTCTCGGGTCTGAGCCTGCAGCTCGCGTTCAACACGGCCGTGAGCTTCATGACGAACACGAACTGGCAGGCCTACTCCGGCGAGGCGCAGCTCTCGTATTTCAGCCAGATGATCGGTCTCACGTTCCAGAATTTCGTGAGTGCCGCGACCGGCTTCGCCGCGTTCCTCGCTTTGGCGCGCGGTTTCGCCCGCCGTTCGACGAACACTCTCGGCAATTTCTGGGCCGATCTCGTGCGCGGCACGCTGTATGTGCTTCTGCCGCTCAGCATCGTGCTCGCGCTCGTGCTCGTCAGCCAGGGCGTCGTCCAAAATTTCGCCGATTACCCGACCGCGAAGACGCTCGAAGGCGTGGAGCAGGTGATCCCAATGGGCCCGGCCGCTTCGCAGATCGCGATCAAGCAGCTCGGCACGAATGGCGGCGGCTTCTTCGGCGTGAACAGCGCGCACCCGTTCGAGAATCCCACGCCGCTCACGAACTTCCTCGAGATGCTCGCGATCCTCATGCTGCCGGCGGCGCTTTGCTACACGTTCGGCCTCATCGTCGGCAACAAGCGTCAGGGCTGGGTGATCTTCGCCGCAATGATGGCTCTCTTCCTCGCGGGCTTCGCGCTGAGCTGGTGGGCCGAGGCGCAGCCGAATCCCATCACGCACGTGCCCGTGAACATGGAGGGCAAGGAGCAGCGGCTCGGCGTGATGAACAGCGTGCTCTGGTCCACGGCGACGACCGACGCCTCGAATGGCTCGGTGAACGCGATGCACGACAGCCTTTCGCCGTTCGCCGGTGGCGTGGCGATGTTCAACATCATGCTCGGCGAGATCATCTTCGGCGGCGTTGGCTGCGGCCTCTACGGCATGCTGATGTATGTGCTCGTCACCGTGTTCATCGCGGGACTCATGGTCGGTCGCACGCCCGAGTATCTCGGCAAGAAAATCGAGGCCTACGAGGTGCGGCTCGCGATCATCGTGCTCATCGTGCCGAGCGCGCTCATCCTCATCGGCGCGGCCATCGCCTGCCTGTGTCCGCCCGCGATCGCGAGCCTCGCGAACAACGGCCCGCACGGTTACAGCGAGATTCTCTACGCCTTCAGCTCCGCCTCGGGCAACAACGGCAGCGCCTTCGCGGGCCTCACGGTGGACACGCCCTTCTACGACTACGCTCTCGGCATCGCGATGCTCATCGGCCGCTTCGTCTGCCTCGTGCCGGCCATCGCCATCGGCGGCTCGGTCGCGATGAAAAAGACGGCGCCGTTCTCACCGGGCACGTTCCCGACCGACGGCGCGCTCTTCGTGGTGCTGCTGCTCGGCATCATCCTCGTCGTCGGCGCACTCACCCATCTGCCCGCGCTCACGCTCGGCCCCATCGTCGAGCACATGCTCATGCTCCAGGGTCGCACGTTCTAACTCCCGACCGCTCACATTTATGACCACAGGCATCAACAGCCAGCTCCTCGCCACCGCGGTGCGCGATGCGTTTTTGAAATTCGATCCACGCGAGCAAATCAAGAACCCCGTCATGCTCGTCGTCGTGCTCGGCGCGCTCTGGACAACCGTCGAGCTGTTCCGAAATTTCAACAGCTTCAATCTCCAGATCGTGCTCTGGCTCTGGTTCACAGCGCTCTTCGCGAACTTCGCCGAAGCCATCGCCGAGGGCCGTGGCAAGGCGCAGGCCGAGTCGCTTCGCAAGACCCGCACGCAGACGAACGCGCGCCGTATCGCCAACGGCGCGGAAGCCGTGATCTCCGCCACTGAGCTCCGCAAGGGCGACCTCGTCGTCTGCGAGGCCGGCGACATCATTCCCGCCGACGGCGACGTCGTCGAAGGAGTCGCGAGCGTGGATGAATCCGCCATCACGGGCGAGTCCGCGCCCGTCATTCGCGAGAGCGGCGGCGACCACTGCGCGGTCACCGGCGGCACGCGCGTGCTCAGCGACCGCATTGTCATCAGGGTCACGGCCGAGCCCGGCGGCGGTTTCATCGACCGCATGATCTCGATGGTGGAGGGCGCCAAACGCCAGCGCACGCCGAACGAAATCGCCCTCGGCATCCTGCTCGTCGCGATCACGGCGCTGTTTCTTCTCGTCGTCGCCACGCTGCCACCCTTCGTGCATTTCAGTGAACAGGCCGCCGGCCAGCATGACGCGGTGAACCTCTCCGCGCCCGTGCTCGTCTCGCTGCTCGTGTGCCTCATTCCCACGACCATCGGCGCGCTGCTCAGCGCGATCGGCATCAGCGGCATCGACCGCATGATCCGCCGCAACGTCATCGCCACCTCCGGCCGCGCCGTCGAGGCCGCCGGCGACATTGACGTGCTGCTTCTCGACAAGACAGGCACCATCACGCTCGGCAACCGCATGGCCAGCGCGTTCGTTCCTGCGACCGGCTGCGACGAGCGCACGCTCGCCGAGGCCGCGCAGCTCGCCTCGCTCTCCGACGAGACACCCGAGGGCCGCTCCATCGTCGTGCTCGCCAAGGAAAAATTCGGTTTCCGCGCCGAGCACATATCGCCCGCGCACGCCGAGTTCATCCCGTTCACCGCGCAGACCCGCGTCTCGGGCATCGATATCCACACTCTCGACGGCGTGCCGCTCCCGGAGACTCGCAGCATCCGCAAGGGCGCGACGCAGGCCATTCGCAAGCTCGTCGAGGCCGGGGACGGACATTTTCCCGACTCCGTGACTTCCGCTGTCGAGGAGATTTCCAAGGCCGGCGGCACCCCGCTCGTCGTCGCCGACGGCGCGCGCGTGCTTGGTGTGATTCACCTCAAGGACATCGTGAAGGGCGGCATCAAGGAACGCTTCGCCCAGCTCCGCAAGATGGGCATCCGCACGGTAATGATCACCGGCGACAACCCGATGACTGCCGCCGCGATCGCCGCCGAGGCTGGCGTGGACGACTTCATGGCCGAGGCCACGCCCGAGGACAAACTCGCCCGCATCCGCGCCGAGCAGGCAGCCGGCCACCTCGTCGCCATGACCGGGGACGGCACCAACGACGCTCCCGCGCTCGCGCAGGCCGATGTCGGCGTCGCGATGAACACCGGCACCCAGGCCGCCCGTGAGGCCGGCAACATGGTCGATCTCGATTCGAACCCGACAAAGCTCATCGAGGTCGTCGAGATCGGCAAGCAGCTCCTCATGACGCGCGGCGCGCTCACGACGTTCAGCATCGCGAACGACGTCGCGAAATATTTCGCGATCCTGCCCGCGATGTTTGCCTCGCTCTACGCGACGAACGCGGCCGCAGGTCCGCTCGCGACCTTCAACGTCATGGGCCTGCACTCGTCGCAGAGCGCGATTCTGAGTGCCGTCATTTTCAACGCTCTCATCATCATCGCACTCATCCCGCTCGCCCTGCGCGGCGTGAGCTACCGCGCGACGGGCGCCACGCAGGTGCTCACGCGCAATGCGCTCATCTACGGCCTCGGCGGCGTCATCGCGCCGTTCATTGGCATCAAACTCATCGACATTCTCATCGTCGCCCTTCACCTCGCCTAAACCATGTTCGCCGCAATTCTCGCCTCCCTTCGCGCGCTCGTCGTGCTCACCGCGATCGCCAGCGTCGCCTATCCGCTCGCCATCACCGGCCTCGCGCAGGTCTTCTTCCGCGACAAGGCCAACGGCAGCCTCGTAACCGCCGGCAACCAGTTCGTCGGCTCGTCGCTGCTCGCGCAAAAATTCACGAGCCCGCGCTATTTCTGGCCACGGCCGTCGGCCTGCGACTATGGCACGGTGGCCTCCGGCGCGAGCAACCAGGGCTTCACGAGCCAGAAACTCGTCGACGTCGTGAACGACCGCCGCAAGACGTTCGGCGCGGACGCCCCCGCCGACCTGCTCTACGCGAGTGGCAGTGGCCTCGATCCGCACATCTCGCCAGAGGCCGCGCGCTACCAGATCGCCCGCGTGGCTGGCGCACGCCATCTCCCGCCGGAGAAAGTCACTGCGCTCGTCGAGAAATCCGTCGAGCCCCCGCAGCTCGGTTTCCTTGGCCAGTCGCGCGTAAACGTTCTGCTGCTCAACCGCGCACTGGATCGGTTATAGTCTGCTCGTGACGGACGACATCCGCCCCGATCCCGACGTCCTCCTGGCCGAGCTTCAGGAGGGCGCGCGCGCGCCCGGCTCCGAGGGGCGGCTGAAAATTTTTCTCGGGATGTGCCCCGGCGTGGGCAAGACCTACTCCATGCTTCTCGCCGGTCAGACGCAGCGAGAGGCGGGCGTCGATGTCGTCATCGGCGTGCTCGAGACGCACGGTCGTATCGAGACCACCGCCGTCGCCGCCGGCCTTCCGCGCGTGCCCCGCAAAATCATCGAGCACCGAGGCGTGAAGCTCGAGGAAATGGACCTCGACGCCATTCTCGCGCGCAAGCCTCAGGTCGTGCTTGTCGACGAACTCGCGCACAGCAACATCGCCGGCAGCCGCCACCCGAAGCGCTGGCAGGACGTGCTCGAGCTGCTCCAGGCCGGTATCGACGTCCACACGACGCTGAACATCCAGCACCTCGAGAGCTACCGCGACGTCGTGCGCCAGATCACCGGCGCACCCGTGCATGAGACCGTTTCCGACGCCGTGCTCGACCGTGCCGACGAGATCGAGCTCGTCGATCTCACGCCCGAGCAGCTCCGCAAGCGCCTCGAGGAGGGCAAGGTCTATCTTGGCGATCGCGCCATCGCCGCCTCCGAAAATTTTTTCCGCGAGGGAAATCTCAAGGCCCTGCGCGAGATTGCGCTGCGCATCACCGCCGACAAGGCCGACCACGACCTGCGTGAATTCATGCGCGCGCGCCGCATCGTCGGGCCGTGGCATTCGCGCGAGCGCCTGCTCGTTGCCGTGGGACCGAGTCCGTTTTCCGAGCGCCTCATCCGCTGGACCCGACGCGCCGCCGCCGCGAACCACGCCTCGTGGATCGCCGTGCATGTCGATGCCGGACGTCCGCTCGACGGGCCGAGCCAGGCGCGACTCGAGGCGAATCTCGCGCTCGCCCGCTCGCTCGGCGCGGAGGTCGTGATGACGACCGGCGCGGAAATCGTCGAGACGTTGCTCCGCGTCGCGCGCGAAAGCAACGTCACCCAGATCGTCGTCGGGAAGCCGCTCACGCATCCGCTCGTGGACCTGTTCTCCGGCGGCTCGCTCGTGAGCAAGCTCGTGCGTCGCAGCGGCGAAATCGACGTTTACGTCGTGCGCGCGGAGAAAACCGCGAAGCCGTGGCGACCCGACTTCGGCGTATTGAAAAAGCCGGCCATCGGTCGCGAGCTCGGCATCGGCCTGCTCGTCGTGCTGGCGACCACGCTGCTCGGCCTGCTGCTCCAGCACGCGATTGGCTACTCGTCCGTCGGCCTGCTCTACCTGCTCGCCGTGCTGCTGTGCGCTACGACGCTTTCGCGGATTCCCATCCTCGTCACGGCCACGCTCACCGCGCTCGCATGGAACTTCCTGTTCATTCCGCCGCTCTACACGTTCTACATCCGCGGCGCGCACGACTTCATTCTCTTCGGCATGTATTTCGTCGTCGCGCTCGTGCTCGGGCAGATGCACTCGCGCCTGCGTGAACGCGAGCGGGCCGAGCGCCGTCGCGAGCAACAGGCTGTCGCGCTCTACCGCTTCAGCCGCGCGCTTACCGAGTCGCCGCGATTCGACGAGACCTTGAAGGCCGCCGTGGAGCGCATGCGTGAAATTTTCGGCGCGGAAATCGCGATTATTCTCGCGGACGAAAGCGGCAAACTTCGCACCGAGGCCGCCGCCGGTCCACCTGTGAACGACCGTGAACTCGGCGTCGCGAGCTGGGCGCTCACGCACCGCGAAGCCGCAGGCCGCTTCACGAACACGCTGCCGCAATCCGGCGGATTTTATCTGCCGTTGCGCGCTCCCGGCGGAGTCGTGGGCGTGCTCGCGCTTTTTGCTCCGGCGCATGCGAACCCCGGCTTCGAGGAGCGTCAGATGCTCGAGACCTTCGCCGCGCAGCTCGGCCTCGTGATCGAGCAATACCGCCTCCAGGCCGAGGCCGAGCGCTCGCAGTTCGAGGAAAAATCGCGCCAGCTCCAGAAGACGCTCCTCGACAGCGTCTCGCACGAATTCAAGACGCCGCTTGCCGTGATCGCCACGGCGACCGACCGCCTGCGCTCGCAACCCGCCGAATCGAAATCGTTGCTCGACGAGATCGCCGCAGCCGTCGCCCGTCTCGAGCGCGTCGTGGGCAACCTGCTCGATATCACGCGCATCGAGACTGGCGCCGTGCGCCCTCGGCTCGAGTGGTGCGACCTTCACGAGATCGTCGATGCCGCACTGGCCCGCGTGAGCGCCGATCTGGGCGGCCGTGGCATGATCCGGGCACTCGACGAAAATTCCTGCACGTTGAAAATCGACGCGGGGCTGCTCGAGGAAATCCTCGTGAATCTTCTCCGCAATGCCGCGCAGCATAGCCCGGCCGCATCGACGATCTGCGTTTCCAGCCGCGCCACGGCGGACGGCATCGCGATTTCCGTGACGGACGAAGGCCCCGGCATCGACCCGGCCATTGCAGGACAACTTTTCGAAAAATTTCATCGCGGTGCGAACGCGCGGCCCGGCGGCCTTGGACTCGGTCTCTCGATCGTGCGCGGATTCGCCGAGGCGCTTGGCGGCCGTGTGAATGCGGGACCACGCAAGGACGGAAATCGCGGCGCGGAATTTGTCGTGGCACTGCCGGTTGCCACGCAGGCGGCGTCCGCGCTAGAACCGGGGGCGTGAGCCGCATTCTGGTCATCGACGACGAACCGCAGATGCGCCGCCTGCTGCGCGTCGCGCTCGAGGCGGCGGATTATCGCGTTTTCGAGGCGGCGACCGGACAGGAAGGTCTCGTCGAGGCGGCCTCGCGCCAGCCCGACGCGATCCTTCTCGATCTCGGCCTGCCCGAGTTCGATGGTATGGAAGTGCTGCGGCGCCTGCGCGAATGGACATCGACGCCCGTGCTCGTTCTCTCGGTGCAGGACGCGGGCGAGGACAAGGTGCGTGCGCTCGACCTCGGCGCGGACGATTACGTGACGAAGCCCTTCGACACGCCCGAGCTGCTCGCGCGATTGCGCGTGCTCCTGCGCCGCACGCAGCCGCCGGAGGAGCCGATCTTCGAGCGCGGACCGCTGCGCATCGATTTCGCGTCGCGTCTCGTGCACGTGAATGGCCGCGAGGTCGCGCTCACCGCCACGGAATACGCGCTGCTCCGCGTGCTCGCGCGCCATGCCGGAAAAATCGTCACGCAAAAGCAGCTCCTCACCGCGGTGTGGGGCCCCAATGCCGCCGAGCAGGCGCAATACCTGCGCGTGTTCATGAGCCACATCCGCCGCAAGCTCGCCGCCGCCGGACTTCCGCCAGAGGCAATCCGCACGGAAACGGGTGTCGGCTACCGGTTGACGGATGAATGAGCGCCCACCGCGCCCGAGCTTCGCGCAGGCGCTGCGCGTGTGGCTCGAGATTGGCCTGCTGAGCTTCGGTGGGCCGACGGGGCAAATCGCGCTCATGCACCGCGAGCTCGTCGAGAAGCGCCGCTGGGTGAGCGACTCGCGATTTCTTCACGCACTGAACTACTGCATGCTCCTGCCCGGCCCCGAGGCGCAGCAGCTCGCAATCTACATCGGCTGGCTGCTGCACCGCACATGGGGCGGCATCGTCGCGGGCGCGCTTTTCGTGCTGCCTGGCGCGCTGGTGATGTGGGGAATCAGCGTCGTGTATGTGCTCTTCGGCAAACTGCCGGCCATGGAGGCGGTGTTTTACGGATTGAAGCCGGCCGTGATCGCGATCGTCGCGGCGGCGGTGCTGCGCATTGGCCGGCGCGCGCTTCGCAATCATGTGTTGTGGGGCATCGCGCTGCTCGCGTTCGTCGCGATCTTTTTCTTCAAAGCTCCGTTTCCACTCATTCTCGCCGGCGCGGCGCTCGTCGGTTTTCTCTGCGGCCTGCGCTGGCCCGAAATTTTCGACGCCTCGACGGGGCACGGCTCGGGCACGAAGCCCGGCGGCGCGGACTACGTGATCGGCGATGACGAAATCCATGCCCGCCCCACCGTCGGTCGCACGGTCGTCACGGTCGCGATCTGGAGCGTCGTGTGGCTGCTGCCGGTGCTCGGCTGCGTGCTTGCGTTCGGTCCCGCGCACGTGCTCACGACGGAGAGTTTGTTTTTCAGCAAGGCGGCATTGGTCACGTTCGGCGGTGCCTACGCGGTGCTCCCGTATGTCGCGCAGCAGGCGGTCGAGCATCATGACTGGCTTACCGCTCCTCAAATGCTCGATGGCCTCGGCCTCGCGGAGACGACACCGGGCCCGCTCATTCTCGTGCTTCAATTCGTCGGCTTTCTCGGCGGCTGGCACGCGCCGGGCGGCGGACTGCCCCTCGCCACGCTCGCGGCGGCGCTCACGAGCTGGGTGACGTTCGTGCCGGGATTCCTGTTCATCTTCGCGGGCGCGCCGCTCGTCGAGAGCAGCCGGGGAAACCTTCGCCTGAGCACCGCGCTCTCGGCGATCACGGCCGCGGTCGTCGGCGTGATCCTGAACCTCGCCGTGTGGTTCGGCTGGCACGTCATCCTGCCCGCCGGGCGTGGCGTGGATGGCTTCTCGCTCGCGGCGGCGATTTTCTTTTTCGTCGCACTTCAGAAAGGAAAATGGAGCGTGCTCCCGCTGCTCGGGATCGCTGCGCTGGCAGGGCTGATTTGGAAATGGCTGCTCGGAATGGCGTAAGCCTACGCCGCGCCGGAATACCACCGCTCCCAATACGCGAGCAGTTCAGCCTCATCATCAAGCGTGCCCCGGAAGGCCACGTAGCCATCCGGCCGCACGAGATAGAGCGCGCCGGCTTCGGCGCCATAAGCCTCGTGCGCCTGGCCCTCGCCGTCGATAAGCGCATCGGGTGCGTAGTCGCTGTGGGCAAGCACAACGACGCGCGCGCAAAGCGCGTCGGACGTCAGCCTCTGCATGCGCCCATGCAGCTCGGCGATTTTCGGACTGATCTGTCCGCGTCCGGCAAAGGCGAGGAGCTGGTGGCGGGCATCGCCTTTCCAGCACTCGAAGAGCCGTTGCGCCGCGCCGCTGCTGGCAACCATGCAGGCCGCGTCGGGCGCGCGTTCGCCGGCGCGCGGGCCGCGATGCGCCCGGCCGTGCTCTTCGCTCAAGGGACTGTCCGGATAAGCGACCTCGAGCATGCTGAAGTTGAGCGCCATGTGCGCGCTGAGGCCGAGCTGACTGACCACGCGAATCGCAAGATTGCGAATCTCGACGGAGACGGGGTTGCGAAGGTTGATGAATTTCGTGGCCGGGCCGACGAGCTGGAGCAGCTTTTTCGCATTCGCGTGCCGCTCGAGATCGTAACTGTCGAGGAGTGCCTCGCCGGCGCGCCCACGCGCGACGAGCGCGAGCTTCCACGCGAGATTGAGGGCATCCTGGATGCCGGTGTTCATGCCCTGGCCGCCGACCGGGCTGTGCACGTGCGCGGCATCGCCGGCGAGGAAGACGCGGCCGCTGTGCATCGCGGGCGCAAGGCGGGTATTGATGCTGAACGGGCTGATCCAGACGGGATCGTAGAGCGGCGCATCGAGGTCGAACCGCTCGCGCACGATCGTCTGCACATCGGCGATGGTGATTTTCTCGGCCTCGGCCGGCGTCATTTTCGGGACGTTCACGATCACGCGCCAGCGGTCGTCGTTCATGGGCGCGATGAAGGCAAATCCCTCGCCCGAAAGGAACGCGACGGCTTCGTCGGACGTGCGGTCCCAGCGAATTTTCACGTCGGCGGTGATCCACGTGGTGTCGAGCGTCTCGCCCTCGAGATGCATGCCCAGCGCGCCGCGCACGGCGCTGCGAGCGCCATCGCAGCCGATCAGCCAGGGAAACTCCGCAGTGCTCTCGCTGCCATCCGCAAGGCGCAAGTGCGCCCGCACGGCATTGGAAGTCTGCCCGAGCCCGAGGAGCTCGATCTGTCGTTCCACATGCACGCCATGTTCCGCGAGCCGCCGGGTGAGCAGCCGCTCCGTCTCGCTCTGGTCCAGCCCGAGCATGAACGCGTAGGCGGTGGGCAAATGATCGAGATTCGGCCGCGTGAGGAGCTTGCCTCCCGGGCCGTAAATCGCGGCGCCGTGGACCTTCACGCCGCGCGCGAGGAAGTCCTCGACGATGCCGAGTCGCTCGAAGAGCTCGAGCGTGCGCGCATGCAGGATCGCGGCGCGGGATTGCGTGGTTGGTTCGGCCAGACTGTCGATGATGCGCACCGGAACGCCGGACTGCGCCAGCGAAAGGGCTGCGCTCAGGCCCACGGGGCCAGCGCCGACAACCAGCACGGGGGAGGATTCCGCCTGCATGGGGAAAGCAGACGGGAATGACGCACGTCAGGCAAATCCTTTGTCACACCGATTTTCACTTTCCCGTCGGCCTGCGGAGAGTATGACGGGAATCGGTATGAGGGATTCGCTGAGATGAGCACGCGACAGAGGCGGCTCTTTCGCCCACGCCTGCTCGAGCTGTTTTCCGCAGGCTACGGCCCTCGCGCGCTCGCGTCGGACGCGATGGCTGGCGTCACCGTCGGCCTCATCGCGCTGCCGCTCGCGCTCGCACTGGGCATCGCGAGCATTCCGGCCGGCGCGCAGACACCTTTTCCCGCCCCGGCGCTGGGAATTTTCACGGCAATCATCGCGGGATTCCTGATCGCGGCGCTCGGCGGCA
>JGI24743J22301_10000037_pt1 | contig 11886 bp, 10 predicted proteins | sample KBSMiscanthusM2_FD_22301 | JGI IMG/M metagenome (IMG submission 22301)
GGCAACATCCTCTTCTACCTCGCCATCGCGCCCTCGTTCTTCGCGAAGGTCGTGGACCAGCTCGGCGCCGCCGGCCTCACGCAGGAGACGGAAGCCGCATGGCGTCGCGTGATTGTCGAGAAGCCCTTCGGCCACGACCTCGCCAGCGCACGCTCGCTGAACGCCGATCTCACGAAATCGCTCGCCGAGCGCCAGATCTACCGCATCGACCATTACCTCGGGAAGGAGACCGTGCAGAACATCATGGTCTTCCGCTTCGGCAACTCCGTATTCGAGCCGATCTGGAACCGCCGCTACATCGAGTATGTGCAGATCACCGTCGCCGAGGAGCTCGGTGTCGAGCTGCGCGGCGGCTACTACGACCACTCCGGCGCCATGCGCGACATGGTGCAGAACCACATCCTCTCCGTGCTCTCGCTCGTCGCGATGGAGCCGCCCACCTCGATCACCGGTGACAGCGTCCGCAACGAGAAGGTGAAGGTGCTCGACGCCATCCGCCCGATGGAGCCCGAGGAAGTCATCGAAAACACAGTCCGCGGCCAATACGGCGCCGGCGCCATCGCTGGCAAAAATGTCCCCGGCTACCGCACCGAGCCGGACGTGAATCCGCAGTCGAACACCGAGACCTTCGTCGCCATGAAGCTCAAGGTCGAGAACTGGCGCTGGGCCGAGGTGCCGTTCTACATCCGCTCCGGCAAGCGCCTCGCCACGCACACCACCGAGGTCGTCATCGGCTTCCGCCGCGCGCCCCTGCTGCTCTTCGGTCAGGAGGTCGAGAGCGAGATCCCGCCGAATCGCCTCGTGATGCACATCCAGCCCGAGGAAGGCATCACGCTCGACATCCACGCGAAGCGCCCCGGCCCGAAAATCCAGATTTCGAACATCCCGCTGAATTTCAACTACAAGGAATTCGGCGAGACGAGCCCCGCCACCGGCTACGAGACGCTGCTCTACGACTGCATGATCGGTGAGACCACGCTCTTCCATCGCTACGACTCGGTCGATGCCTCCTGGCGCATCGTGAACCCGATCCTCGATGTCTGGAACGCGTTGCCCGCGCGCGATTTCCCGAACTACGCAGCCGGCTCGTGGGGCCCGAAGGCCTCCGAGGAGCTCATCGCCCGCGACGGCCACCGCTGGCACCACTACCCGATCGCGAAGGCATAGCCGGCCATGGCCGCGAAGCTTCTCCTCGCCGGCGACGTCGGCGGCACGAAGACAAATCTCGCCATCTTCGCGATGGACGAGAAGACGCGCCGTCTCGAGCTCCTGCGCAACAAGCGCTACGTGAGCGCCGAGTTCGACAGCCTCAACGCCATCGCCCTCCGCTTCCTCGGCAAGGGCGACGAAAAAATCCACTCGGCGTGCTTCGGCGTGCCCGGCCCCGTGCGCAACAACCGCGCGCAGCCGACCAACCTCAAGTGGGAGGTCGATGCGCTCACGCTGCGCGCCGACCTCGGCATCGCGAGCGTCCACCTCCTCAATGACCTCGCCGCGAACGCCTATGGCATCACCGAGCTCGCGGAGACGGACTTCGTCACGCTCCAGGATGGCCTCAAGAACGCCTCGGGCAACCGCTGCGTCGTCTCGCCCGGCACCGGTCTCGGCGAGGCGGGACTTTTCTGGGACGGCCATAAATACCGCGTGTGGGCCTGCGAGGGTGGCCACGCCGACTTCGCGCCGCGTTCCGAGATCGAGAACGAGCTGCTCGCGTATTTGCAGACGCGCTTCGGCCACGTGAGCAACGAGCGCATCATCTCCGGCCAGGGCCTCACGAACATTTACGCGTTCCTCCGCGACACCGCGAAATTTCCGCAGCTTCCCGAAGTCGCCGAGGAGATGAAGACGACCGACATCGCGAAGGTCATCACGAAGCACGCCGAGGACGGCTCGTGCCCGATGTGCATGCAGACGGTGGAAATCTTCGCGCATTGCCTCGCGATGGAGGCGGGCAATTTCGCCCTGCGCGCGATGGCGACCGGCGGTGTCTATCTCGGCGGCGGCGTGCCCGCGAAGCTCATCTGGAAGCTCAAGGCGCCGGCCTTCCGTGAGGCCTTCAACGCCAAGGGTCGCCTCGAGCCGCTCATGGAAAGCATGCCGGTGAAGGTGATCCTCAACGACCAGGCCGCCCTCCTCGGTGCCGCACGCTACGCCTTCGACATGCTCGAGGAAGCGTGATCAGCCGAAGAGCGATTTCCACCAGGCATTGATCCCGGTCGCGAGCGCCGCGCCGCCGAAGGCCAGGAGCCCGAAATACGCGAGCGCCGCGAGAAAGAACGCCGTGCCCGCGATCGAGAAGCGCCCGTCGCCCTCCATCATCGCGCATGCCAGCAATGCGATGGCCACGGCCGGAAAGAAGTTTGTGAACGGCACGGGGAGCGGCAGCAGGAGCAGGATGCCGCAGATCAGGATCATTCCCCCGTGGAGCTGGCGGGCGACGCCGTTCCTCACGAACGCGGGCAGGCATGGCCGCAGGACGCGCTCGAGCCAGCGCACAGGCCGTTCCACCGCACGGAACACCTTCGGCAGCCACTTTGGCGGCAGGCGCAGCGCGAGCATGCGTTTCGGCAGCCACGGGCGCATGCCGCACGCGATGCGCAGCCCGATGAACGCGATCACGAGTCCGAATGGCGTCGAGAGGCCCGGCAGCGGAATCGGCGTGCAGAAGGGCAGCGCCGCGAGCAGCAGCACGAAGGAATACGCGCGCTGGTGCATGAGCGTGACGATTTCGCCGAGCGTGACCTCTCGTTCCGCGAAGGCCGCGAGCACACGGGCGATATCCGCCGAAAGCCTGCCTGTGACCGGAATGGGCGACGAAACGGGCGCGGCGGACATTTTCAAACGATAAGCCGCATCGGGGCGTTGCCAAGGCTTCCCATTCGCGCGCAAAGCCGGCATCTTGCGCCGCGACATGCAAATGCTTTCCGATCTGATGACGGTCAATGCGCTGGCGACGCTCGCTTTGCTCGTCGGCCTCGAGCTCGTGCTCGGCATCGACAACATCCTCGTGATTTCGCTCGTCGTCTCGCGCCTGCCGGAGACTGAGCGCAAGCGCGCGCGCCTGCTCGGCCTTGCGATCGCGCTCATCATGCGGCTCATCTTCGTCGCGTTCGCCTTCGCGCTCGTCCACCTCACGGAGCCCGTTCTTTTCAGCCTTTCGATCAAGGATCTCGTGCTGCTCGCCGGCGGCATGTTCCTCATCTACAAGGCGGTGAAGGAGATCAACCACGTCGTCGAGCTCAAGGACGAGGGTCCGCACATTTCCGCGAAGAACGCCGTCGGCGCGGCGATCCTGCAGATCGTGCTGCTCGACATCGTCTTCTCCGTGGATTCCGTGATCACCGCCGTCGGTCTCACGCAAAACCTCATCACCATCGCGCTCGCGGTGATCGTCTCGTTCGTGGGCCTGCTCTTCTACGCGGGGCCGATCGGCGAGTTCATCCTGCGCCACACGGCGCTGAAAATTCTCGCGCTCGCGTTCCTCGTGACCATCGGCGTCACGCTCTGCCTCGAGGGCATGCACAAGCACGTGGACAAGGGCTACATCTACCTACCCATGGGTTTCGCGCTGCTCGTCGAACTCCTGCAGATGCGCTATCTCGCGAACCGCAAACGCGTGGACACGAAGCCGAAGAATTGATCTTCGTCCCGGCGCGATTCGGACCGCGCCGGGCTTCGCGAGACGCTCAGGCGACCAGCTCTGCCGCGGAATCGGCCTCCGCTTCGACGAGCGCCGCCTCGGCGGGCGACTTTTTCATTCCGGGAAGAATCGCGGGCAGGATGTCTTCGAGTTCGTTCGCGACGGCGAAATCACCGGGCTGGCAGAGATCGCTGAGCAGGTCGATGAACGGATCCCAGAACGGCACGCCGAGATGGTTCCGGCGGTTGAAGATCACCACCGGCTTGCCCTCCATGGCGGGGTGTTTCTGGTGCTTGAAAATCATGAGCGCCAGCATCTCCTGCACGGTGCCCGCGCCTCCGGGGAAGATCACGAACGAGTCCGAGTTCTCGATCATCACCTCCATGCGCGTATAGATGTCGGGCCGCAGCCAGAAGCTCGAGAGCCCGTCCGGCAGGCCCTCCAGCTCGATGATGTGCGGCACGTTCGAACCCGCCGCCCAGCCGCCGGCATCGACAGAGCCCTTCACGACCGCGCCCATGATGCCCGACCGACCGGCGCCCGAGACGCAGCCGATCCGGCTCTCCGCGAGCATGCGGCCGAGCGCCTCGCCATCCGCGAGGTAGTGCGGATCCTCAAGCGAGGCGGAGCAGAAGACGCAGGCGTTGCCCACATAGTCGTCCGGCACCGGCACGTCGCGGATTTCCACGCTACTCTCGCCGATTTTGTGCCGTCCCGCGTCGGGCGCGCCCTGCGTCTTCGCGCGGTCGAGCATTTCCAGCACGGCCTCCGGCGACTCCGCGGTGAGGAGGAAGTCGCGATAGTCCTGCTTCACGGTGCTCATCTTTTGCAGATGCGCGAGCACGGCGAAGAACGGATTCCACGACGCATCCTCGTTCAGGATGATCGTCGGCTTGCCGGCGAGATTGCGGTCGAGCGTCTGGTAGCCGACGAAGATCGAGATCGCCTTGAACATGTCCTCGAGCGTCGCGCCGGGCGTGAAGACGAACGCATCCGACTCGACGATTTTTTTCTCGATGTTCGAGAGCGTGATGCGCTGGTCGCCGTTCGAGTTGTAGATGTCCCAGCCGGCGGCGAAGAGGAGATACAGGAGCCTGGCGCGGGAGGTGCGATTGGGGTCATCGGCGCCGAGCACGGTGCCGGAAAGTCTGATTTTTGGCATACGACTCTGGTTTCGACAGACTACAAAGCAACATTCGGGCCAGCCCGGGCCGCTGGACGTCAATTCCTAGGGCCGGGGGATGTCTGGGCGCTACTCCACGGTGACACTTTTCGCCAAATTGCGCGGCTTGTCCACGTCGCGGCCGAGCTCGACGGCGATGTGGTAGGCGAGCAGCTGGAGCGGGATCACCGTGAGGATGGGCATGAGGAAATCCGGCGCGTCGGGAACGAGGATCACGTCGTCCGCCACCTGCGCGAGGCGGTCGTCGCCCTCGGTGCCGATGGCGATCACCGGACCCTTGCGAGCTTTGACCTCCTCGATGTTGCTGAGGTTTTTTTCTAAAACTGCGTCCTTCGGCGCGATGAAGACGGACGGTGTGTGCTCGTCGATGAGCGCGATGACGCCGTGCTTGAGCTCCGCGCTCGGGTGCGCGCTGGCGGCGATGTAGCTCGTTTCCTTGAGCTTCAGCGCGCCCTCGAGAGCGACGGGGTAGTTGTATTGCCGGCCCATGAAGAGCATCACCTTCGACTGCGCGTATTTCTTCGCGATGCGGGCGATCTGGTCGTTCAGCTCGAGCGTCTTCGCGACTTTGTCGGGCAGCGCCTCGAGCTCGCGGATGATGGTCATTCCCGAGCTGTGCGAGAGGTGCGTGATGCGGCCGAGCAACAGCGCGACGAGCGCCTGCACAACGAGCTGCGAGGTGAAGGATTTCGTCGCGGCGACGCCGATCTCGGGACCGGCGTGCATGTAAACGCCGCCGTCGCTCTCGCGGGCGATCGTGGAGCCGACGTTGTTGCAGATGCCGAGGGTGCGGTGGCCTTTGCGCTGGCATTCGCGGAGCGCGGCGAGCGTGTCGGCGGTTTCGCCGCTCTGGCTGATCACGAAAACGAGCGTGTCCTTCGGCAGCGGGAGATTGCGGTAGCGCAGCTCGCTGGCGAATTCGCACTCGACCGGGATGTGCGCGAGCGTCTCGATCATGTATTCGCCGACCATGCCGGCGTGGAGCGCGGTGCCGCAGCCGCTGATGACGATGCGCTCGACTTCGCGGAGCTCGGCGTTCGACATGTCGAGGCCGCCGAGCTTGGCGGTGGCTTCCTCGTGGGCGAGGCGGCCGCGCATGGCGTCGCGCACGGTGCGCGGCTGCTCGAAGATTTCCTTGAGCATGTAGTGCGGGTATTCGCCCTTGCTCACGTCCTTGTCGGTGTATTCGACCTGGCTGATCTCGTAGCCCGCACCGTCACCCTGGATCGTGGTGATCTGGAAGCCGTCGGCGTCGAGCGCCACGAGCTCGTAGTCCTTGAGGTAAACGACATCGCGCGTGTGGCTGATCATCGCGGCGGCGTCGCTGGCGAGGAGATTCTCCTCCTTGCCGATGCCGAGCACGAGCGGGCTGCCGCGGCGCGCGCCAATGATCACGCCGGGCACCTCCTCGTGGATCATCGCGATGCCGTAGGTGCCGATCACCTGCTTGAGCGCATTGCGCAAGGCCGTGACGAGCGCGCCCTTGGTCTTTTCATCGAGGCGGCGAAACTCGCGACCGACGAGATGGGCGAGCACTTCGGTGTCCGTTTGCGATTGGAAAGTATGGCCCTCGGATTCCAGCTCGGCGCGCAGCTCGAGGTAGTTCTCGATCACGCCGTTGTGGACGAGCGCGAGCTTGCCCGATTGGTCGAAATGCGGATGCGCGTTTTCCTGCGTCACGGCGCCGTGCGTGGCCCAGCGGGTGTGGCAGATGCCGGTGTGGCCGTGGATGGGCTGCTCGGCGACGAGGCGCTCGAGATCGGCAATGCGGCCGACGGACTTGCGGATCGCGATGCCGCTGCCGTTCAGCGTGGCGATGCCCGCCGAATCATACCCGCGATATTCCAGCCGCTTGAGTCCCTGCAGGAGAGCGCCGGGCGCCTCGGCCCTGCCCACATATCCAACGATTCCACACATGCGCAGGAGCTTACACAGTTTTGCCGGATGGGAAGCCCCCAAATGCATGCGGTTCGTCACCGAAATGCGGGTGACAAATCCTTCGGTCCCGATACAAGATACCGCCCTCCCTTTCGTCTTCCTTCTCCATGAGCTCGCCCCTGATTCCCGCCGCCAGTCGCACGTTAGCAATCATCATGGGAGGAGGCGCCGGCACGCGCCTGTTCCCACTCACGAAGGAGCGGGCGAAGCCGGCCGTGCCGCTCGGCGGCAAATACCGCCTCGTCGATATCCCGATCAGCAACTGCCTGAACTCCGGCATCCGCGGCATGTATGTGCTCACGCAGTTCAACAGCACCTCGCTGCACAGCCACATCAGCGCGACCTACAAGTTCGACCACTTCTCGCCGAGCTTCGTCGAGATTCTCGCCGCGCAGCAAACGCCCGAGGGCTCGCACTGGTATCAAGGCACCGCCGACGCCGTGCGGCAAAACATGCGCTATTTCCTGCAGAAGCCGTGGGACTACTTCATCATCCTCAGCGGCGACCAGCTCTACCGCATGGATTATCGCGACATCCTGCGCCAGCACGCCGAGAGCGGCGCGGACCTCACCATCGCGACGATCCCCGTGGACCGCGCCGCCGTGCCCGGCTTCGGCATCATGCAGACCGATGAAAACCGGCGCATCATCCGCTTCGTCGAGAAGCCGAAGGACCCCGCCGTGCAGGACACGCTGCGCATCCCGCCGCACCTGCTTAAAACCATCGGCCATCCCGAGACCGCCGACCTCTACCAGGCCTCGATGGGCATCTACGTCTTCAACCGCGACGTGCTCATCGATTGCCTCGACAACGACCTCGTCGATTTCGGCAAACACATCATCCCCGCCGCCATCGATCGCCTCAAGGTCGATGCCTACATCTTCCAGGGCTACTGGGAGGACATCGGCACGATCCGCGCGTTCTTCGACGCGAATCTCCATCTCGCCGAGCCGAATCCGCCCTACCACTTCTACGTCGCCGGCCGCCCCGTTTACACGCAGCCGCGCTTCCTGCCCGCCAGCATCGTGCGCGGCAGCACGATCGACCGTGCCATCATCTCCGACGGTTGCCACATTCTGGAATCGAAGCTCGAGCGCTGCCTCATCGGCATTCGCAGCATCGTCCGCTCCGGCTCCACGTTGAAGAACACGATCGTCATGGGCGCCGACTATTACGACGACGACGTCCACGACGCCCCCGTCGGCGCGCCGCCCATCGGCATCGGCCGCAATTGCAAGATCGACCACGCCATCATCGACAAGAACGCCCGCGTCGGCGACGGTGTCGTCATCTCGCCCGAGGGCAAGTCGCAGGACTTCGACGGCAACGGCTATTACGTGCGCGACGGCATTGTCGTCATCCCGAAGAACTCCGTGATTGCGCCCGGCACGTGGATTTGACGAGAGTGGCCGCGCCATTCGCGCCGACCGCTCCGAATTCATGAAGCTTCTTCGCCACACGCTCGCGCTCCTGCTGCTCGCCGCGCTCCCGCTCGGCCTCGGCGGCTGCCTCTTCGACCATCCGCTCACAGAGGCCTCCTCGACGAACCTCGACACCCGCCTGCTCGGCGTCTTCGAGTTCCGGGAAGGCACGAAGAACAAGAAGGAGGCGACCGTCGCCGCGAAGAAGCAGGACGCCAAGCCTGACGACGACAAGGACAAGGACGTCGAGATTCACCGCATCGCCGTCCTCCCGCTCAGCGACAGCCGCTACGTCATCTACTACCGCGACTTCAGCAAGAAGCCCGCGCAGACGCTGAAGTTCATCGGCTGGATCTCGCGCGTGGACTCGAACTACTACCTCACGTTCCGCGACGAGACGCCCGGCTCGCAGACCTTCGGCAAATACGGCTTCTTCAAATTCGAGTGGGAATTCCCCGGCAACTTCCTGCTCTACGCGCCCGACATGAAGGGTCTCGAAACCGCGAGTTCCTACCAGATGCGCGTCGGCGTGCGCAAACGCCTCAAGGCCGGCGTCCTCTTCCCCTACGAGGCGACCTACTGGCAAAAAATCGCGCGCGTGTGGACGAAGGCAAAGGACTTCGATCTCCGAATCGGCGAGCCCGACACGCTCCCGCCGGAGTTCGAAAACGGCACGAAACTCGACAATCCCGGCCTGTAGCCGAAACGCGCCCGCGGCGCTCAGGAAGGGCGTTGACAATCTCTTGCAGCTCGGAGAGGAATCGCGGCGTCCACGAAACAACCCCATGAAAATCCTCGCTGCCATTGCCGGTGTCCTGCTCGGTGCCCTGTTCCTTTTCGCCTCCTCGATGGTGCTCTTCCACCTCGCACCCATGCCGCCGCTCAAGGACGATGGCACCGCACCCTCCTACTTCCTGCTCGCCTTCGCGCCGACCGGCTACATGACCTTCGTGAAAGTGCTGGAGATGCTCGGCGGCCTGCTCGTTCTCGTGCCGCGCACGCGCAATCTCGGCCTTCTCATCCTCGGCCCGATCATCGTGAACATCCTCGCCTTCCATATTTTTGTGATGAAGGGCATGGGCCTCGAGGATCCGATGCTCATCGCGATCGTCGTGTTCGCCGCGTTCCTGCTGTGGGTCGAGCGCCGCGCCTGGCTCGGGCTGGTCACGCGATAATCCGGCCCCGCAAAATCCGCGTTTGTCACACGTCGGCATCGGGTCCTACGCTGGCAGGTTCATGAGCAAGCCCGCCTGCCCGATGTGTGAAATGACCGACGTTCTCGAGCACCCCGACCACTGGGAGTGCATGACCTGCGGGCACGAGTGGGAGCGCGAAGCCGCGCCCGAAGCCGCCCGCGTCGTGAAGGACGCCCACGGCAACACGCTCGCCGACGGCGACTGCGTCATCCTCATCAAGGACCTGCCGCTCAAGGGTTCCTCGCAGGTGCTCAAAGGTGGCACGAAGTCGAAGCCCATCCGCCTCGTCGAAGGCGACCACGAGATTTCCTGCAAGATCGAGGGCGTCTCGATCGGCCTCAAGGCCTGCTTCGTGAAGAAGGCCTGAGTCAGCGCCTCAACGCCCAATGTAGCGGCGGTCTATGACCGCCGACTCGGCGTCGATTTACCAAAAAAATGCGACGGTCACAGACCGCCGCTACGAAGCAACGCCAGCGCGGCTGCGCTCACGTCGTCCGTCTCGAGCTCGTATTCGGGATTTTCCTCGTCGGAGTCCTCCGCGGCGGCCGCGAGCAGTGCGACGGAGTTGTCCGTCGGGTAATGCCAGTTGTGCGGATTCGTGCGGAAGAAGAGCGTGAGGTTTTTGCCACCGAAGGCCGCTGACAAATGCGACGCCGCGCCATCCACACCAATCACCATGCGGCTGCGCGAGACGAGCCAGAGAAATTCCTCGAGCCGCGTTTGGCCGCCGAGATAAAGCGCGCGGTCGCCGAGCGCCTTCGCGATTTTCTCCGAGTGCTCGCGCTGCCAATCCTGCCCGCCGCTCGTCACCACGATGCGCGGCACGCCCGCGTCGAGCAGCGCCTTCGCGACTTCGCCCCACGAACTCGATTTCCAGCGCTTGCTCTTCCAGCCCGCGGTGGAGTTCAGCAGCACGTAGTCGCTCTCGCGAAAATCCGCCGGACGCCACGCGTCGTCGGGACGGCGCAACACGGGCGGACGCCACGCCTCTGCGGCCTCGACGATCGTGTAGTCCCAGTTGTAGCGGGCGAGGTAGGCGTCCGCGATGCCGGGCGTGCGAATTTCGCGAAACGCGCGGCGGTTCCACTTCGTGATCTCGGTGGGCGAGCGCAGGAGGAGGTCCTTGCGCGGCGCGAAGGCGAGCATCGCGTGCACGGCCGACTTGTCGAGGTCGTCGTAGCAGAAGATCGCGTCGAACGCCCGCAGCCACGCGCGGCCGGTCATTTTCACGCCATCCATCAAGGAAATGAGCGGCGCGTGGCCGCTGCGCGTGAGCAGCTCGACGGGGCGGCCGGCGGCGAGCGAGAGCTTGCGAAGGGCGGGCTCGAGGAGCGTCATGTCCCCGAGCTGCTTGTGGCAGATCACGAGAACGCGGGCGTTGTTTGGGAGAGTGTGCGAGGGCCGGGCCACGGTGGAGCGGAGAACGTCTCCAAAGCGCGTGTGTTTGCGAAGCGAATTCTTGCAATGCGGCAGAGCCAGCCGTTGTGATCAGAGACCGCCCCGATGTCCCCCGTGCTTTCACACCTTTCCCGCGCCGCGATTTTTGCGGCCGTGTTCGCCGGATTGCCGACGCCTCTGCGCGCGAATGAGCCCGGCGGCTTCACGCCCCGGGTAACGGCCGAGGTGACGTCAGGCATCGAGCACGTGGACGGCCGCGAGCTTCGTTTTCTCGACAATGGCATCCTCCGCGCACGGATCTCCGCGAATGGCGACGTGCATTCGATCAAATATCTCCCGCTGGGCGCGAAGGGCACGCCGGCCGAGCAAGGCACGGAAATGGTGAGCCAGTCCGGCGAGGGATTTCGCGGCCACACGGCGATTTATTATTACTGGTATCCCGACTCGAACCGCTCCGGCGAATTCGCTGGCGTGCAGCGGCGCGGGGACTTCCTCGATCTCGTGTGCCGGCACATCTACGAGCCGGGCGTTGACAAGGTCGCGATGGACATGGAAATCCACTACGCGCTCGGCCGGGGAAATCGCGGGCTCTACGTGTATCTCGTCGCACGCCATCCCGCCCGCTACCCGGAGGCGCGCATCAGCTTCATCCAGATGATCTGGCCCGGCCCGCACACGGCCGACGAATACCTCTGCGAGAACCAGTATCTCGACGACTCGGTGAAGAATCTCACGCTCGACGGTCGTCCGCTCCCGCGCAATGGCCTGCAACCGACGATGAAGGACGAAATGGCCGCCGTCGAGGTGCCGGGCTACCCCAAGGAAATCCGGCACTATACGACAGGGCTCTTCGCCGGGCAGTTGAACGGCAAATACTCCTACACCTTCGATTATCCGACGCTCGGCACCTGGGGACTCGCCAGCGACAAACGCCCGCTCGGCCTCTGGGTGGTGGCCGGCAATCACAATTATCAGAACAACGGCCCCACCGCCGCCGAATACGCGGGCGGCTACACCGGGATGCTGCTCTTCGAGCCGCTCATCGCGCACTACGGCAATACCGGCCTCACCGTGCCCGCCGGCCGCGAATGGACGAAAATTTACGGCCCG
>JGI24743J22301_10000038_pt1 | contig 11876 bp, 11 predicted proteins | sample KBSMiscanthusM2_FD_22301 | JGI IMG/M metagenome (IMG submission 22301)
GAGCGCGGGGAGGAAGCGATCCACCAGACCGCCGGGCACCAGAAAGAGGTGATCGGGGCCTTCGGTCGCCAGGGCGTCGAGGATGTAGTCAGCGCCGAGCATGAAAGCCTGCGTAGCCCTGACGCCCGCGGAGGTCAATCGCCGGTTTCGTCTTACGGATAGGTCGTCGTGCGAATCGTGTAGGTGGTGCCGGAATCCTGCCGCGTCTCCGTGCGGCTGACGGCGTGTCCGTTGAGCCGGATGACCCCCTGAATCTGCAGCGTGCCATCGCTCGAACTCGCCGAGTAGCGAATCGTCTTTTTCGAAACGTGCGCGCGCCCCGTGAGCGTGACGACGACATCATTGCCGTTTGCGAGGGTGAAGTTCGTTTGAAAGGTGACGCGGCTCTTTCCGATGGCGATATGGTCGGTGATTTCCAGGGCCAGCGGGGTGGAGCCGACGATGATGTTCGACGAGATGCGCCCGCCCGAATCGCTGAATCCTGAGATCGATTGCTGCGCGATCCCGAGAAACGAGCCGAGGTTTTCTCCGGCAAGTAGCGCACGGCCGGCGCCATTTCCGGCGAGCGGGCTTGCGGCCTCCGCTGCCGAGGTGGAAAGGAGGAGAACCGTCGCGAGGAAGGAGAGCAGGCGCAGCATGACGGCTACATAAGCTCGCAGGCCGACGCGGGCAAAAGCTTTCGTCAATCCCGGCGCGAAGACGCGGGCTCGAACGTCACCGTGCGGCCGCTCGAGGCGAGCAGATCCGTGAGGCGCTTTTCGGCGGAGGCACGCGCCTTCGCGAGAAGGTCGGATTCCCTTGCCCGCAGACCCACGCGCAGCCGCAGGTCGCGCAGGGTCCGCTCGCGATCGTCGTCGTTGATGCGATTCCACCAGCCGTCCTCGTCCTGGACGAAGCGCACATCGTGCACCTCCGTGGAAAGAATCTCCGCCGGCGGCAGCGTCACGCGCAGCGCGCCGGTGCGCTCCTCGATCTCCACGACGAACGGCTTCGCGAGATCGAAGCCGGCACGCACGACGAAATCCGCCTCCACCTCGAGCGACTTCGTGCTGTGCAGCCAGCTTTCGTCGAGACGCTCGCGCTCGGTGAGCGATTGCTCGAGCGTGACGAGTTTCAAGACTTCCGCTTGCTGCTCGACGAGCGTCTTCCTTGCGACGACAACCTTCGGCCTCACCTGAAACGCCGCCGCGACCTGATTCGCAATCTCGCCGGCGCTCTGCGCAAGCTCGTGCGTCGTGCGGCCGGCGACCTGCGAAGGCAGCTCGACGAAGACGTAGCGCGCCGTGAGCACCGCCAGCAGCAGCGCCAGCGCGCCACAGGCCGTGAACTTGAGGACGAATTTGGTCATTGGTCAGAAGGGAATCTACGCAGCCTTTCCCCAATGACTAATGACAATTGACCCGCGACCAGCCGTTACATCGACCCCGCGTTCGCGGCTTCGGCGCTGATCTTCTGCAGCAGCGGTTTGAACTCGCCCGACCACAGGCCCATCATCGCGCGGCTGTCCTCGAAGCCGGCCTGGCCCGCGTCCGTCACGCGATAGACCTTCGTGCGGAGCTGGTAGCTGTTGCCGGAGAGCGGGACCATAGTGAGCTTCACGCGCACCGAGGTCGTCGTGCCGTAGCTGCCGTAGAGGATCTTGCCGAACGCGCCGGATTTTTTGTCGAAGCTGATCGAGTCGGGGTAATTCACCGGACCGGCGGAGTAGCCGTATTGCGGGAAGACGTCGCTCGCGGCGGCGATGATCGCGTTCACGTTCGTGTTCGGCACGACCACGGAGCCGGGGCCACCGGATTTTTCCACAGGCACGGCGAGGCAGCCGGCGAGGAGAACGAGCGCGCAGACAGCGAGAAAGGGGAACAGGCGTTTCATCGCGCGTGGTTTGCCAGAATCGCCCGATGAACACAAGCCGCGGCAGGCGTGCGCGGGAAAAGCCTTGCCGGGATTTTTCACGGCCCGGTAGGGTGCCGCGATGAAAATTTTGGTGACTGGCGGAGCCGGATTCATTGGCTCGCACCTCGTCCGCCGCCTGCTCGACGACGGGCACGAGGTCGGCGTGATCGACAATTTCAACGACTTCTACGCGCCGGAGATCAAGCGCGCGAACGTCGAGAGCTTCGGCGGCCGCGCCCGCATCTTCGAGGCGAACATCGAGGACTTCGGCGAGATGAACGCCATCCTCTGCGCCGGGAAATACGACACGATCGTCCACCTCGCAGCGCGCGCGGGCGTGCGGCCCTCCATCGAGAATCCCAAGGGCTACATCGATACGAACATTCTTGGCACCTACAACCTCCTCGAGGGCGCGCGCGCAGCCGGCACGCGGCATTTCGTCTTCGCGTCCAGCTCGTCCGTGTATGGTCTCGCGGAAACGGTGCCGTTCTCCGAGTCGTTGCCGTTGCCGCAGACGCTCAGCCCCTATGCGGCGACGAAGCTCTCCGGCGAGCACATCTGCGGAAATTTCTCGAATCTCTACGGCATGCGCGTGGTCTGCCTGCGCTTCTTCACGGTTTATGGGCCGGGTCAGCGTCCCGACCTCGCGATTCACAAGTTCACCGACATGATCGAGCGCGGGAAGGCGATCCCGAAGTTCGGCGACGGCAACACGCGGCGCGACTACACCTACATCGACGACATCGTGCAGGGCATCCTCGGCGCGATTCGCTACGCGCACGACGGCGCGGAGGTGTTCGACATTTTCAATCTCGGCGAGAGCGAGACGACCACGCTCAACGAACTCATCGCCGCGCTGGAATCCGCGCTCGGGAAGAAGGCCGAGATCCAGCAACTCCCCGAGCAGAAGGGCGACATGCCGCTCACCTGCGCCGACATTTCCAAGGCACGCCGCCTGCTCGGCTACAACCCGCACACGAAGATCGCGGAGGGTATCCCGAAATTCGTTGCGTGGTATCGGAGCCTGAAGAAATGAATTTTCCACAGAAGCAAACGAAGGAAAAAAAGAACACTCTTCGTTCCCTTCGTTTGCTTCTGTAAGACCCTTTTCCATGACCGCCACCGAGCTGCTTCAGGAGCTGATTCGCATCCCGAGCGTGAATCCGGATGGCGATCCCGGCACGCCGCACGTCGGCGAAAAAGACATTGCGGAATACATCGCGGCCTTCCTGCGCGAGCTCGGCGCGGAGGTCGAGCTGCACGAGGTGCTGCCCGACCGGCCAAATGTCGTCGCGCATTTCCCGGCGGACCGCCCCGGCAAGCCGCGCCTCCTCCTCGCGCCGCATACCGACACCGTGAGCATCGGCGGCATGACGGTCGATCCCTTCGCCGCGGAGCTGCGCGACGGAAAAATCTGGGGCCGCGGCGCGTCGGACACGAAGGGTTCGCTCGCTGCGATGCTCTGGGCCTTGCGCGAGAGCCGCGACATGCTGGCCGGCCTCTCGCACGAGATCTGGTTTGCCGGACTCATGGGTGAGGAGGCCGGTCTCCACGGCTCGCAGCACCTCGCCGCGCGCGAGACGTTCGATTTCGTCATCGTTGGCGAGCCGACCAGCCTGCAAATCGTGAATGCGACAAAAGGTTCCACGTGGCTCTCGCTGCGCACGCACGGCAAGGCCGTTCACGCATCGAAGCCCCAGCTCGGTGACAATGCGATCTACAAAATGGCCGACGTGCTGCGGTGCGTCCGCGACGAGATCGCTCCGTCATTTGCCGCACTCTTCGATCCCGTGCTCGGCTCGGCCACGATCAGCGCGGGGACGATTCGCGGCGGCACGAAGTCGAACATCGTGCCCGACCTCTGCGAGGCGAGCCTGGATATTCGCACGATCCCCGGCCAGGACCTCGCGCCCGTGCTCGAGCGTCTGCGCACCGTGTGTCCCGACCTCGAGATCACGAAATGGCAGGCCGCGCCGATGACGACCGCGCCCGGGCATCCGGTGATCGCCGCGCTGGAGCGCTGCGGCGCAGGCTGTGTGAGCGCGCCGTGGTTCTGCGACGCGGCGAATTTCGCCGAGCGCGGCATCCCGGCCGTCGCGCTCGGGCCGGGCTCCATCGACCAGGCCCATACGAAGGACGAGTTCCTCGCCGTCGCCGATCTCGAGGCCGGTGTGGAGTTTTTTCGCCGCTTCCTGTCGGTCCTCGCTTCGCATTAGCGGGGCATCCGGCGAATCGCTGTTGCGAGGCTAGGGGGCCGCGCAACAGGGCCGATGATTCGCGAACTCATGGTGAACTGCGCGTTCCATAGCGAATGCGCGGGAATCCTACACAACCATGAAAAAAACCATACTTACCCTCGTTTGCGCGCTCGCCACTCCGCTGGTCTTCGCCGCGGATGTGGAAACATCATCCACGACCACCACGACGAGCACCGGCAGCGGCACGCTTACGGAATACACTCCCGGCTCCGCCTTTGTCGTGAAGGAATCCAGCGGCCCCGTGACGTATCGTTACGGCGAGCACGTCACCTACGTGACAAAGAGCGGCAAGACGCTCGGCGACGATGAAGTCCGCACGCGCATCAAAGCCGGCATCCCGGTCTCCGTCGGCTACACCACCGAAGGCGACGCCCGCGTGATCAACCGCGTGGAAGTGGACGACGATTAATCGCCGCCGCGTCCGATGCAGCGAAACGGCCCGTGGGTTCACGCCCGCGGGCCGTTTTCGTTTGCTGGATCTCACGCTGCGACTGCAAAGGTGCGCGGTAAAACGAGCCCGCCCCGTGCATTCACTGAGCAAGGTTTCGGGAAATGGGGCGGGATTCGGGATTGAATCGAGGCGTGGGCTCGGCGAGAACGGGAGGTTTCCGTATGAGCGAAAAGACAGCCATTTCACCGCGCCGCGACGAGGACTTTCCCGAGTGGTATCAACAGGTCGTCCGCGCCGCCGACCTCGCCGAGAACTCCGAAGTGCGCGGCTGCATGGTCATCAAGCCGTGGGGCTACGCGCTCTGGGAGCGTATGCAGGCCGTGCTCGACGGGATGTTCAAGGCCACGGGCCACAAGAACGCGTATTTTCCGCTCTTCATCCCACTCTCTCATTTGCAGAAGGAGGCCGATCATGTCGAGGGCTTCGCGACCGAGTGCGCGGTGGTCACGCATCACCGCCTCGAGAAGACGGCCGAGGGCAAGCTCGTGCCAGCCGGCCCGCTCAACGAGCCGCTCATTGTGCGCCCGACTTCAGAGACGATCATTGGCGCGACCTACGCGAAGTGGGTGAGCAGCTACCGCGACCTGCCGATCTTGATCAACCAGTGGGCGAATGTCGTCCGCTGGGAGATGCGGCCGCGCCTGTTCCTGCGCACGGCGGAGTTCCTCTGGCAGGAAGGCCACACCGCGCACGAGACCGAGGCCGAGGCCGTCGAGGAGACCGAGAAAATGCTCGGCGTGTATGAGACCTTCGCGCGCGACTACCTCGCGATCCCCGTGCTTACGGGCGAGAAGAGCGAGAGTGAGCGTTTCCCGGGCGCGGTGCGCACGTATTGCATCGAGGCGATGGTGCAGGATCGCAAGGCGATCCAGGCCGGCACCTCGCACTTCCTCGGTCAGAATTTCGCGAAGGCGTCGGACATCAAGTTCCAGGGCCGCGATGGCCAGGTGCAACACGCGTGGACGACGAGCTGGGGCGTGAGCACGCGCCTCATCGGCACGCTCATCATGGCGCACGGCGACGACGACGGCGTGATCATTCCTCCGCGCGTCGCGCCTTCGCAGGTGGTCATTCTCCCGATTATGCCGAAGCCCGAGACTCGCGCCGCGGTGCTCGAAGCCGCGCACAAGCTCGCGGCGGACCTGCGCGCGCAGTTCTACCACGGCGAGCCCGTGCGCGTGGAAATCGATGAGCGTGATCTCGGCGGTGGCGTGAAGAGCTGGGAGTGGATCAAGAAAGGCGCGCCGATTCGCATCGAGATCGGCCCGCGCGACATCGAGAGCGGCACGGTCGCCCTCACGCGCCGCGACCAGCCGCCGAAGCAGAAGGAGTTTCTCCCGCAGTTCGAGGCGGTGAATCGCGTGTGCACGATCCTCGACGAAATCCAGGCGAGCCTGCTTGAGCGTGCCACGGCCTTCCGTGACGCGCAGACGAAGGTCATCGACTCGAAGGAGGAGTTCTACGCGTATTTCACGGCGAAGAACGCGAACAAGCCGGAGATTCACGGCGGCTTCGCGCTCGCGCACTGGAATGGCAGCGCCGAGGTGGAGGCGAAAATCAAAGAGGACCTCAAGGTCACGATCCGCTGCATCCCGTTCGAGGAAAATCCCGAGTCGGGCACGTGCATTTTCACGGGCGAGCCGAGCAAGCAGCGCGTGGTCTTCGCGAAGTCGTATTAACCACCAAGACACCAAGACACGAAGGAGCTTCTGAATTTCTTGGTGCCTTTGAGCCTTGGTGGTGAAGAATTTATGCATCTCATCGGGATTGATTTAGGTGGCACGAAGATCGAAGGCGCGATCGTCGATCCCGCGAATCCTTCGTCCGCGCTCTTTCGCACGCGCGTGCCCACGGAATCTGCCGGCGGCTACGACCACATCATCGGCCAGGTCGGCAAATTGCTCGCCGAGTTGCGCGCGCATTATTCGGGTGCGTTTCCGAGCGTGATCGGCATCGGCACGCCCGGCACGCGGGATCCGAAGACCGGCCTTCAGCGCGGCTCGAACACGCAATGCCTGAACGGCCGCCCGTTCCGCGACGACCTCCAGCGCGCACTCGGCGTGGAAGTCGAGATCGCGAACGACGCGAATTGCTTCGCGCTCGCGGAGGCGACGATGGGCGCCGCGCGCGGTTACGAGACGGTCTTCGGCATCATCATGGGCACGGGCTGCGGCGGCGGCTTCGTCGTGAAGGAGCACCTGCTCAATGGCTGCCACGGCATCGCCGGCGAGTGGGGCCAAATCGTCCTCGAGCCCGACGGAGAGGTCTCCGGCTACGGCACGCGCGGCATCATCGAGACGGTGCTCGCCGGGCCCGCGCTCGAAAAATTTTACGCGAAGCTTTCCGGCGAGAGTCGTCCACTCAAGGAGGTCGTCGAGCGCGCGAATGCGGGCATCGACCCGCACGCGGCGGCGACGATCACGCGGCTCACGGACTCCTTCGCGAAGGCGGTGTCCATCATCATCGATTCCTTCGACCCGCACGCGATCGTCGTCGGCGGCGGGGTGGGAAACATCGACGCGCTCTACAGCGAGGAAACGCGCGACAAAATTTCGGGGCACATCTTCGCGCCGAGCTTCGAGGCCGCGCTGCTCAAGCCCACGCTCGGCGACAGCGCCGGCGTCTTTGGCGCGGCGATGCTGACCGTGAAGTGAGTCAAATTTTTGTGATCGGCGCCTGGCAGGCGAAATTCTCGCAGACGTAGAGCGCGGCGCGACTTTCGACGGGCTGCATTTGTGCGGAGTCCGGTGTGTCGCCCGCGAAGAGCAGCACGCGATTTGGCTCGAACTTGCGACGCGCGGCATGCGCCAACGCCTCGGTGTCGGCAGCTCCGCGTGCGCCCGCGATCACATATTGGCGCGGCGGCGTGAGCAGCATGTCGAGTGCGCAGAGCATTTGCGGCACGGCCGTGGGCATGCCGCGCAACGGGGCTGCCGCCGAGGCGACGACGCGGTGCGCTCGCTCGAGATAACCCTCATCGTGATACATCCAGCCGAGGCGAACGAGATTCAGCGCGCTCACGGAATTCGCTGAAGGCTCCGCTCCGTCGTAATCGTCGCGCAGGCGCAGCGGCACAAGCGGATCGCCCGCCTCGCTGCCGAGATATGCACCAATGGACTCGTCAAAAAAGAGCGCGTCCTGCTTTGCCTGGAGTTCGGTTGCCCATGCGAGCCACGCGGGATCGAACTCCGCCTCGTAGAGGTCGAGCAGACCCTGGATGAGAAACGCGTAGTCTTCCGCGAATCCGCGCACGGAGGCACGACCGTCGCGCCAGCTTCGCAGGAGATCGCCCTTCGCCGTCGTGAGGTGTCTATGCACGAAAAGCGCCGCGCGGCGCGCCGCCTCGAGGAAGTTGCCTTCCGCAAGCACGCCGCCCGCGCGCGCGAAGGCTGAGATCATGAGTCCGTTCCACGCGGTGAGCACCTTGTCGTCGAGGTGCGGCCGTGGACGGTTTTCGCGCGCCGTGACGAGCTTCGCACGGGATTCGGCGAGCGACTCGCCCACAGTCTCGAGTGGCAGTCCGAGAGCGCGTGCGGTTGCCACGAGGGATTCGCGTTCGTGGAGAATGTTGCGGCCGGTGAATTCGCCGTGCGGGTCGGTGCCGGCCGGCGCGTTGCCGTCCGGCTCGACGTCGTAGTGGCGGTTGAAAATCGCGACGGCTTCGTCACCGAGCAGGCGGGTGATTTCGTCGGCGGTCCAGATGTAGAACGCACCTTCGCCGTGCTCGGGTCTTCCATGCTCGAAGAGACTGTCCGCGTCCTCGGCCGAGAAGAAGCCGCCCTCCGCGTGCGTGAGGCAGCGCGAGACATAGCCGAGCGTTTCGCGTGTGATTTCGGCGAACGTGTTGTCGCCCGTGAGCTGCCACGCGTCGAGATACGAGCCGACGAGCTGCGCCTGATCGTAGAGCATTTTTTCGAAATGCGGCACGCGCCACTCGCCATCGACCGAGTAGCGATGAAAGCCGCCGCCGAGGTGATCGCGCAAGCCGCCCGCAGCCATGCGGCGCAGGGAGTGAAGCGTCATTTCGAGCGCGTGCGGCGAGCCGCCGTCGCGCTGGCGCGCGTCGTAACGGAGCAGGAAGTTGAACACGGACGGTCGTGGAAATTTTGGACCGCCGCCGAAGCCGCCGTGCTCGGCGTCGTAGCTGCGGGCGAAGGCCTCGTAGCCGGCGTGCAGCGCGGATTCATCCGGCAGCGTGCCTCCGGTCGGGGCTGCGCTTTCCTTGAGCGCGACGAGCACTTCCGCGCCCTGCGCAAGAATTTTTGGACGCTCGGTCGCCCAGAGTTCGGCGATTCGCTCGAGCACGGTGACGAATCCGGGGCGACCATAGCGATCCGTCGGCGGAAAATATGTGCCGCCGTAGAAGGGCTCCGCATTGGGTGTGAGCCACACGCTCATTGGCCAGCCGCCGCTGCCGGTCGTGGCCTGCACGAAGTTCATGTAGAGCCGGTCGATGTCGGGACGCTCCTCGCGATCGACCTTGATGCTCACGAAGTAGTCGTTGAGCACGGCGGCGACCTCGGGATTCTCGAACGACTCGTGCGCCATGACGTGGCACCAGTGGCAGGTCGAGTATCCGATGGAGAGAAATACGGGCTTGTCCTCGCGGCGCGCGCGGGCGAAGGCCTCCTCGCCCCACTCGTGCCAGTCCACGGGATTCTCCGCGTGCTGGAGCAGGTAGGGGGACGTGGCGGCGGAGAGAAGGTTCGGCATCCCGGCACGCTGGCATCGATTCAGGGCACGCGCAACGCCTGCCATTGGCGAACTTCCGGAGAGTTCTTATGTTCCGTGCCATGCGTTTTCCGTTTCTGATTTTTGTCGTTCTTCTCACCGGTTGCACCACGGTCCAGGAGCAGGCGCAGGTCGCTCAACAAAAGGCGGCGAGCCTCGGCAATCGCGTCCAGACAAAGGTCGTGGAAACGAGCGCGGACGTGCAGCGGAAGTCGCGGACGTTCTGGCAATGGCTCACTGGCGCTGGCGGCGATTCCTCGACGAAGCCCGCGAAGCGTCGCACGGGCGCGGCGTCTTCGACGGGCACGCCCGCGCCGCTCGATACGGTGCCGCAACAATACGTCGGGAGTCAGAACCGCTGATCGCGGTTATTTCGCGGTCGCGGGAAACTTCGACGCCTCGTTTTTTACGAAGTTCAGCATGACGGGCGCGAGAATGATGCCGGGAATGCCGAGCAGTCGCTCGCCGACGAGGAGCGCGAGCAGCGTGAGCCACATGGGGTGGCGGATGGCGCTGCCGATGATGCGGCTGTTCAGGAAATACTCGAGCTTGTGGATGACCACGAGGAAAGCCAGCGCCCACGCCGCGAGATGCGGTGAGATCGTGAAGGCGATGCCAACGATGAGTGTGTTGCTGAGGATGTTCCCGACGACGGGCAGCAGGCCGCAGAGGAACGTGAGAATGATGACGACCGTCGCGTAGGGCAGGTGGCAGGTGAGCACGAAGATGGATGTGAGCACCGTGTTGATCGCCGAGATGATGACCTGCGCGCCCATCACGCGCTCGAAGCTGCCGTAGAGCGAGCGGCAAAGCTCACGCACGCGTGTCGTGTGCACGGAGTAGAGCGTGGACTCGCCGGCCTCCTCCGCAGCTGTGCCACGAATGAAAAGACCGATGGCGACGACGATGCCGACGACCATGTAGAGGAACTCCTTCGTCGCGACGCGGGCGAAGCTGGCGAGATAACCGGCGGTCTTGTGCGCCGTCTCGATGGCAAGCGACTTGAGGCTCTCGAGATCGTTGAATGGCAGGTCGATGCCGTGACTCGTCGCGTATTTCACGAGCTTCGGGACGGACGTGGAAACGATCTCCGGCAGCACGACGATGGCCTCCTTCACGAACACCACGAAGCCGCAGAAAAACAGCGTGATCAGCACGAGGAACGCCGCGACGGCCGTCCATTTGTAGCGACCGCTGAACGAGAGCGCGCGCAATGCCAGGCACGCGAAGAGCAGCGTGATGACCACCGTCGCGAGATGCAGACACCCGACGAGCAGAAGCAGCAACAGGAACAGCGCATACGAGATGGCGGGAGAGGTGGCCGGAGAAGACATCGACTGCGCCGCGAATTCTGGCCGTGCAGCGCGAGCTTGTCGAGCGTGCGGCGGTATTAGCGCCGCGCCGACGAGGCTTCGTTGTAGTGGTGCATCGCGTAGCGCCACCACGGATGCAGCTCATCCTCACTCGCGCGCCAGAGACGCTTGTGCAGGGCGGCGAGGGCGTCCGCACTCCACAGCAGCGCCATCGTCTCGCGCCGGTTCAACGCCTCGGGGCCGCCGCTGAGCAGTCGCGCGGAGAGTGCGTCGAGGTATTCCTCCCTGTGCTTCGTGCGCACGCGCGAGCGGCGCAGGAGCGCGATGTGGACGGCGTTCGCAAACGGTGCGAGCAAGGCCTGGAGAATGCCGTAGTGCGGGACGCGCGCGAGCGTCTCGGGGCGAACGAGCGCGGGCGGCGGCTCGTCGAGATGACGCAGGATTTCCGGCGTCTCGATCTCCTCGGGAATGAGCAGAAGTTTGCGGCGGCGCAGCCATTTGCCGGCGCGCTCGGAACTCGTGAGCATCACGAACGGCACCGCGACCAGCCAGCCGACGAGGATGGGCGAGAGCCAGAGCGTGAGCGCGGGCGTCCAGTGCCACGTGGCCGCGCCAATCGCCAGCGCGAGCACAGGCAGGAGACCGTATTCGCGGAGCGCCTGGTCGAGCGGGATCGCCGAGTCGCTGCGGTTCTGCGTCTTCCAGGTGACCTTCAGGCCGAGCACCGTGAGCACGACAAATTTCGTGTAGAACCAGAGCATGATCGGCGCAAGCAGCACGGAGCACACGGCCTCAATGCCGCTGCTCGCGAACAATGCGGCCACGCCGCCGAAATTTTTGGCGCGCGGCAGCGTGTGGAGCAGGCCGAAAATTTTCGACGCGAAGAGGAGCACGAGCGTGAGCGCGAGGAGGAGCAGGCTCGTCCACCATGAGTCGGCGAGGCCGCCAATCTGCGCGGAGAGGATCGCGTATTTTTGTTTCCAGTAAAAATCGAGGGCGCTCAGCGCGATGAAGAGCACGAGCAACGGCGCGCTGAGATAGGCCATGAGCCCAAAGAAAATGTGAATGCGATTCGGGAACGGCGTGCGCGGCGCGAGCAGGAACCAGAAGTGCTGGAGATTGCCCTGCGCCCAGCGGCGGTCGCGCTTGAGGCTCTCGGTGAGGTTCGGCGGACCTTCCTCGTAGCTGCCCGGCTCGTCGTAGGCGAACCAGACCTGATAGCCGGCCTGC
>JGI24743J22301_10000040_pt1 | contig 11865 bp, 12 predicted proteins | sample KBSMiscanthusM2_FD_22301 | JGI IMG/M metagenome (IMG submission 22301)
GTCTATGCGGGACGCGCGGTTTGAAAAGCTGGTTACTCGCCGGGCGGTTCCTGCCAGCGGCAGGCGTTCGGCGCGTCGATGCCGAGCTGGTCGAGAATGCGCCACACCACGGTGTCCGCGGCTTCCTCGAGCGACTGCGGGCGGCTGTAGAACGACGGCATTGCGGGCAGCAGCCGCGCGCCGGCCTCGAGCACGGCGACGGCATTGCGCGCGTGGATGAGGTTCCACGGCGTCTCGCGCGGCACGAGAATGAGCGGGCGTCGTTCTTTCAAGAAAACGTCCGCCGCACGCAGGATGAGCGACTCGCTCGTGCCCGCAGCGATGCGACCCAGCGTGCCCATCGAGCATGGCACGACGATCATTCCGTCGAATCGCGCCGAGCCGCTCGCGAAAGGCGCGTTCATCGATTTATCCGAATGCTCGACGACTCCCTCGGGCAACCGCAGCGTGCCGAGTTCCTCGTGAATCACCTGCTTCGCATATGCGCTGCAGACGAGGTGCAGCTCGTGTCCGCCGTCCTGCGCAAGCGCGTCGAGCAGGCGCTGAAGGTAAATCGCGCCGCTCGCGCCGGTGGCTGCCAGAACGAGGCGCATTTACAAATATCCTCCGCCGGCGAGCGCGGTGCGCAGGCCAGTCATTTTTGCGATGCGCTCGCGGTAGAGCGCTGTGTTTGCCACATCGGGCTCGGCCGCGGACTCGGAATCGATCTGCACGAAGTCGTGCGTGAGCTCTGCCAGCGAAAGTTTCTCCGGCTGCGTTGCGGACCACGTCCACGCCGCCTGCAAGGCCGCGCCAAGGCTCGCGCCCTCGCTCGTCTGCAGGCAGACGACCGGCGCGCCGAAGACATCCGCGCAAATCTGTCGCCACGCCGCGCTGTTGCTGCCGCCGCCCGTGAGGCGGATTTCCGTCGGCGCGATGCCAAGCTCGCGGAGCCGCTGCATCCCGTAGCCGAGGCCGAGCGTCACGCCCTCCATCGCGGCGCGCGCGAGGTGCGCCGCCGTGAAATTTTCGGTCGAGAGGCCGTGCAGCACGCCGCAGCCGTGCGGGAGATTCGGCGTGCGCTCGCCGGTGAGGTAGGGCAGCAGCGTGAGGCCGCCCGCACCGGCGGGAATGCCGCGCACCTGCGCGTCGAACGCGGAGTGGCTCCAGTCGAAGAGCCCGCGCACGATCTCGGTGACGAGCGTGACGTTCATCGTGCAGAGCAGCGGCAGCCAGTGGTCCGTGCTGTCGCAGAAGGCCGCGATCTCGCCACGGTCGTCGATTACCGGCCGCTCGGAAAACGCGAAGAGCGTGCCCGACGTGCCGAGGCTCGCCGTCACGACGCCGGCCGAGGTGTTGCCCGTGCCAATGGCGGCCATCATGTTGTCACCGCCGCCCGCGCTTACGACCACACCGGGCTCGAGGCCCCAGCGCTGGCGCAGCTCGTCTCGCAACGTGCCTGCCGCCTCCGCGGAGGAGCCAAGCACGGGCAGCTTGTCGCCGCATTCGAGAAAATCGACGAGCGGCTGCGCCCATGCGCGCGTTTTCACGTCGAGCAGCGCCGTGCCCGAGGCGTCGCCGTATTCCATGCGCGCCTCGCCGGTGAGCCAGAAATTCAAGTAATCGTGCGGGAGGAGCAGCGTCTTCGTGCGCGCCCAGTTCTCGGGCTCGTTCTCGCGCAGCCAGAGAATCTTCGGCGCGGTGTAGCCGGGCAGCATCGCATTGCCGACGAGCTCGATGACCTTCGCCTCGCCGCCGAAATGCTGCGTGATCGTCCCGCACTGCGGCGCGGTTGCCGTATCGCACCAGAGCTTTGCGGGCCGCACGACCTTGCCGGCTGCATCGAGAGGCACGAGCCCGTGTTGCTGCCCGCTCACGCCGATGCCGCGCACTGCGGACCGCCGCGCACCGAGTTCGGCCATCACGCTGTCGATCGTCTGCTGCGCGGCGTCGATCCAATCCTGTGGCTGTTGCTCCCGCGCGCCGGGCGGCAGGTCGGGGACGAAGCCGTAGGATTGCTGCGCCGAGGCCAGCACCGCGCCGGTCTCGAGGTCGATGGCGATGGTCTTCGTGCTCTGGGTGCCGCAGTCGATGCCGAGGAAAATCATGGGAGTTCCGCAGCGTGCGCCGCGCGCGCAGAGCCGTCAAGCCACGCGCTCGCTTGAAAGATGAGCCGCATCACGCGATAAGTTTCGCAATGTCCGCCACCGCCGAGTCCGCCGTGCAATATCGCATCGGCAACGAAAAACTGATCCGCATCACCGAGCCCGCCTCGCAAAAGCTGCGCAGCCTGCTCGAGCGCCAGGGCCGCCTGGCGCATGGCGGCCTGCGCGTCGCGGTGATCGGCGGCGGCTGCTCCGGCCTCCAATACAAGATGGACCTCGTGGACGGTCCGGCGAATCGCGACATCATGGTCGAGTCGCAGGGAGTGCGTGTGGTCGTCGATCCCAAGAGCGCGCTCTTTGTCAGCGGCTCCGAACTCGACTACAGCGACGATTTGCAAAAGGGCGGATTCAAAGTCACGAACCCCAACGCGGTCGCGCACTGCTCGTGCGGCGAGAGCTTCTCCGCGTAGTTAGCAAACTCTTAGGCAGGCGGGATCGCGCCACCGAATTTCCGGAATCTCCGCGCATGCCACCGCGCCTGGCGTGCCATCGATCAGAGTAAAATTGCGAATGGCAAAGCGATTCAAGGAATCCGCAATCCAGCGCACTTCGCAAATTTCTCCATTGGCTAATACGCACTCCGTGTTGTGAAGATGCTGCGCGATGCCAGCACCGGCGGCCTTGAGCGCCGCCTCCTTCGCGACCCACTGCTTCGCAAAATGAGCATTTCGCTCGTGCGGCGGACACGCATTTAGCAAAGTGGCATCATTTGCGGAGAAAAAGCGCGTGGCGAGTTTCGTCACATCCACGCCCGGCGTGCGCGTCTCGATATCGATTCCAACCGGAACGTCGCTCATCGCGATCACGAGCCATTCGCCGGAATGCGAAATCGAGAACTCGCAGACCGATTCGTTGATGATGAACGGTTTGCCAGCCGGATCGCGGCGAAATTCCAGCGTCTCCGCGGCGATGCCCAATCGACCCGCAAGCGTCTCGCGAAGCGCCGAGCGCGTGCGCTCGAAGCGGGTCCTGCGCGCCGCATCGGGAATGCCCTGCGCCTGCGTTTTTTCCAGATCGCTCACCAAAAGCGGGCGCGATTCGTCCAGGCGAACGACGCAAATTTCGATTTCCGCAGGCATGGTCGGTATCAAAAATAATGATAGCTAACGTTAAATAATGTTTGCAGCTCGCTAAATTTAGAATTAGTTAACTTGCCATGGATCTTACCAAACTCAATCCAGACGTGCTCCGCGAGCTTCTTAAGCTCACCGAACAGAAGGCTTCCATCCAGAAGCAGATCGCCGAAATCGACGCGCGCATCTCCGCGCTTGGCGCCGGCAAAGCCGCCCCGAAGGCTCCCGTCGCCGCTGTTACCGGCAAGCGCCGTGGCCGTCCGGCAGGCGCTCCGAAGGCTGCCAAAGCCCCTAAAGCTCCCAAGGCCGCCAAGGCACCCAAAGCTCCGAAGGCCCCTAAAGCACCCAAGGCTCCGAAAGCTGCTGGCAGTGGCAAGCGCGGCGCGCTGAAAGGTCGGATTCTCGATCTCCTCACGGCGGCCGGCCCCGAAGGCGCCTCGGTGAAGGACATTTCGACCAAGCTGGGTGTGAAAAATCAGAACGTCCATGTGTGGTTCAGCACGACGGGCAAGAAGCTCCCGGGCGTGTCCAAAGTGGGCGAGGCCCGCTATGCTTATGCCGCGCCCGCCGCTGCCTAAGCGTTTCTAACATCATTTGCATCCGACGAGCCGGCGGCTTTTTCAAAGAGCCGCCGGCTTTGTTTTTGCGCCGTTCCTCGCGAGATCGAGAGCCTCGGCGACACCTGCGCCACAGAATTTCGCGGAAACGTGGCCGCCTGCATCGCGCACGCTTCGTTTGACTTCGGGAATGGCGTTCGCCGGGCAGCCCACATGCCTGGCATATTTGCCAGAGAGCATGGGGAGATCGTTGTAATGGTCGCCGGCGGCGAATATCTCCGCGGCCTCGATCTCCAGGAGCCGGCTTAGCTCACCAAGCGCGGTGCCTTTGTCGTAATTGCGGTGGCAAAAGCGCAGGTAGATCGTGTTCCGCTGATAGTGAAAGTCGGGAAATTCCGTGCGAAGCGCATCGAGACTGGCCGTCACGCGATCCATGACATCCTCGTCACTCGTGATCAATCCGGCGGGACCGCTTTCGCGTTCATAAATAAGCGTCACGTCCCGGGTCGCATCGACAAGGGCGTGAATCCGATCGAAGACGGGGCCGGAGCGTAGAAAAAGCTCGGCGTGGCGCTCGCGGCAAATGCGGTTCCAGTCGCCAAAGTCGCGCCAGTTGCCGCGTGCGTCGCGACGGTAAATTTCGCGCTCGTGCGTGAGGAGGAAGTCCGGCTCGACCGGCGCGCAGAGCAGTGCGACGCCCTCGAGTGTGTGCTCGAGCGACCGGCCGGTGTTGATCGCCCACAGGCCGCCGGAGGCCTTGAAATCCGAGAGCGCGCTGGCCAGCTCGGGCACGCAGCTTCCGTCGCCGGGATGGCCGACGAGCGTGCCGTCGAAGTCGGTGCTGATGAGCTGGATGCGCATGCCGCCAGTTTGCGCGACGCCGCGCGCGCGGCAAGGGCGAAACGGAAACTTTGATTTTGCAACCACGCCGGGGCAAAATGCGGGCATGAAATCCGCTTATGAAATCGCGATGGGCCGGCTCGAGGCGCAGACGCCGACCGTGAAGTTGAGCGACGCGCAAAAGGCTGAACTCGCGGAAATCGACAATCTCTATGAGGCAAAGCTCGCCGAGCGGCGCGTGTTTCTCGAAGGCGAAATTCGCAGCGCGGCGGGCGATCCCGTGGCCGAGAACGAGCTTCGCCGGCAGCTCGCGAGCGAAATTGCCCGCCTCGAGGAAGAGCGCGAGCATAAGAAGGAAAAGGCGCGCCGCGGCGCGTGATCGGATTTGAATCTGGAAATCAGGAACTCAGGAAAATGAAAACCTGAGTTCCTGAGTTCCAGATTCGCTCAGCCCATTTCACGGGCTCGCTCAAAAACAAAGCCGCCCCGGGCGGACCCGGAGCGGCTCGTTTGAGTTTTCGCTAAGCGCGAGTGGCGGGACTTAGTAGTCCATGCCGCCCATGCCGCCGCCCGGAGGCATCGCAGGGGCCTTCTCCTTCTCCGGCACCTCGGTGATGAGGGCTTCGGTGGTGAGGAGGAGTCCGCTGATCGAGGCAGCGTTCTGGAGCGCGGAGCGGGTGACCTTCGCCGGATCGACGACGCCAGCCTTCACGAGGTCCACGTATTCGCCGGTGGCGACGTTGTAGCCTTCGTTGCCCTTGCGTTTCTTGACTTCCTGCACGATGAGGGCGCCTTCCAGACCCGCGTTGTTCGCGAGCTGGCGGAGCGGGGCCTCGATGGCGCGCTTGACGATACCAAGGCCGATGAGTTCATCACCCTCGAGGGCGAGGCTGTCGAGAGCCTTCTGGGCGCGGACGAGCGCAACACCGCCGCCAGGGACGATGCCTTCCTCGACGGCCGCACGCGTGGCGTGCAGGGCGTCTTCGACGCGGGCCTTCTTCTCCTTCATCTCGGTCTCAGTGGCTGCACCGACGTTGATGACGGCGACGCCGCCGGCGAGCTTCGCGAGGCGCTCCTGGAGCTTCTCGCGGTCGTAGTCGCTGGTGGTCTCCTCGATCTGGCGGCGGATCTGCGAAACGCGGCCCTGGATGTCGGAGTTCTTGCCTTCGCCTTCGACGATGGTGCTGTTCTCCTTGTCGATGACGACGCGCTTGGCGCGGCCGAGATCCTCGAGTGTGAGGTTCTCGAGCTTGATGCCGAGGTCTTCGGTGATGCAACGACCGCCGGTGAGGACGGCGATGTCTTCGAGCATGGCCTTGCGGCGGTCGCCGAAGCCAGGGGCCTTGACGGCGCAGACCTGGAGCGTGCCACGGAGCTTGTTCACGACGAGCGTCGCGAGCGCCTCGCCCTCGACGTCCTCAGCGATGAGGAGGAAGGGACGGCCGGTCTTCGCGACCTTCTCGAGCAGCGGCAGGAGGTCCTTGAGGCTGCTGATCTTTTTCTCGTGGATGAGGATGTAGGCGTTCTCGAGAACGGCTTCCATGTCCTCGGCATTCGTCACGAAGTAGGGCGAGAGGTAGCCCTTGTCGAACTGCATGCCCTCGACGACGTCGAGCGTGGTCTCGATGGACTTCGCTTCTTCGACCGTGATGGTGCCGTCCTTGCCGACCTTCTCCATCGCGTCTGCGATGATCTGGCCGATCGTGGTGTCCCAGTTCGCCGAAACGGTGGCGACCTGCGCGATCTCGCTGCTGTCCTTCACCTTCTTGGCGATCTTGCCGAGTTCGGCGACGATGGCCTCGACGGCCTTGTTGATGCCGCGCTGGAGGCTGGTCGGGTTCGCGCCGGCGGTGACGTTCTTGAGGCCTTCCTTGTAGATGGCCTCGGCGAGAACGGTCGCCGTGGTGGTGCCGTCACCGGCGATGTCGCTGGTCTTGCTGGCGACTTCGCGGACGAGCTGGGCGCCCATGTTCTCGTAAGGATCTTCGAGCTCGATCTCCTTGGCGACGCTGACGCCGTCCTTGGTGATCGTGGGGCTGCCGAATTTCTTGTCGAGGATGACATTGCGGCCGGCCGGCCCGAGGGTGGCCTTCACGGCTTTCGAGAGCTTCTCGACGCCGCGAAGCAGCGCCTGGCGGGCGCTCTCGTCGAACTGGAGTTGTTTAGCAGGCATTGTAACTAAGTAGGTTGGTTTTGAATTTCAGAAACTCTTTCTCTTACTCGTTCTCGTGCTCTTGCTCTCGGTGCAAAGAGCACGAGCAAGAGCAGGAGTAAGGGAAAAGAGGGTTTAGCCGAGGATGCCGAGGATGTCGTCCTCGCGCAGGATGAGGTAGCCTTCGCCGTCGATCTTGATCTCGGTGCCGCCGTATTTGCTGATGAGCACCTTGTCGCCCTTCTTGACGGTGAACTCGATCTTGTTGCCCTTTTCATCGAGCTTGCCGGTGCCGAGGGCAACGACTTCGCCTTCCTGCGGCTTCTCCTTGGCGGAATCGGGAATGATGATTCCACCCTTCTTGACTTCCTTCTCTTCGAGCGGCTTGACGAGCACGCGATCTCCGATGGGTTTGATGTTGGCCATGTTGGCTGTGTTTTTTGGGTTTTGGTTGTTTAACGACGGCGCCGGGCGGGGTTGGTCGTCCGGCGTCGTTTGCTAAATTCTGACTGCGATTACTTCTTCTTGTCCTCGTCCACCATTTCGAACTCGGCGTCCACGACGTCGTTGTCCTTCTTGGCGGAAGCGCCTTCCGTCGCGCCACCGGCGGCGGCTTCGGGCCCGGGTTGGGCGCCCGCCGCTTCCTGGCTGGCCGCGGCCTGCTTGTAGAGTTCGGCGCTGACTTCCTGGAACGCGGTCTGGAGCTCGTCCTGCGCGGTCTTGATCGCCTCGACGTCGTCGCCCTTGAGCGCCTCGCGCACCTTGGCAATCGCGTCCTCGATCTTTTTCTTCGTCGCGCCGTCGAGCTTGTCGCCGAGTTCCTTGAGCTGCTTCTCGCACTGGTAGGCGAGGTTGTCGGCGTTGTTGCGTGTCTCGATGGCCTCCTTGGCCTTCGCGTCCTCGGCGGCGTGCGACTCGGCCTCGCGCTGCATCTTCTCGACTTCATCCTTGCTAAGGCCGGAGCTGCCGGTGATGGAAATTTTCTGCTCCTTGCCGGTGCCGAGATCCTTCGCCGAGACGTGGAGAATGCCGTTCGCGTCGATGTCGAACGTCACCTCGATCTGCGGGGTGCCACGCGGCGCCGGCGGGATGCCGTCGAGGTGGAACGTGCCGAGATTCTTGTTGTCGCGGCTGAGCGGGCGCTCGCCCTGAAGCACCTTGATCTCCACGCCGGGCTGGTTGTCGCTGTAGGTCGAGAACGTCTGCGACTTGCGGGTCGGGATCGTCGTGTTGCGCGGGATCATCGCCGTGGCCACGCCGCCGGCCGTTTCAATCGCGAGCGTGAGCGGGGTCACGTCGAGCAGGAGCACGTCCTTCACGTCGCCGCGAAGCACACCGCCCTGGATCGCCGCGCCGATGGCCACGACTTCGTCCGGGTTCACGCCCTTGTGCGGCTCCTTGCCGACGAGCGCGCGAGCGGTTTCCACGACCTTCGGCATGCGCGTCATGCCGCCCACGAGCACGAGTTCGTCGATCTGGCTCGTCGAGAGCTTCGCGTCCGCGAGGCAGGCCTGCACGGGCTTCTTCGTGCGCTCGAAAAGGTCGTCGCAAAGCTGCTCGAGCTTCGAGCGAGTGAGCTTCTTCTGGATGTGCTTCGGGCCGGTCTGGTCCGCCGTGATGAACGGCAGGTTGATCTCGTATTCCTGCGTCGAGGAGAGTGCGATCTTCGCCTTTTCGGCCTCTTCCTTGATGCGCTGCACCGCGTCGGGCTGCTTGCTGAGGTCGATGCCGGACTCGGATTTGAACTCGCCGATAATCCAATCCATCAGGCGGTGATCCCAATCGTCGCCGCCGAGGTGCGTGTCGCCATTCGTCGCGCGGACTTCGAACACCCCGTCGCCGATCTCCAGCGCGGAAATGTCGAACGTGCCGCCGCCGAGGTCATACACGGCAATCTTTTCGTCCTTCTTCTTGTCGAGACCGTAGGCAAGCGAGGCCGCCGTGGGCTCGTTGATGATGCGCAGGACTTCGAGACCCGCGATCTTGCCGGCATCCTTCGTCGCATTGCGCTGCGAGTCGTTGAAATACGCGGGCACCGTGATCACGGCCTGCGTGATCTTCTCGCCGAGCTTGGCTTCCGCGTCGGCCTTGAGCTTCGCGAGAATCATCGCCGAGATTTCCGGCGGGCTGAAGCTCTTCGTCTCGCCGCCGACCTGCACCTCGACGTGCGCGTCGCCGTTGTCCGCCGCGACGACCTTGTAGGGAACACGCGACAGCTCGTCCTTCACCTCCGCAAACTTGCGGCCCATGAAGCGCTTGACCGAGAAAACCGTGTTCGAGGGGTTCGTCACCGCCTGGCGCTTCGCGGCCTGGCCGACGAGACGCTCGCCCGATTTCGTGAAAGCCACCACGGAGGGCGTCGTGCGCGCGCCTTCCGAATTTTCGAGAACCACCGGCTCGCCGCCTTCCATCACGGACATGCAGGAGTTGGTCGTGCCGAGGTCGATACCTAGAATTTTAGACATGGGATTTTACAAAAGTCTCCGAGGCCACTCTGAGCAATACGCGCACCACGCGTCTCAAATTTTTCTTAACTCTCTGTAAAATAGGGATTTACGATTTTCACGAATGATTCGAAGCCGTGATCAGAAGCGCCACTCTGGCACATATTGACTCACCTCCTCTCGACTGGTGTGTCAATCTGGCAGGCTACTCGGCCGCCATGCCGGCGATCATGAGGTCGGCTACTCGATCGATGGTTTCGCTCCAGCCGGACTGCATTTCCGCGGTGGCAGCTTCGCCGAAAAATCCATCGAGGGCAGCCCCGAAGGCCGCGCGTGCCAGCGGAAAATACTCGGGCTTCACTCCATAAGCCGCGTGGCGTGCGCCGAGATCGGCGAGCAAGCCGCCCATTGAGTCGAGATTGTCGAGCTGCTGCACGGCGCAGCCGATGATATGAAGCAGCATTTCGCGCAGGCGTGGCATGTTCACCCCGGCAAAAAGCGCCTCGATCTCCGGCCGATCGCGAAAAAGCGCCGCGTAAAACAGCTCGCCGAATCGGTGCGGGTCGGCCTGGATGCGATCGAAACTGCGCTGCACGAGCCAGTGACGGTCGCGGTCGTTCGTGGCGATGAGCTCATGCGCCGTTTCCCAGCGGCCGGCGATCTTCATGCGCCGGCGGCGCCCGACCTCCACGAACGGCGCGATGGGCTCGAGAAACTGCGTGGAGGCGACCACGCGCGTGCCGTGGCGTTTGTTCAGGCGTTCGAGGCGACTGGCCACGTTCACCGTATCGCCCAGCACGGAGAACTGCGTCTTGAGCGGATGCCCCATGTCGCCGACGACCACCTCACCGAAATGCAACGACACGCCGTAGTCGAGCGTGACGCCGAAGGCCGAGGCCAGCGAGCGATTGAGCCCGGCCACGCGCGCCGGCATGCGCATCGCCGCGCGGGTGGCATCCATGCACGCCGCGCACGCGTCCGTCCCCTCGAGGCCGAAGATCGCGAGGAAGCCGTCGCCGAGGTATTTGTCGAGATAGCCGCGATTCGCGAGCACAGGCTCGCACACGGCGTGCAGGAAACGATTCAGCACGTGAATGACATCGTGCGGCAGGTGCCGCGCCGCGAAGCCGGTGAAATTTCGGACATCGCAAAACATGATCGCCACCCGCTTTTCCTCGCCGAGTCTCTGCCGCCGTGCGGCGGGAAAAATCGTCTCCGCCGCGCCCTCCTCACGCACGAGGCGCTCGATGGTCACGTCGCCGAGCACACGCGCCTGGCACCCGAGGCGGATGTCCTCACCCCAGCCCTGCTCGGTCGCGATTTGCAGCTCTTCGCCGAGGCGCGGCGAGAGGTTGTGGGCGTTCTCGCGCACCCGCACCCGGCACGTCGTGCAGCGGGCCTTGCGATTGCATTGATGGAAATGCGGGAGCTTCGCCTCGAGCGACACTTCCAGGATGGAGAGCCCCTCTCCGGCCTCGACCGAGCGCGTGATGAAATCCTGATATCGAACGACTGCCATGGTTCCCGCTGCGTCCCGCATACCAGCGCCTCCGCATGGAAACAAGCCCGCCGCTTCGCGCTCGCCAAACGCGCATCGAGCCGGCATGACGGTCGCGCGTTTTCCATGAACCTCCGTCGCAATGCCATGGCGGCCCACGTCGGCCCGTTTCTGCTTTTCCTCCTCGCACTCGCGCTCGTGCACGCCGTGCAGCACTTCGTGGGCCACAGCGACCTCGTCCTGCTCGCGCGCCCGGAATACGTGGTGTATCCGCTGCAGACGCTCGTGTGCGCGGCGGCGCTGCTCTTTTGGTGGGGCAATTACGAGTTCGGCTCGCAACGCCCGCTGCCGCTCGCGTTCGGTGCCGGCGTGGTCGTCTTTGCGATTTGGGTGAGCCCGCAGGCACTCTTTCACCAACCGGCGCGGCTGGAGGGCTTCGATCCGACGGCTTTCGCGGACCAGCCGGCGCTCTACTGGGGCACGGTCGTCGCGCGATTTCTGCGCCTCGTCGTGGTCGTGCCGCTCATCGAAGAAATTTTTTGGCGCGGATTTTTGCAGCGCTATCTCGTGAACGAGCGCTTCATGAGCGTGCCCTTCGGCACTTACACGCCGCTCAGCTTCTGGGGCGTCGTCGTTGGGTTCATGCTCATCCACGCACAGGCCGACTGGCCCGCGGCGCTCGTCACAGGCGCGATCTATGGCTGGATCGCCGTTCGCACGCGCAGCCTGCTCGCCTGCGTGACCGCGCACGCGACGACGAACCTCCTGCTCGGCCTCTACATCATGGCCACGCGGCAGTGGGGCTTCTGGTGATCACGTCCACTCGAGCGGCTTGCCACAATGCGGGCAGGCGCGGTGCGTGGGATTGATCGGGCTGTTGCAGCTCGGGCAGGTGCTCGTGAGCGCACGGGAAACCGTGAGCCGGCCCGTCGTTCGCGCGGTGGACTCGCCCTCATCCAATAACGAACCCGCGTCGAAATCGCGCCCGATGCGCAGCCCGGCAATTTCCTCGTAAGGCAGCGTCGCGAGCAACTGCGCCGCCCATTCCTCTGTCGTCGCAAATTCCCGGCGTCCGCGCCGCAACAGCCACACGCCGAAGATTCCCGCCGCAGTCGCGACACCCAGCGCGGCAGCCGCCAGCATCGCCGTGTCCCCGA
>JGI24743J22301_10000041_pt1 | contig 11723 bp, 11 predicted proteins | sample KBSMiscanthusM2_FD_22301 | JGI IMG/M metagenome (IMG submission 22301)
TCGGCTGGCCAACGAGGTTCAAAGGGCAACTTACAAACCCAAAGGATCACCTATCGATCGTTGAGGAACTCCTTTGGTTGGGACTTTGGCATCAGACAGAAGCTCTCGAAAGAGAGGCCAGACCGTTCCTACACTTGGGCCACACCAAAAGGATCGATTGGCGGTTCAACTGTTGCGGTCAGATTATCAATCTCGAAATAAAATACCGGCCGCGAGATTGGATGCGTCACGTGGATGGGCCGCAGTTCAGCCGTGTATTCGATTCCTACTACCACGATGTCCCGGACAAGTTCCCAGTTCGAAAGGACGATGAACTCAATATCGTCGGCATCTCGAGCCTTGCTTCTGAAGATCGGCATTGGTGTCTCGTAACTGAGAGGTTGCTCAAATCACATCCCCAGGTCGACGCAGTGATTCTTTGGGCCCACCATAGCGAAAGCGGCGGTCCATTTCGAATTCATTCGCCCAAAAAGGACTTCATCGAACTTTTCTTCACAGGAGGAACTACAGAAGACGCTGCCCATTTCGGAGTTGTGCGTCATCTCTGGCGGAACAGAGACGAGCGTCGGGCCATGCGCGCCCAAGAAGCAATTCCGATACTTCTACGACGCCTTGAGGACGAAGAGGTGAATCGGCGCCGTGCCTCATAGGATTGAAACCGCTTCGTCACGTGCGCTACACAGTAGAGAGCCATTCTGTTCGCGGGTAATCTCATTTATGCATGTCGGAACAAGCTCCACGCGCAGCTATGAGCCGGATATAACCGGTGGTTTCGAAGATGGGTGTCTTAAAGCGATGTGCCGTCCCCGGCAGGTCGGGTATCTTTGGTTCGTTCTTCAGGACGATGGCTCGATTTTGCTGAGCGACATTCAAGTTTTTGACAAGGTGATACCTCCTTCATGGCTGTTCAGGTGTTGGATTCCACGGAGGTGGCCCCCAACGGCTTCTTATCGAAATAGAGGGATAGGAAATGCGGTGATGACAAGATTCCTTCAGCTCGCCGACGAAGCTGGGGTGCAACGCATCTATGGTTCTCTAACCGCAGGTGATCTCGCTACATCTCCATTCCTTGAGTCCTGGTATCTGTCTTTCGGATTTGCATACCAGCCGGTCGACTCCGAATGCCTTCCGAATTCGAAATACAAAATCGAACGTATAAGTGGTGTCGATAGAAACGCACCAAGCAGTCCGAAGCAGCAGCCTATTTGAAAAATAGAGAGCCGTTATTCCTCTCGCTCGTCGTCCACACGTATCTTTCCAATCTTCGTCTCACCTTCAACCGGAGGCGCATTATCGGAATGAACTCGCCACAAAACGGGGGCTTCGTAGTTCTCTGAAAGAAAAGCCGCTGGATTCAAATAGAACCCTCCGAGGCACCGTTCTAATTCCGGTAAAATGGGTTCGTATCGCACATCGCTCAACACGTTCCCCATCGGCCCTCGATCCTGTTCTTTGTTGTCCAATATTTTCGTGGTGAGATCAGGAAGACCGTCCTTTTTTGACATTCTAGCTATCTCAAGCTTGCTGAGCAATAACGTGGGAAGGAACAGCTTTGCAATGACATGGTGTGCCATTACGGCACCACGATTCCGCGCATATACAAGTAAAGTTACTCTCTGCTCAGGCTTTTGAGGAATAATCGACGTCATTCGATCGTGGTGAATATAACGCCGGATTCGAAAAGAGAGCTCGATGCGCGGATGTTTGGTCCGGTTCATCACATCGCGAACCTCGTAATCCTCCATTGGTCGGGCCGAAAAATCCCATCTGCGGTAATACTTGTGGTCTCGCGCCTGATGCGCAGTCGAACTTTGTTCGACTTCTACTACGTAAATGACGTGCTCGGCACCCGCTGAGACGGGATGAATGCGAACCGTTTCGATCTTCGGCTGAATGGTCAGAATCGTCGCCTCCAACCATTCTTTGGAAATTTCACTCCGACGAACTGGATCAAGCGAGCCGGGCAAATGTTTGTTGTTGGGGTCCTCCGACACTCCATAAATCAGAACGCCTCCAGAGGAATTCGCGAACGACGAAACGTCTTTGGTGATCTCGACCGTCTTCCCTCTATCCAGTGCAGCTGCTCGCTTGTAATCGAGGTTGAGGCTTTCCTCAACCTGATCAGCGATCATTTGATTGATGCGTTCCAGAGTCCAAGAAGGATTTGCAACACTCATAACAAAAGGGGACCATTGAGGTAACTAAGTAGTGTGCATACGCCGAAGCCATTCAAGAGCTTGCACTACGGGAGGATCTTTAATTTCGGCAGGGATAACTGGATCATCATCCGGGAACAATGCCGTAACCTCAAAATCATTCGGACCGATTTCCCAAGCCTCGCGGACATGTATATCGCGAATCACTATCGCGTCTTCGTGGAAAAGCTCAGGATCTGATTCAGTCCCATTCAATTGAGCTGGCATGAACCCATAGTATTTGACCTTGCGGTAGCAGTCGAGGAATCCACGCACATTTACATCAGATGAAGGTTCCATCGTGTGAATCCGACTTATCATCGCAAATCTTTTAAGGGGATTTTTTGTAGTTTCATCGATCCGAAGATTAGCGCCAACAGTAACGCGGTATGCATATGGCTTACTTTTCGAGATTCCACGAATGATCGACAGGCGCAAACGACCATGCTCGTCGACCTCGCCAAGTTCTCGCTTCCATTGAGCAAATATTTCCCGACCTGCTACAGCGTTGCCGAAGAGCAACGCTATCGCCGGAGGAAATTCGCCTTTCCGATCGAAAAGATATGCCACCCCGGCCCACCTTGCCTTTTCCCAGAGTGGCATACGTATGAGTGATACAGTCTCCATTTCATCGTGTCGGGCATTGGCCTTCCAATCATCCCTCTCTCTGATTTCCTCATTGTTCTGAGGATGTATCGCCTGAGGCATTGACCTGTCGCCGCTTGCTAGACCCACTCTCCACAACTCGCTGCGTAGAAGAGGATATTCCGCCCCTCCTTGGTTGAGCCAAGAATCGAGAGAAGTATGTGGGGAGTGCCCCAAGACATTTCCCAAGTTAACGAAACTACTCGAGAAGTTTACCGCGCGCTGTAGCGCCTCTTCATCTCCAATGAAGAATTTGAGGCGTTCCTCATCGTATTCGAGGATGAAAAATCGAGCAATCGTTTCAGCCAAAAGTTCGGTGACCTTATCCTGCAACTGATGTTGTAACTGCCGTTCGATCTTATGTGGATGAAAGTTCGCAACAGTTATGTCGATAAACGGAAGGCCATGCTCATGCTTGAATTCGAACCGGAATGGAAAAGAAGCGAAATCGGACTGATGGATGTTGATTTTGATTTTTGCTTCGTGAGCAAAAAAACCATATTCAACCCCAGTGGCGAGCGAGGCCTCCAGCGCCGCCAATAAAGATTCAGCAAGCTCAAGGCAAGGAGATCGGTTTTGCGCCTTTACGATAACATTGCATCCGAGCACCCGAGACTCCCACTCAACATTCTGCTGACAGCACAAATCGGGAGAGTCTGCCATTTGATTGGCGGCAGGTTGTTCGCTCAGTTTCAGGAAAAATGAATCTCCTTGGGTGGTCGCGGTTTCAAACTCGGCAGGCAGTTCATATTCGTGGCCAAGCGCAAACCGCAGCGCTGCTGCCGAAAGGGATAATTCAAGCCTAACAAGCACATCCGGTAGCCGCGTCAACTCCCTCAATTGCCGCAAATCGGCCTTGAGAACAAGAATGGCTAGGCAAGTGTCGAACCAAATCGTTCGTTCAATGGCTCTGGTTCCATCAGCCCCATGATGATGCAGAACCGCTTCTACAGCCAGGGTTGTCTGATGCCAGGCTAACAAGTGCGGCAGCCTGCCAAGACGAAGCTCAAGCCATTGAAGGGTGCCAAAGCAGAGCGCCTGCGCATGTGTTACCTCCTCGTATGTCCAGAATTCGTTGATAGCGACAGAGGCCGCACTGAGCAGTGCGCCTCGTGCAGCCCAAGTCAGACCGACCTGTTCATACGCATTTCCGCAAATATAGAGTGCTTCGACTAGCTCATGCCGAGTCTCATGCTTGTAGAGGCGAGCTAGTGCCCTTCCAGACGATTGGATGGCCGCGTGAGGCCGGCCATTGTCAAGGGCGTGGGCCGCGCGTTGAACGAGAAGGCGAGCCGCAGCAATGTCGCCAGTTCTAAGTTCAACGGCCTTGATCAGCTTGTCACTCAGTTCCTCATATGAAGGTCTGTCGCCGAAAACTCGTCCAAGCTCAGTGAGAATCTGAATCAAAGGCTCGAACGGAAATCCGATTAGTCCTAGTGACTGATCAATCACCTCCGTCATTTTCTTCAGAAGATCATCCACCGCCTCAGAACGAACCAGCAGCAGATCCATCAACACGGTCATAGCCTGCGCCTGTAATGAGCTGCTTAGGCGCTCTCTGTGCTGAGCCAATCGTTCAAGTTCCAATCTTAATATTCGGGTTCTCTGCTCGAGATTTATGTCGTGTGGAGGCAGCTTTCCGGCCGTCGCCGCCATTCGTAGACCGCACCACAAATTGAACAACAGCTCTACTTGATAAACGTTTGTCGTGTCTTTAACCCGTTTCTCGACCTCGATGTAATGCTCGACAAATACGACGTAGTCTTCAAACCACCAAAATGCCGTCCAAGCCCATACGTATTCGGCGAACAGCTTTTGATGAGGGGTTCCACACCTCTCGGTTAAGCGCTTCAATCGAAGCAAGCGGCCTTCTACTTCTGTGCGAGGTCGTTCGAGACTTCTGGCTAACTCGACGGAACGTGCACAATCTTCGACGAGAACGGGATTATATTCGCCGCTGCTGATGGCGAGTTCGATTTTCCTGTCATGTCCGTCGAGTTCCTGTTCTCTCTCCAAGTCATGCGGTCCAAGACGCCGCTGCGTTCGGACCTCTGTGTGGATGCGCAGTTCTGCAATTGCTAATGCTTCCCTTTTGTTCGAGAAAACGCGATCGAGAATCCAAGTTCGGTCTAACACACGAACGTCGATCCCGTGTTTCTTTCTTTGGCAATCCTCGACTTCGGCGCGAACCCGATCGGAAATGAACTGATTCGTCACGAAGAAGCACTTTTTGTAGTCACGGCCCGTCGAGATCACTTTGTCGACATCAGCGTTCAATTTCGGACGCCACTTCTTTTTTGCACTGAATGCGAAGGCCCAGCGTTCGGACGCGGATTCATTACCTGCGCCGACGAACCAAGCTAGAGACAGAGAATCAGCTACGGGGTAAGTTTCTGCATCGACTTTGCTGTCGCCGCCACCTGTTGGTCCAGTATGCGGCAGCAGATTCGGGCATATTTCCTTCTCAACGAGGCGCCGTGCAAAGTTCTCAAAATCATTTTCTTGGCCACGTGAAGTCAGAGTGTCGAGGTGGTATTCCAGTAGAGATCGATCTAAAGCAGGAACCTCGATCGAAATGGAGTCAGAGAACTTTTCTGGCCTCCTTTCTTTAAGGAACTGGCGTGGCGAAATGTCAGACGACATGAGCCTATGTTTGCTCAGATGCCTTTCTATTTCACGTCAATACGACTGAGAACAGCAGTTCGCCGCAGAATTCTATCTCGGAATCTTACCCTTCAATCCGGCTATAACGCGGAAACGCCCAGACCTCCAGACGCCCACGCAGGGTCACATACCACCACGTGCCTAGCCCCATGCGCATTCGCTCATCCCCATGGAGCGGGAAAGCAGACTCAACTGCTCGATGGCATCCTGCTCGAGGATGTTGAAAGCGAGCATAGCGGCAAAGTGATGGTGGAAGATTTCTTGGATTTCGTGTGTCGGAAAACGCGCGACAATATTGCCGGAGGCGTCCCCCGCGGCTTGGAAGTTCGGCAGAGAAGCGAGGAGCAGTTCCCGCGAGAATGCACTTCCGCCTCCGAGCACAAAGAAAGGTAAACCTGGAAGCTGATGAAGAAGAGCATGCGCAAACGCCCGAAATTTCGTATCCGCGCTTGGCGCCGGCGCAATCGAAGGCACGTTCAGAGTTAGCACGCCGGGGATGGGGAAAGCCTGGAAGGTCGATGTGATGGCTCGTGCGGCCTTGTCTACATCCAATACAACAAATCCAAAATCGGGTTGAGGCAACACGTATTGGAAGCAGATTTCGGGCGGGATGTCGGCCATCACATGCAGTATAGAAACGATCGACACTGCTCGGAAGGGACTTTCCAAAACTTATCGGCTCGAACTAGGTAAAGTCCGCTGTGAGAGGTCTTGAATTGTCCCTTCTGAGGACGAACATGGCTCGTAATCGCTTAATTCAATGAAACCGTGTTTTGTAGGAGCGGAATTCATCTCCAGCCAGATTCTAAATCCCATTTCGGCTTGGAATGGACGTATCATCTGCATTGAGATCACTGATCGATGCTTCAAGTTTCGGCGTGAGCATTCCTACTACGGGGGCGAGACATTCGTTCTGAATTAGGAGAACCTCGACAAGAGCTTTTGGAGCCCATGCAGCGGACAGCCTTCGAAACCCGCGAGGCTCGAGTTCTGGGCAGCGCGTTTTCCTGGTGATCAACTGCCGGATTGGTCGACTCTTTTGCACCGCAACAGTCGTTGCCCTGCTTGGAATCTGTTAAAGTGACGATCGAACCGCTGCTTGCCTGACGGCGACACGTCCAAAGTGGCGGACGTTCGCCATGAGGTGATGAGCTCAAGGCTGCAGCCTCGAAGCACGGAAAATCACATGATCCGTCCTGGGGGCGCACAAGGATACTCTGGTGAGCCTGAGCGCTCTCTCTGTTGTTCCTATTCGCAACAAGTTGCCTACATCTATCTGAGTGTGGTCGTCCGTTACTGCAGGTGTCCTCCTTGGTTTACCACCTCGTTTAAGCAAAATGATTAACCTCGCTTGACAGAGTAGCGAACCATGGTTATCTAGAACCATGCTTCCGGAGGTTTTGATCAAGGAGAGAGAGTTACTCGCAGTAGAGGTTGCGGATCTCGAGAAGAAGCGATTACGGTTGGAACTGATCGATCGCCTGCTTGAGACGTATGATTCTAAAGGCACCCTTTCTCCTAAAAAGCCTACGCAAGAACGCGAGCATCAAACCGGTGAAACCCTGACTGCGCGTGTTGTGCGCTATCTATCGGGGCGCACAGAAGCATGCACCCCACGAGAGATTGGCAACGCCTTAAAGCAAGAGGGGCTGGGGGCCGATTCAAACAACTTTTTTACCTTAATCACCAATATTTGCAAGAGGCAGGAATCCAAGGGGGTCCTTGAATTGGTGAGGAAAGATGGAAGGAACGCTTATCTGATAAAAGGAGGAGCGAACCAACCCTAAGAGAAAGGGCCGAATCCCTTGCGAGATTCGGCCCTGCTACAGGGCGCATGTGATGTAATCGGCAAACATCCGCGATTTGGAATCGTGGTTCGGAAGGCTGTCAGTTTCGAAGCGGTCAGCCAACCTTGCGGGTTCGAGCCCCGCCATGCGCACCGATTTCACATTTGCAAGGGTAAAATAGATATCTGGAAGAGAGCTGTCAAGCGAGAAGCTCTCTCGACGCTTGCATGGATTAGGCTAAAAGAGCCAGTTGGTGCCGGATTCAGAGTCATCACATTTTACCGCGAAGGTTCCACTCGAGAGACCGGCGCAACTGCTTGGCAAACGCCTTCTTTCGCCATTGAATATCGAGTTCAATGGTAGCCGGAGATAGCTCGAACCCGCAGGACTATGAGGAGCTGGGTAAGTTGCAGAGATCGGAGTCCGACAAGCAGCGGAGGAAATTTCTCCGCAAGCACCGACGAACCTTGACTCAACGAAGGAAGCAGAGAGCTCGCAAACGCGGCCTCATCTTCAATCCGCCTCCCGGCACTACGAAGCTACAGAACGCTCACGGATGGCAGTTTCGAGGGAAAGTTCGCTATTCCTATCGCGGCGCCGACGACCGCTATGTCATTCGAATTCCTCGCGTCTTTTCACTCACAAAAAATCCTGAGGAGACGATGGATATCTTCCACACGATAGCATTCCTCAAGCAGATGGGAGCTCATCGCATTCACTTCGATCATAGCAAATGCGAATATATGGGGCTCGCTGCAAGCGTGGTTCAGGATGTCATGGTTCTTGAGATGCGGGAAGAGTGGAGACAGCGCGGTGTGCGCTACAGTCTCACCGGCACCATGCCTACCAACCGTGAGGTCAATCAGCAGTTCAGGGTCATGGGAATGACGAAGCACCTGAAGATTAGTGGCGTGAAGACCGAGGCAGAGGAAGAGGCTGCATTCACCCAATTCGAACTTTTCCGCGGTAAGAAATCTTTGGGAATAAAGGGCTCTGACCAAGAAAAAGCTCCGAGCGATTTTACGAATTACATCGACCGTTGCTTGCGAGAGGGCGCCGGTTATTCGCTGAACGAAAACGGCAAAAGAGAAATCGTTCGGTGGGCGGGCGAGATTATCACAAACGCCGAAGAGCATTCAGGAACCCACGAATGGTATGTCATCGGTTTCATGAAGATGCTTGATCGCCCCGGCGGAGATGAGAAGAGCCAGCGGATCGGCGAGTGCCACATGGCGATCTTCAATTTTGGACGCAGCATTGCAGAGTCTCTCAAATCCGACCAAGTTCCCGAACAAACTCGTAATGAGCTGAAAGAGATTGCAGACCTTCATCGCAGGAAATTCCTGTTTCGCACACTCGACAAGTATTCAGAAGACGATCTGTTCACGCTTTATGCATTGCAAGAAGGAGTAAGCTCGAAAAATGCTGCTCCAGGTGAAGGGGATCGAGGAAATGGAACAGTCAAATTGATTACGGCTTTTCAAACGCTTGGAGACTCCAAGGATTCATCATTGTCACCGGTCATGACGTTGATTTCTGGATCGACGAGAATCCTGTTCACGAAGGAGTATCAGATGGCACCTCGAGGTGATCGCATGATTATTGCCTTCAACAACGCCAATGATCTTCAACAGCGGCCGTGCGCGAAGCACGTTCACAGCTTGCGAGGTCGCTTTCCTGGCACGATACTTTCTTTCAATTTCTACATCGACAGGGAGCATTTGAACGTGCTCACCCAAAAATGACCATCGACCTCAAAAACTACAGCACTCCGGGAGCCATCTTTCTTTCTGGCCGTCCGAAAGGCGAAGGTATTCGCAATGAGATCGGGCTCGATCGCGTAGACACGTCCGAAACCGTCATCGTCGAAATACCGGACAGCATCATTTCACTGAATAGCTCGTTTTTCCTTGGACTGTTCGGTCCGAGTGTTCGGAAGTTAGGTCCAGAGGAGTTTCGTCGACGTTTCTCTTTCAACGGACCTGCGGCAATCTATCGCGATATCGACGATGGTGTCCGGCAAGCATTGAAGGACTCAAACCCTTTGAAGGTTTGAACTGATGCTGAATCTGCGGCCAACGAGCAGAGCCTTCTTATTCACGGTCGGTGCGACTGTCAGCTCGATCTACGCTCAATCAACTTCAGGGAGTGCCGATGTTACAGCAGGCTCATCGGCTCCAAGTTGGACAGACATCCTTTCGGTGGTTGTCGATATTCTCAACTTGGTTGTCGTCGTCATTCTTTTCGGGTGGAGCTTTCGAGATCGCCGCAACCATGCTAGAAACGAAGCGACCACATTCTGGGTGCAAACCTTGGTATTGGAACCGAAGCGCGAGCAGCTTGAGGATTTTTTTTCAGAGACTCTCAGTCAGCTCGCGCAGATGAGGTCTGCTGCAACGCTCGATGCCAGCTTTACGGCACAGACTGAAATCCTGCGCTTCAAGGCATCGCTTCATGCACTGCGTGCAGATCTTGTCGAACCGCTGACGCTCGTAAGCTCACGATTTTCGCAACTCGAAGATGTTCTTAACGATTTCGAGGACTTGGTCACAGAGTTCCTTGGTATTGATCGGGAACTCATTACCGAATTCGTGGTTACCGAACACGAGCGCACCGCGCGCGAGTTGCGAGCTCGCTTCTACACTGTTTTACTTAAAGCACAAGCCGACGCGACCAACGTTAAGCCTGCGAATTAGGCGCTTACCTTGGCTCACCGATCGTTGAGAGCGGCAGGAATAGACATATTTCCTCGTATTGAGCATCAGCTTCGTTTCAAAGCTTCCGGCGCTCCGTAGAACATGCAGATCGAGATCGCTCGTTGCTCAATCGGATCATGATCTTCGAATGGCCATTGAGCCCGACAGTGTGCGATTACCTGATTCAACCAAAATCCGTTTTCCTGAAAGAGCTTCACCTTTGGCCAGGATAGGCGTGCCAGATGTCGATTGACGTTTAACCGCGTGAATTCGTCTTCGCGATAGGCGGAGCAGGCTGCATGGATCAGCTTTTCCGCAGATACCGAATCGGCCAGTGGCGGGCAAGTTCCCATAAACGGTGATGGATTCTGCTTTCGAGCGACATCGAGCAACCTCACGAAAGCTGTCTTCACAGCGATTTGCTGCGCGTCGGAATCCCTCATAACGGGACTCCACTCCGCCATGAATCCCGACAAAGCATTCTGCGCGATGGATTCGTGCTCCGTTCCGAGCAGATACATCGCCTGTTGGGGAACACCCCACTTCACATGCATTTTCATCCGCAGATGAATGGAATGGAGGTAGAACGCACGATCCCAAACAGGATCGTCATCGGTAGCGTAGAATGCGAGATTACCGATGATGCCGACCTTGCGGAGTCCTGGCGCGCCCTCGCAAGGACGAGCAGCTTTGAGCAAAATCTGACCAGGGCGTTGCAAAAGTAACGGACGACGATCCGGCTCCGCGGCCCAAACTCGGGCGAGATCGCGCGAAGAGACAGGGCGTTTAAGAAGTCGGCACAGCCGATCGACCTCCTGAACGAGGCGAGTTTTCTGACTGAGCGATTTCATTCGACGTCCTCCCCCTCCGCCATCCGACGAAATACGGATTCGACTGAGTCCGCCGTGACCGGCCGCCCAGAATGGTGCCGTAGGAACAGCTTCGCGAAAAAATTCAGCCGTCGGAGATTGCCGCGGGTGCGGTTGTGTAGCGTGCGGGCAAGGTTGACGGCGGTTTTATTTCCGGAGTCAACCGCTTGGGCAAAAGCCGCGAATTCGTCACTCCAGAGCGAAATGATACCCAGCATGTGAGCGACATCGGGATACGAGGATTTCAGAACCTTGAGCGTGCGGGATCGCGCGGATTCCGTGGCGGTCAGCCACTCGGGTTCATCTACATTCGAGGCGACGATGATCGAGATCGGGTGTCCGTGTTCGCGGAGGTGATCGTGCAGCGCTACGATTCCGTTCATCGCATCGACATCGAAGCGTTGAGTCTCGTCGAGAAGGAGGCAGCGGAGATTCCGTCGCTGGAAGTCACGTAGAGCCAACTTGAGAATCATCTGCATGGATGCGCCATGCCCTTGGGCGATGATTGCGCCGCCAATCCCGAATTCCATGAGGATGTCCTTCACTCCACGGGTTGTGCCTGCGTTTTGCTGGCAGCAGTAATAGAGGCAAGCTCCTGGGAGCCCGAGCCCTTCGTAACGCGCGGCGAGCCGTTTCAGGGCGACGGTTTTTCCCGAGCCTGGCGGACCGGCAATCACACCGATGCCTCCGGTTGCGACGCAATCGAGCAGGAGTTCGGAGGCCTCGTTCAAAAACGGCAGAGTCGCGATCAGCGAGGGATCGCGTTTCATAGATTCCCGCTCCACGACGGACAGGTCTGGTTTGCGAGCGGCGTTCATTTCGAGACTCCTTCGATATCGAGAGTTACCGTGCGGACATTGCCCGTCT
>JGI24743J22301_10000042_pt1 | contig 11518 bp, 13 predicted proteins | sample KBSMiscanthusM2_FD_22301 | JGI IMG/M metagenome (IMG submission 22301)
GCCCGGCGAGTAACCAGCTTTTCAAACCGCGCGTCCCGCATAGACTGGAGCGCATGATCGGCTTGCGCGCCCTCACACGCTCCACGGTCGGGCTGCTCTGCGTCGCCGCATGCGCGCGCGGGCAGGCGCCGGTGACCTTCGAGTTCAAAAAGCAGAGCGACTGGGGGCAGGGATTCGTCGGCGAGGTCGCAATCGCGAACCACACGGGCGATGACGTGAAGGACTGGCGCGTGCGCTTCGAGTTGCCGCAGCAAATCCAGAGCCTCTGGGGCGCGAAGGTCCTCGATCACAAGGGCGACACCTACATCCTCCAGCCTGAGGATTGGGCGCGGCAGATTCGTCCCGGCGCGAAGGTTACCTTTGGCTTCCAGGGGACGCCGGGAAATACCGCCGGCCCGCAGAAAGTGCTGCTCCAGCCGATCATTGCCGGCGAGGCGCCCGCGGGCGGTGCGCAGGCCGCGCTCGAGGGCGACGTAACCGTGCGCCCGATCTACGGCGGCTCGACAAATGTCCAGGCCGAGGCCGGCGCGGCCGACGTGAAATTTCGCGTCGTGTCCGACTGGGGCAGCGGTTATCAGGCCGAGGTCGTGATCCGCAACACGAGCGCGAAGCCCATCCCCGCGTGGTCGCTGCGCTTCGCGCTGCCGGGGCGCATCACCGGCATGTGGGACGCGCGCATCGCCGCGATCTCGGGCGAGACGGTCACGGTCAATGCCGCGGCTTACAACCAAACGATCCCGCCCGGCGGCGAGGTGCGGTTCGGCTTTCTCGGCGCGCCGGGTAATCTCGTCGGCGGCCCGAAGAACCTTGCGTTCAACGAAACTGCCGCGCCGACCGCTCCCGCCATGACTCCCTCGCCCACGCCCGCCATCGCCCAAGTCACGCCCACTCCTCCGCAGCCGCCCACCGCGGCCGTCGCCATCGACTACGCCGAGGCTCTGCAAAAGGCGCTGTATTTCTACGACGCGCAGCGCTCGGGCAAGCTGCCGCAGGGCTTCCGGGTCGCGTGGCGCGGCGACTCGGCGTTGCAGGACGGCGCGGATGCTGGCGTCGATCTCACCGGCGGCTATTACGACGCCGGCGACAACGTGAAGTTCGGCTTTCCCATGGCCGGCGCGATGACGCTGCTCGCGTGGGGCGGCATTTCGTTCCAGCCCGGCTACGAAAAGAGCGCGCAGTGGGCCACATTGCTCGACGCCGTGCGCTGGGGCGACGACTGGCTCATGAAGGCGCACCCTGAGCCCGAGGTGCTCTACGGTCAGGTCGGCCGAGGCGATCTCGATCACGCCTATTGGGGGCCTCCCGAGGCGATGAACATGCCGCGCCCGAGCTTCCGCATAGACGCCGATCACCCCGGTTCCGACCTCGCCGGCGAAGCTTCCGCTGCGCTCTCCGCCTCAGCGATCCTCTTCCAGAAATCCGACCCCGCATACGCGGCGCGCTGCCTCGAGCACGCGCGACAGCTCTTTGCCTTCGCCGACAAACATCGCGGCGCCTACAGCGACACGATCCAGGACGTCCGCGCTTACTACCAGTCGTTCTCCGGCTACCAGGACGAGCTCGCGTGGGCCGCCGCGTGGCTCGCGAAGGCAACCGGCGACAAGGCCTACCTCGCGAAGGCCGAGCAAATCTTTTCGGACGTGCTCGCGAAGCAATCGTGGCGCGGCACGCAATCGTGGGACGACAAGAAATACGGCGTCGCGCTGCTGCTCGCGCAGCTCACGGGGAAGAAGATGTATTTCGCTGCGCTCGCGAAGTGGCTCGATTTCTGGGCCGGCGGCGGCGATGGCCCGCATGTGCAGACCACGCCTGGCGGGCTCGCGTGGCTCGACCAGTGGGGTTCGCTCCGCTACGCGGCGAACACGTCGTTCCTCGCCTTCCTCTATGCACAGACGCCCGGCGCGCCGCAGGCCGACCTCGCGCGCCGCTTCGCCACGCGGCAGATCCGCTACATGCTCGGCGAAAATCCGCGCCAGAGCAGTTACGTCGTCGGCTTTGGAAACAATTCGCCGCAGCGCGCGCATCACCGCGCGGCCTCGGGCACGACGAATCCCGGCGATCCCGGGCCGAACCGCCACATCCTCTACGGCGCACTCGTGGGCGGTCCCTCCGCGCCGGACGATTTCGCCTACCTCGACGACCGTGGCAACTACATCACGAACGAGGTCGCGCTCGACTACAACGCCGGCTTCACCGGCGCGCTCGCCGCCCTCGCGGAGGAACACGGCGGCAAGCCGCTCGCCGACTTCCCTCCCGCCGAGGCCGCGCAATAATCACACCGGTTGCCGCGCGCGACCGAACCCGCTACACCCGGCCCATGGCGAAGAATGTGCTCGGCGGGGACCTCCAATGTTGCTGCGCGAACCCGGCGACGGGTTTCTACCGCGACGGCTATTGCCACACCGGACCGGGCGACACGGGGCTGCACACCGTCTGTGCGGAAATGAGCGAGGACTTCCTGCGCTTCGCCTACGCGCGCGGGAACGATCTCGTCACGCCGCGGCCGGAGTTCGAGTTTCCCGGCCTGCAGCCCGGCGACCGCTGGTGCCTGTGCGTCGAGCGTTGGGCCGAGGCCCTCGAGGAAGGCTGCGCGCCGCCGGTGCTGCTGCACGCGACGCACGCCTCCGCCCTGGAATTCGTCTCGATGGAAGACCTCCTCGCGCACGCAATGGATGCGTAGCGCGAGGAAATCGCGCGTTTCTTAGCGCAACTGCACGACACCCTTGCCAGGGACGATGCGGCCTATCACGCGGCCCTTCGTCTGCTTGAGCGTGTCGGCGGCGTGCTTCTCCGCGACGATGAGCACCATGCCGATGCCCATGTTGAAGACCTGATACATCTCGTCGCGCGCCACCTTGCCCTCGCGGCCGATGATCTCGAAGATCGCCGGCACTTTCCACGAGGCGAGGTCGATCTCGGCGTCGCAGTCGGCGGGAAGCACGCGCGGGAGGTTGTCGATCAAGCCGCCGCCGGTGATGTGCGCGGCGGCCTTGAGCACCTTCGGCGGCAGGCTCGCCATGAGCGGCTGGTAGTTTTTGTGAACCTTGAGCAGCTCGTCGCCGAGCGTGCCTTTCACGCCCTCGAGCTTCGAGTCCGTCGTGAGGCCCATCTTGTCGAAGAGCACCTTGCGCGCGAGCGAATAGCCGTTCGTGTGGAGGCCATTCGAGGCGAGGCCGATGAGGACGTCGCCCTTGCGCACGGCCGAGCCGTCGAGAATCTTCGCGCGGTCCACCACGCCGACGATCGTGCCCGCGACGTCGTATTCGCCGGCCTGATACATGCCGGGCATCTGCGCGGTCTCGCCGCCGATGAGCGCGCAGCCGCCGGCTTTGCACGCCTTCGCGAAGCCTTTCAAAATTTGCGTGAAGACCTTCGGCTCGAGCGTGGCGCTCGCGAGGTAATCGAGGAAGAAGAGCGGTCGCGCGCCGACGACGGCGATGTCATCGATGCAGTGGTTCACGAGGTCCTGGCCGATCGTGTCGTGCTTGTCCGTCGCGAAGGCGATCTTCAATTTCGTGCCGACGCCATCGACGCTCGAGACGAGCACGGGGTCCTTCATGCCCTTGAAATCCGCGCGGAAGAGGCCGCCGAAGCCGCCAATCTTTCCAAGCACCTCGGGGCCGTGCGTCTCGCGCACGAGCTTCTGGATGCCGCGTTTCACCGTGTTGCCGAGGTCCACATCGACGCCGGCTGCTGCGTAAGCTTTCTTGCTCATGAAATTTTTTCTTCCTTGAAGAGGGGGGCATGGGCGCCGTCCGGCAGCAGGCGGGCCTGGCCGCGGCGCTTCTCCATCACGAATTTGTCGAACGCCGCGTCGTAGGGCAGCGGGTAGTCGCCGTTGAAACAGGCCATGCAGAAATTTTCCTTCGGCAGAGTGGTGGCGCGCACCATTGCGTCCACGTCGAGGTAGCCGAGGCTGTCGGCGCCGAGATAGTCGCGGATTTGGTCGGCGGTCATCTGGTTCGCGAGAAGCTTCTCGGGATCGGGGAAGTCGATGCCGTAGTAGCAGGCGTTCTTGTGCGGCGGGCAGCTGATGCGCACGTGCACCTCCTTCGCGCCGGCCTCGCGGAGATTGACGACGCGGGTGCGGGCGGTGGTGCCGCGGACGATGGAGTCGTCGATGACGACGACGCGCTTGCCGCGCACGGCCTCGGCGATGAGGTTCAACTTCACGCGGACGTTGAAGTCGCGGATGAGCTGCGTCGGCTGGATGAACGTGCGGCCGATGTAGTGGTTGCGCACGAAGGCGAGGTCGAACGGAATGCCGAGCTCTTCGGAGAAGCCGAGCGCGGCGTAGATGCCGGAGTCGGGCACGGGCACGACGACGTCGGCCTCGACGGGGTGCAGGCGCGCGAGCTCGCGGCCCATGTTCACGCGGGCCTCCTTCACGCTCGTGTCGTCGATGATGCTGTCGGGCCGCGCGAAATAGACGTATTCGAAAATGCAGAACGACTTCTTCGCCTTGCGGAACGGCCATTCGGAGCGAATGCCATTGTCGTCAATGATGACGACTTCGCCGGGCTCGATCTCGCGAATGAACTCGGCGTGGATGAGGTCGAACGCGCAGGTCTCCGACGAGAGCACGTAGGCGCCGTCGAGCTTGCCGAGCGAGAGCGGCCGGAAGCCAAACGGATCGCGCACGCCGATGAGTTCGTTCTCGCCGAGGATGACCATCGAGAATGCGCCCTCCATGCGTCGGAGCGCGGCGATCGGGTTCTCGCCCTGCGCCTTCGCGAGCAGGTGCAGCGCGATCTCGCTATCGACGGTCGTCTGGAAAATGGAGCCCTCGGTCTCGAGCTCGAGGCGGAGCTGGGCGGCGTTCACGAGGTTGCCGTTGTGCGCGATGGCGATCTGGCCGCGCGCGGTATCCACGACGAACGGCTGCGCGTTCTTCAAATTGCTCGAACCGGTGGTCGAGTAACGCACGTGCCCGATGGCGCGCGTGCCGCGCAGCTCGTCGAGATCCTTCATCGTGAAGACCTGCGAGACGAGGCCCATGGCCTTGTGACTCGCGAAGGGCTGGCCGGAGCCGGTGGCGGTGACGATGCCGGCGCTCTCCTGGCCGCGGTGTTGCAGCGCGAAGAGGCCGTAGTAGGTGAGGATCGCGGCGTCGGGGTGGCCGTAAACGGCGAAGACGCCGCATTCGTGTGCGGGCTTGTTCAAGTCGTGCGGGGCGCTCAAGGCGTCTCGGTGGAGTCGGCCGAGTCGTTGGTGGAGTCGGACTTCTCGGAGTCCTCCTTGGACTCCGGCTTCTTCAACTCGGCGGATGGTTTGTAGGGCCGCGTCCCTTGCGGCGTGAAAACTTCGCCCTTGCCGGTGACCCATGCGCGTTCGGCGCTCTCGCGGAGCTTCTCGAGCTGCTCCTTCGTCTCGAGTCGGAACTCGAGCGTGCCGGCGTGGGTGGTGGTGGGATACGTCTTGATGACCTTCGCCCAGATGGGCTCGTTTGGCAGCGCCTGGTCGGCGGCCTTTTGCAGCGTCGATTGCGCGCGATCGACCACGGCCTGCGCGGCGTCCGCGCCGGGCAGCGATTGCGGCACCTTCATCGGCAGCATCTGGATGTAATAGAATCGAGGCTGGAACGGGCCGTCCGTCACGATGTTCACCTCCGTCACGCGCGCCGCGCCGTCGAGGAGATAGGATTGCTCGCAGACCGCGCCGATCGAGCGCAGCGCGACGAGGTAACCGCCGCCGGGCAGCTCGGCTTTCCAGAACGGCGCCACCGGCCCTTCCGGAGTCGCCGGCTGGCCAAATGGCGAGGGCGTGGCCGATGGCGTGGGAGTGGGCGTCTGCTGTGCGCTGAGCGGCTGCGCGAGCACACCGAGTGCCGCGGTCGCGAGGGCGAGTGAGAGTTTACGCAGGAGAGCCAAGGCAGCGAATATACGCGGCGGCGCGCGGGTTTCCAGTCCGTTCCGCAGGCAGGCGACAGTGATTCCGGGCTGGTCCCGGCGCGAAGAGACGAATACGATTCCTCCGTGATTCGCTACCGGCCGAATGTCGCTTTCATTCTTCGTCGCGAGGACGGCTGCGTGCTCGTGGGCGAGCGCGCCGACATGGGCGGCGCGTGGCAATTTCCGCAGGGCGGCATTTCCGAAGGCGAGGCGCCGGAGCAGGCGCTCGCGCGCGAGGTGCTCGAGGAGCTGGCGCTCACGCCGGAGGATTACCGCGTCGTCGAACAGCGTGGTCCGTATCGCTACGAATTCCCGCCCGGCCGCACGAAGGACGGCTACGGCGGCCAGGAACAAACGTATTTTCTCGCGGACTTCCTCGGCGACGAGGCGGCGATTCTCGCGGAGCCGTCGTCCATCGAGTTTCAGGCCGTGCGCTGGGTGCGGCCGAAGGAATTCGTGCTCGATTGGGTGGCTTCGATGAAGCGCGAAGTCTATCGCGCCGTAATGCGCGATTTCTTCGGCGTCGAGCTCTCATGCCTCGGCGAGAAGAACAATTAAGAAAAAAGTGCCGGAAATTTGATTGACTCCATTGCGGGGCTTTGGGATTTCCCTTCCGCACTCATGTTCACACTCTCGGCATTTGCGGTCATGGCAGGCGCTCTCCTCGGAGGCGTCTGGTGGGTTTGTCGCAACGATCAGGACGCTTCCTAGAAGCTTCCTTTCGCGGCGGGGGATCTTTCTACGGTCGCGATTTGTGGGGAATTCGAAATGGCTAACGACTGGCAAAAATTCCACTGGAATCTCGATACGGGCCTTGGCGCGTCGCGTCCGGCGCTCACGCCATTCCTTTTTCGCACGGCCGAGCCGAATGAACTCGCTGTCGTCCTGAAGGTCGTGTCGAGCGCGCTGCTCATGGAGCGGGCGTGGACTGCGGCCGGGACGCCTTTCACACAAAATCTCGAGGAACGTTGCGAGAAGGCTTTCGAAGCGAAGCCGCCGGCGTGCGTGGTCGTGCAACACGGCTCTCGCGTGATCGGTGCCTCGGTGCTCGATCCCAGCGCGGACGCGGAATACCACCTCCTCACGGGACCCTGCATCCTGCACGAGTATCGCAGTCGCGGACTCGGCGCGGCGTTGCTCCACCAATCGCTCGAGCGCCTGCATGAGGAAGGAATTCGCACGGCCTGCGCCCTTGCGCGGGTGAACTCGACGGCGGCGCGTTTCGTGTATCCGAAGTTCGGCGGCGTCGCCGAGCCCGTGGAATCGCCGCGTCTCGCCGCGTAATTTTGCCTGCGCGTCGCAGGGCGGCGCGGAGTTACTTCTTTTTCCGGGGACGGATCGTGATGCGCTTCACGCGTGCATCGTCGGGAGGGCTCCACGTCGTGAGATCGGGATCGTCCTTGTATGCGTTGTGCACGAGCCGGCGGTCGTAGGAGTTCAGCGGCTCGGTCTGGAGCGGCCGGCCGCCGTTGCGCACGGCGTCGGCGAGGTGCTTGATCGTTTGCAGGAGCGCGTCGTCGCGCATGTCGCGATGGTGTTCGACATCGACGATCACGCGCGGCGCCTGCGGGTCCGCGGCCTGGAGCAGGCGATTCAGGAGAAACTGGATGTCGTCGAGCGTCTGGCCGCGGCGGCCGATGAGCAGGGGCGCCTCGTGCGTGTAAATCTGGAGGACGAGATTGCCGTCGCGGTCCTGCTCCTGGATGTCGAACGCAAAGCCGAGGTAACCCAGGATCGTATCGAGCAGTTCCTTCGGCGTCTCGTTCATCATCGTTTTTTCCGCTTCCCTGTCGGCGCGGGCTTCACCTTCTCGAGTTTCGGGAGGGGTTTGTTCCGCGTGAGGTAAAGCTGGACGATAGAGAAAAGGTTCTGCGTTGTCCAATACAGCGACAGGGCCGAGGCGTAGTTGTAGGCAAACGCGAGGAAGATGAGCGGCATGAACATCATCATGCGCTGCTGCGCGGCGTCGCCCGACTTCGGCGTGATCGACATCTGCCAGATCATCGTGCCGGCCATGAAGATGGGCAGGACGTTGATCGGGAAGCCGAGCACGTGCGCGATGGTATCGGGCTGCGAGAGGTCGTGAATCCAGAAGAACGAGCTGTTGCGCAGCTCGATGGCGCTGCCAAGCATCGAGTAGAAGCCGAAGAAGATCGGAATCTGGATGAGCATCGGCAGGCAGCCGCTGAGCGGGTTCACGCCGTAGTCGCGATAGAGCTTCATCAGCTCCTCGTTCATCTTCTGCGGGTCGTCCTTATATTTCTCGCGCAGCTCGGTCATCTTCGGCGAGAGCGCGGCCATGCGGCGCATGGAATTCGTCGCCTTGTTCTGGAGTGGCCAGAGCGCGGTCTTGATGCAGAGCGTGAGAACGATGATCGCCGCCGCGTAGCTGTGGAGCAGCGACTGGAGATGGTTCATCGCCCAGAGCAGGAACTTGCTCACGAATCCGAACCAGCCGAAGTTCATCACCGCGGCTTCGCCGTGGCCGAGGCGCTGCAGGCGCGCGAGCTCCTTCGGGCCGGCGTAGATCTGGAATTTCTGCGTAATCGATTTGCTGGCCTCGAGCGTGAAGCTCGGCAGGCCGACCTCACCCTGAATGCCGTAGATCGGGGCTCCGGCGGGCGAGGCTGGCGTCTGGAAGCGCGCCGCCCAGACGGACGTGCCCTGCACGTCGAGCGCGGAGACGATCGTGCAGAAATACTGGCTCGTGACGGCGGTCCACTGCACGGGCGAGACAGCCTCGGCGTAGGTTTCCTGCGCCGGTTTCCACTGGATGCCGAGGAACGGGATTCCGCTGGCGTTGAAGTGGTTCACGTCGATGCCGCCCATCTTGCCGTCCTTCGACCAGTCGAAGCGCGTATAGATCGTGAGGTCGCGCGGGTGGATCGGCGCGGCCGCGCCCGTGCTCAGGAAGTAGCCGGGACGCGAAAGCGCGGTGTTCGCCGTGTTGCGGAACGTGAGCTCGAGGTTCACCACGTAGGGCGCATCGGCGGAGCCGGCGGCCGGTAGCGTGAATTTTTTCTCGATCTGGAGGCCGTCGCCGTCGTGTTTCGTGAAGGTCACCACACCGTGGTCGCGGTCGGCCGCCATCTCGAATCCGCCGAGCGCCTGGCCGGGCTGCGCGGCAAGCGCACCGATGGGCATGCGCCGGTCGCCATTGAGCGTGACGGGCGTCTGCTTCTCGTTGAGGTGCATCAGCAGCTCGACCGCCTCGATGCCGCCGGTGTCGTTATTGAAGAGAAACTCGGCGCGGTCCTTCTTGCCCTCGGAGATCAGCGACTCGCTGCGGGCGCTCATCATGGGCGGCACAGGCGTCGCCGCCGCGGAGGCCGGCGTGGCGGTTGCCGCGGCTGCGCCGGATGCGGGCGTCGGGCTCGCGGTGGCGGCGGCCACCTGTGCGGCGGCAGCCTTTTGACGACGAAGCTCCTCCTGCTGCTTGAGGTAGATGCCGTAGGTGTTGTTGTAATACCATTGCCAGGCGACAACGGCGATGACGGTCAGGCCAATAACGAGCCAGGTTTTGCGATCCATTCGGGTAAAAAATTAGAGGCGCTCGGGCACGGGATCGTAGCCGCGGCCGCCCCAGGGATGGCACCGGCACACGCGGCACAGGCCGAGCCAGCCGCCGCGCAAGGCGCCATGGCGGGTGATGGCCTCGGCGCAATAGCGCGAGCAGGTGGGTGTGAAGCGGCAGAAGCCGCCAGGGCCGGCGATGAAATGAAGCGCCGGACGGAGGACCGTCCGGTAAATGAAGAGCAGCGCCAGCAGAAGGGTCTTCATCAAGGGTCCCGCAAAATAGAGAGCCGCTTCACGAGGCGCAACCATTCCTCGCGCAACTCGGAGAAAGGGGCTTCGGCGGCCCCGGGCTTCGCGACGACCACCAGCCAGACGCCGGGGATAAACTCGCCGCGACGGGCGCGAAAAATTTCGCGCAGACGGCGCCGCGTGCGATTGCGTTGGACGGCGCCGCCGACCCGCCGGGATGTCACCACCCCGAGCCGGATCGGCTCTTCGTCGGGCCGCCGCAGCACGGTGACGCGCAACCAGCGGCCCTGCACCATTCGGCCTGCGGCGCGCACGGCTGCGAACTCACGAGTTTCGCGCAGCCGGGCCGAGGCCGGAAAACGGTGCGGGTGTGCGGAATCAGGCAGCGGTGTGGCGGGCGTAGTGGATCTCAACGCCCTTCGGGAGGAGGCGCTTGCGACCACGGGCGCGGCGGCGGTTGATAATGGCGCGGCCGCCCTTGGTCGCCATGCGGGCGCGGAACCCGAACTGGCGCTTGCGCGTGCGCTTGGAAGGTTGATACGTGCGTTTCATAAGCGTGAAAAGAGCCGGACACTATTGAGGCCTGGCAAAGGGAAGTCAAGAAGTGAAACCGACTCGGATTTCCCCCTCTTTCTCTTACTCGTGCTCGGTCTCTTGCTCTCCGGCTATTCGGCGCTTTCAAATGATCTGTAGTCGCCCCACTCCGCCGAGGCGCGGGCGCTTCGCACAGCGAAGCGGCTACAGGGCCGGCGATGCTTTATTTATGTCACTTCAAAGAGAAAGAGCAGGAGCACGAGTCGAGTAAGAGCAGGAGAGCTTATTCCGCCTGCAGCTCGCTGAATCGCTCGATGGCGAGCGCGCGGCCGGTCGTCTCGTCGATGTCGATGATCGCCCCGCACAGGCGCACGGGACCGCGCGCGATCGGGAAATTCACCGGCAGGTTCGAGAGAAAGCGGCCGACGATGGGCTCGACCGCGCGGCCGAGGATCGAGTCGTCCGGCCCGCACATGCCCGAGTCGCAGAGAAACGCCGTGCCGCCGGGGAAAATCCGCTCGTCGGCCGTCTGCACATGTGTGTGCGTCCCTACGACGGCGGAGACGCGGCCGTCGAGGTGCCGGCCCATCGCGATTTTCTCGCTCGTCGTCTCGCAATGCATGTCCACGAAGATCACCGGCGTCTCGGCGCGCAATTTTTCGACCTCTTCGTTTGCGACGTGAAAGGGATTGTTCAGGATCGGCTGCATGAACGTGCGACCCTGGAGGTTCAGCACGGCGATCGGGCCTTTTGCGGTGGGCAGCACGACGCTGCTGAAGCCGGGAGCGCCGACGGGGTAGTTCGCCGGGCGCAGCACGCGGGGTTCGGTCGGCATCCAGGGCGCGAGTTCGCGTTGGTCCCACACGTGGTCACCGGTCGTGATCACCGCGATGCCGCAGCGCAGGAGGTCGATCGCGATCTTCGGGGTAATGCCGCGGCCGCCGGCGGCGTTTTCGCCGTTGGCGATGACGAAATCGATGGCGCGCTCCTCGCGGAGCCGGGGCACGCGCGCGATCACGGCGGCGCGGCCGGGCTCGCCGACGATGTCGCCGAGAAAGAGAATCCGAATCATGGGTGGCTTTTTATCGTATCCGCAGCCGGGGGTGCGTTACAACCCAAGGACTTGAAAATTCGTCGTGTCCTCCCGCTTTTGCTGCTGCTCGCCTGCGCCGGCCTTGCCAGCGCGCGCCTCAGCCCGCTTGCGGACCGCCCCGACTGGAGCCAGCTCGACAAATACCAGGGCTCCATCACGCGCGCCGATTTTCTCTACCTGCTCGACGTCGTATATGCGCCCGGCGGCGCGTGGAAGCCGTTCATCAAGGTCGGCG
>JGI24743J22301_10000043_pt1 | contig 11317 bp, 8 predicted proteins | sample KBSMiscanthusM2_FD_22301 | JGI IMG/M metagenome (IMG submission 22301)
CGTGTCGGTCGGCGATGTCTTCAACGCGCTCGCGACCTACGTCGGCTCGACTTACGTGAACCAGATCACGAAATTCGGCCGCACATTCGACGTCTATGCGCAGGCGGAGGCGCCCTACCGCATGGCCGCTGACGCGCTCAAGCTTTACACGGTGCGCAATTCGAGCGGCGACATGGTGCCACTCGGCTCGCTCGCCTCGATCACGCCCGCGCACGGCCCCGCCGTCATCTCGCTCTACAACCTCTATCCCTCCGCCGCGATCATCGGCTCGAACGCCCACGGTTACAGCTCCGGCCAGGCATTGAAGACAATGGAGCAGATCGCCGCGCGCATCCTGCCGCAGGGCATGAAGTATCAATGGACCGCGCTCTCGTATCAGGAAAAGCTCACCGGCGCGGCGACGATTCTCGTCTTCGCGCTCGCGATGATCCTCGTCTATTTCGTGCTCGCCGGCCAATACGAGAGCTGGATTCTCCCGCTCGCCGTCATCTTCGCGATTCCGCTCGCGCTGCTCGGCACGATCGCCGCGTTGCGCGCCACCGGCCTGCCGAACAACCTCTACGTGCAAATCGGCCTCGTGCTCCTCATCGCCCTCTCCGCGAAGAACGCGATCCTCATCGTGGAAATGGGCCGCCAGCGCCGCGACGAAGGATTGTCCATTCTCGCCGCCGCCGTCGAGGCCGCGCGCCTGCGCTTTCGCCCGATCCTGATGACGTCGCTCACGTTCATCCTCGGCGTGCTGCCGCTCGTCTTCGCGACCGGCCCCGGCTCCGCGTCGCGCCACTCGCTCGGCATCGCAGTCGCCAGCGGAATGCTCGCCTCCACGTGCCTCGCGGTCGTCTTCGTGCCGTCGTTCTTCGTGATTCTCCAGCGCCTGCACGAGCGCAAACGGCCCTCCGAGCCGCAGCCAGCCTAGGGCCGCATGCTCTCGAAATTTTTCATCGAGCGGCCTGTTCTCTCGAATGTCATCGCCTGCGTGATGATGCTTCTCGGCGCGGTCGCCATCGCGACGCTGCCTGTTTCGCAATATCCCGCGATCACGCCGCCCACGATCCAGGTCACGGCCTCCTACCCCGGCGCGAGCGCGCGCACGATGGCCGACAAGGTCGCCATTCCCATCGAGCAGGCCGTGAACGGCGTGAAGGGCATGCTCTACATGCAGTCCTCCTGCACGAACTCGGGCAACTACAACCTCATCGTCACGTTCGACATCGGCACCGATCCGAACGAGGACCAGATTCTCGTGCAGAACCGCGTCTCGCAGGCGCAGGCGCAGCTCCCGCAGGCCGTGCAGGCGCAGGGCGTGGTCACGCAGACGAAATCCACCGCGATTCTCCAGATCATCACGCTCACGTCGCCGAGCGGAAAATTCGACGGACTCTTCCTCAACAACTACGCCGCGATTTATCTCCAGAACGAACTCGAGCGCATCGACGGCGTGGGCGGCGTCACGGTTTTCGGCGTCGGCCCCTACAGCATACGCGTCTGGCTCGATCCCGGACAAATGCAGGCGCGTTCGCTCGTGCCAAACGACGTCATCAACGCGATCAAGGCGCAGAACGCGGACGTCACGGCCGGCCAGCTCGGCGCCGCGCCGGTTGCGCGGGATCAGGCCTGGGCGCTCACGGTGAACGTGAACGGCCCGCTCGATACGCCCGAGGAATTCGGGAAGATCATCGTCAAGTCCGACACGCAGAATGGCGGCCGCATCACGCGCCTGCGCGACGTCGCGCGCATCGAGATGGGCTCGCAGCAATACGGCCAGTTCTTCAAATACGATGGCCACCCCGCTGGCGGCGTCGCGATTTATCAGCTCCCCGGCTCGAACTCGCTCCAGACCGCGAAGCTCGTGCGCAAAAAGATGGCGGAGCTTGCGAAGGCGTTTCCCGACGGCCTTCGCTACGAGATTCCCTTCGACACGACGATCTTCGTGAGCGAATCGATCACCGAGGTTTACAAGACGCTCTTCGAGGCAGGCTTCCTCGTGCTGCTCGTCATCATGGTCTTCCTCCAGAACGGCCGCGCGACGCTCGTGCCTGCGACCACGGTGCCGGTAACGATCATCGGCGCCTTCGCCGGCATGGCTGCGCTCGGGTTCACGATCAACACGCTCACGCTCTTCGCCATCGTGCTCGCGATCGGCATCGTGGTGGATGATGCCATCGTCGTCGTCGAGGGTGCGTCGAAGCACATCGAGCGCGGCAAGTCGCCGAAGGACGCCGCCATCGCCGCGATGGACGAACTTTTCGGCCCGATCATCGGCGTCACGCTCGTGCTCATCTCGGTGTTCCTGCCCGCCGCGTTCCTGCCCGGCATCACCGGCCAGATGTATCGGCAATTCGCGCTCGTCATCGCCGTCACCGCGATCCTCAGCGGCATCAACGCCGCCACGCTCAAGCCCACGCAATGCGCGCTCTGGCTTCGCGCGCACGATCCAACGAAGCGCAAAAATTTCTTCTGCCGCGCGTTCGACGCCGTTTATCAGCCGCTGGAGAATGCCTACGCGCGCCTCATCGGGCGCATGGTCCACCATAGCGGCCTCATGACGCTTCTCGCCGCAGTGCTCGTCGTCGGCTCGATCTGGGGACTCGCCCGCACGCCCACGGCGTTCATTCCCACGGAGGATCAGGGCTACATGATGGTCGTCGTGCAGCTTCCCGACGCCGCCTCGCTCGGCCGCACGCAGGAGGCGATGGACCGTCTCTCGAGCGCCATCGAAAAAGTCCCCGGCGTCGCCCACACGATCTGCATCGGCGGCATCTCGCCCATCGACAACAACGCCGCGCTCGCGAATGCCGGCATTGTTTACGTGATGCTGAAGCCGTGGGCCGAGCGCGGCAAGGCGGAGGGCCTGCTGCCGATGTATGACAGCCTCAACAAGGCCGTCGCCGCCGTGCAGGCCTCGAACAATCTCGTGCTCGTCCCGCCGCCGATCACCGGCCTCGGCCTCTCCGGCGGGTTCCAGATGCAGATCAATCTCACCGACGGCACGTTCAACTACGAGAAGCTCCAGAACGCCGCCTACGCCGTCGCCGCCGAGGCGCGGCAGAATCCCGGCGTGCGCATGGCGCTCACGCCCTTCCGCGCCATCGTGCCGCAGCTTTCGTTCGACGTGAACCGCGCACAGGCCCGCACCTACGGCGTGAAACCCGCCGATGTTTACGACGCGCTCGAGACCTACGTTGGCTCGAGCTACGTGAACCAATTCACGAAATACGGCCGCACGTTCAACGTCTTCGCGCAGGCCGATCTCCCCGACCGCGGCAAGGCCGACGCGATCAAGCTCTACACCGTCCGCAATGCACAAGGCCACATGGTCCCGCTCGGCTCGCTAGCCTCCATCAGCGACGACGCCGGTCCGGCCATCATCTCGCGCTACAACGTCTATCCCTCCGCATCCATTGTCGGCGGCTCGAACCAGAACTTCAGCTCCGGCCAGGCCATGACGCTGCTCGAAGGCATCACCGCGCGCATCCTGCCCGCCGGCGTGAAGGCCCAGTGGACCGCGATGTCCTACCAGGAAAAGCTCGCCGGCTCCGCGACCGTCCTCGTCTTCGCGCTCTCGCTCGTCCTCGTTTATTTCGTGCTCGCAGGCCAATACGAGAATTGGATCACACCTCTCGCGGTTCTCTTCGCCGTGCCGCTCGCCGTGCTCGGCACCGTGCTCGCGATGACGCTCATCGGCCTGCCGAACAACATCTACGTGCAGATCGGCCTCGTGCTCCTCATCGCGCTCTCCGCGAAGAACGCAATCCTCGTCGTCGAAATGGCGCGCGAGGAACACGCCGCCGGTGCAAGCATTACGGACGCCGCCGTCGCCGCGGCGCGCACGCGTTTTCGGCCGATCATCATGACGTCGGTGACGTTCATCCTCGGTGCGGTGCCGCTCATCCTCGCGACCGGCGCGGGAGCCTCTGCGCGCAAATGCCTCGGCGTCGCCGTCGCGAGCGGCATGCTGGCCTCGACCTGCCTCGCCGTCGTTTTCGTGCCGTCGTTTTTCGTCGTCCTCCAGCGCCTGCAGGAGCGCAAACGGGCGCGCAATTAACAGCTGGTCGGCCAATTCCCTGACAGTCGCTTCAGCGCGCAGACTCCCGCATCCGCGCGCCTTCGCGAGGCCGAACCCTTCGAGAACCCAACGATTCTCATGGATACCAATCATTGCATCGAAGTCTGCAACCGCCTGCTCCGTGGCGAGCGCTCGGCGGTCGAAACCTACGACAAAGCCCTCGCAAAATACGGCTCCGAGTCCGCTGCAGCCGAGCTTTTACGCATTCGCGACGAGCATGCCGAGGCCGTGGCCACGCTCGAGGAAAACGTCCGCTCCATGGGCGGCGAACCCGACCACGAATCGGGCGCATGGGGCGCGTTCGCGAACACCGTCCAGCAAAGCGCGAATCTCATGGGCGAGAACTCGGCCATCGAGTCCTTGCAGACCGGCGAGAAAACCGGCCGCAACGATTATGAAAAGGCCCTCCACGACGAGGAAGTGATGACCGACTGCAAGGAGCTGATCCGGTCGCGGCTTCTCCCGTGCATCGACGAGCACATCAGCACGCTCGAGCAGCTTCAAAAGGCAGCCTGAGCGCGAATTTACCGAATCTTTACAAAATCGCCGGCCCGCCGACACACGGGCTTAACGCGGGAGTGTTTGAATGACGCCTGTCAATCAGACACACCCCATGAAAACCACACTCCTCACCACACTCCTCGTCGCGACGGCCAGCTCCGTGCTTCTTGCCCAGCAGCCCCCGCCGCCCGACGACAATCAGCAGGGCGGAGGCCAGAACTCCGGACAGCAGCAGAATCAGCAAGGCGGCGGCCAACAGGGCGGCCAGGGTCACCGTCCCCCGCCGCCACCAGCAGTTGTCAAAGCGCTCGACACGGATCGCGACGGCGTTATCTCGGCCGAGGAAATCGCGAACGCCTCGACCTCGCTGCTCACGCTCGACAAGGACGGCGACGGCCAGCTCACGCGCCAGGAACTCTGCCCGCGCCCGCAGTTGAACAACGCGCGGAACAACCGGAACTCCGGCCAGTAAAACTCAGGCGGCGTGGCGGCGATGGGGCGGCTCACTTTGTGGGCCGCCCTTCGTCCCAGGCATCCAGGATCCGCACGATTCCGCGCAGCGGCACACGGAGCCAGTCCGGGCGGTTGTTGAGCTCGTAGGCGACTTCGTAAACGGCCTTGTCGAGCAGGTAGGCGTCGAGCAGCAGGGCAAAATCTTTTGCATCCACCGGCAGGAAGCCCGCCCCGCCAGCCGTCGCAAGATAGCTCTCGAGAAAAATGCGACTCATCGCGGTCGTCCACAGCTCGGCCCACGGCAGTGCGGCGGGCACATCGACGCCTCGCACCGAGATTTCCTGCGCGAGCGCCGTGTGCGACGCGTAATGGAACGAGCGCAGCATGCCGGCGACGTCGCGCAGGGCGGAGCGCTTGAGCCGCCGCTCGCTGATCGGCCGCGCGGGCTCGCCCTCGAAGTCGATGATCACGAAGTCGCGCCCCGTGTCGAGCACCTGGCCGAGATGGTAGTCGCCGTGGATGCGGATTTTTTCGGCGGCGATCTTGCGGCCCATCACGCGCCCCATCCGGTCGAGAATCTCGCGCTCGCGGCGCAGCATCGCCTCGGCCTCGGCGCGCGCGTCGTCGGGCAATCTCTTCGCCTGACGCGCGAGGAGCTGGAACGTGCGGCGCACCCCGTTGCGCATGGATTGATAGACCGAGCGCTGGTAGAGCGCGCTGAACGGCTCGGGGCGAAACGCCGGATCGCTCCGGTCGCTCGCGAGCGCGATGTGCATCTCCGCCGTGCGCTGGGCGAGCTGGCGCACCCGCTCGGGATAAACCGCGCCGAGCGCCTCGACGAGCGTGGTTGGAAGCGGTTCATCCGCCGCGCCAATCACTGGCAGCGGCAATTTTTCGCTGAGGACGCGCTCGAGATACTGACCGACCACGCCGAGCGTGAGCGCCCACGCGTCGCCCTGGTTCTGCACGAGCGCCTGCACCATGCCGAGCATGCGCATGCCTCCCGCCGCGCGATACGAGAGCGCGCCCGCAAAGGGCGAGACGTTCGGGAAACCCGCGCGCTCGGTGAGGAACCGTGTGAGCTCGACGTCGGGATTCAGGCCTTCGTCGAGGCGGCGGTAAAGCTTGAGGAACCACTCGCCGCCGTAGGTCGCCGACGTGTTGCTCTGCTCCGCGCGCAGGATCATCGAAGCGACGGGCGCGGTCGCCGTGATGCGCTGCTCGAAGGCGCGCGTGGACTCGCCGGCGAGCGCTCCGCTTTCGCCGGCCACCGCTTCGCGATGCGTCATGAGATCGAGCAACGCCGCGCGGAATGGCGCGTCGTAGAGCGCGTCGAAAAGGATCGTCTCCTCGCCGTCGTCCTGAAACTGCGCGATCACCGCCTGCGGGTGCTCCTGGCGCAACGCGCGGGCTGCGTCGCCCGAGGTGATCTCGACGGGAAGCACGTAAGTCTCCGGGTTGCCATCGACGTAAAGAACATCGATCAGGAGCACGTGCGCCTCGCAGCCCTCGCGCGCGACCCGAATCTCGTCGGCGAGCGTCATTTCGCGAATGACGCGCGCCTTGCCACCGAACCAGCGCGCCGTCGCCATGTAGCTGGGGAGAATCTCGCGCTCGAGCAGACGTCGTCCCTCGGGGCTCAACAGCTCGCGCCAGTCGATGCGGCCCGCGAAGGCCGGCGTCGGGCGCTTCTCGGGCAGATTCGCGACCTCGGCGTGCTGCTCGAGTTGGAACCAATAGTGCCCATGCGGTCCGAGCGTGAGGAGATACGGCGCATCCTTGACCAACGGAAATTTGTTCTGACTGAAGAGCTCCGTCGGCGTGTGCCCGACGAAGCCCGAGAGATCGACCTCCACGACCTGCGAGTAGCGCGAGAGATTCACGACGACGAGGATCGTCTCGTTTTCAAAGCGACGCAGGAACGCGAGCACCTTCGCGTTGTCCGGAAACAGGAACTCGATGCTGCCCCTGCCGAACGCCTGGAAGCGCTGGCGCATCGCGATCACGCGGCGCGTCCACCACAGGAGCGACGAGATGTTGCGCTCCTGGTTGTCCACGTTCACGGCCTCGTAATGATACTCGGGGTCGATGCAGATCGGCAGGTAGAGCTGCTGCGGGTTCGCGTCGGAGAAGCCGGCGTTGCGATCCGGGCTCCATTGCATGGGCGTGCGCACGCCGTTGCGGTCGCCGAGGAAGATGTTGTCCCCCATCCCGATCTCGTCGCCGTAGTAGAGGATCGGCGTGCCGGGCAGCGAGAGGAGCAGGATATTGATGAGCTCGATCTTGCGGCGGTTGTTCGTGAGCAGCGGCGCGAGGCGGCGGCGGATGCCGAGATTGATCCGCGCGCGCGGATCGGTCGCATAGACGCGATACATGTAGTCGCGCTCCTCGTCGGTGACCATCTCCAGCGTGAGCTCGTCGTGGTTGCGCAGGAACATTCCCCACTGGCAGGTCTCGGGAATCGCCGGCGTCTGCTCGAGGATGTCGATGATCGGGAAGCGATCCTCCATCTGCAGCGCCATGAACATCCGCGGCATCACCGGGAAATGGAAACACATGTGGCACTCGTCGCCATTCGGGCCGAAGTAGGCGACGGCGTCCTCCGGCCATTGATTCGCCTCGGCGAGCAGCATGCGATCGGTGAACTTCGCGTCGATGTGCGCGCGTAGCTTGCGCAGGAACGCGTGCGTCGCGGGCAGGTTCTCGCAATTCGTCCCCTCGGCCTCGTAGAGATACGGCACCGCGTCGAGCCGCAGCCCGTCCACGCCCATCTCGAGCCAGAAATCGATCACCTCGAGCAGGCGCTCGTGAACGTGCGGATTCTCAAAATTGAGGTCCGGCTGGTGCGAGTAGAAGCGGTGCCAGTAATAGGCGCGCGCCACGGGATCCCACGACCAATTCGACGTCTCGAAATCCTGGAAAATGATGCGCGCGTCGGCGTAACGGTCCGGCGTGTCGCTCCACACATACATCTCGCGCTCAGGCGTGCCGGGCGCCGCGCGGCGCGAAGCCTGGAACCATGCGTTCTGGTCCGACGTGTGGTTGAGCACGAGCTCGGTGATCACGCGCAGCCCGCGCGCATGCGCCTCGGTGAGAAATTCGCGAAAGTCGTCCAGCGTGCCATAGCTGGGATTCACGTTGAAATAGTCCGCGATGTCGTAGCCGTCATCCTTGAGCGGCGACGGGTAGAATGGCAGCAGCCAGATCGCGGTCACGCCGAGGTCCTGCAAATAGTCGAGCTTCGCGGTGACCCCGCGGAAGTCGCCAACGCCGTCGCCGTCGGCATCGTGAAACGCCTTCACGTGCGTCTCGTAAATCACGGCGTCCTTGAACCAGAGCGGGTTTGAGGGCGGAGCGGAGTGTTTCGACATCCACATGGTTCGCGAGGGGAAGCGATCCCGGACGTTTATTAAATACGCCGCCGCGCCTCGTCGCAAGCGCTGTAGCTGCCTCGCTGTGCGAGACACGTTCCGCAGAGCGGAGCGGCTACAGAATCGCAGCCGGCGTTCCCCTATCCCGCGGCCTGCACCGCGCGCAGCTTCACGTCGCCGATCTCGAGTTCCAGCGCTTCCTCGGCCACGCGCAGGAAGCCCTCCGTCGCGTCCGTGAGCGCCACCTGCAGGCCGCCGAGCTGCCGTTCCGGCGCGGCGAGCGCGTTCGTCTCGAGAATACCCTCCACCGCCAGCGCGCAATTCTTCGCGGAATCCACAAGCGCCACGCCCTCACCCGCCACGCGCGCGATGGCCGCGCTGAGCAGCGGGTAATGCGTGCAGCCGAGCACCAGCGTATCGATGCCCTCGGCCAGCAGCGGATCGAGGTAGCGGCTCAGCACCTGATCGGTGATCGGATCGTCGAACATCCCCTCCTCGATGAGCGGCACGAGCAACGGGCACGCCTCCGCGAAGACCTGCGCCTCGGGCGCGAGCTCGTGGATCGCCTGCTCGTAGGCGTGGCTCGCGATGGTCGCGCGCGTGCCGATCACGCCGATGCGGCCATTGCGCGTCGCCCGCACCGCGGCCGTCGCGCCGGGGTCGATCACGCCCTGCACGGGCAGGTTGAAAATTTGCTTCAGCCGCGGCACCGCGAGCGCGGAGGCCGTGTTGCACGCCACGACGATGATCTTCGCCTGCTCCGCGAGCAGCAGCCCGGCGATCTCCACGCTGTAGCGCTCGATCGTGCGCCGGCTCTTGCCGCCGTAGGGCACGCGCGCCGTGTCGCCGATGTAAAAAATCTGCTCCGCCGGCAGCAGCCGCTGGAGCTCCGCGACCACGGTGAGGCCGCCAATGCCGGAATCGAACACGCCAATCGGCCCCGTCGCGGGGTCCGCGGGCTCGGCGGACCCTTCGGCGAACATCTGCTTCATCGCCGCAGCCTGCCACGCCTGCGCGCACGACGGGAGTCTTTTTCCAGTCACGCGTTCAGGCCCGCGCGAGGCTGCCGAACGTCGCCGCATCCTCCGCGTCGAGGTAGTCGAACAATGTCGTCGAGAGCGGGCTCAGCCCCAGCCGCTCGCACTCGCCCTTGAACCACTGCCGCCGCACGGGATCGCCATACGGCCGGTCGTTCTCCACGCGGTCGCTCCAGCCATGCACCTCCGCGGCCGAGCGGCGCACTCCGGTGCTCTTCATCCACTCGAGCATCTCCACGTCCGTCCAGCCAGCGGCCACCCGCGCGCGAAAGTCGTCGGCGCGGACTTCCTTGAAGACAAAGAGCATCCGATCCAGTGGGCAGTTGAACCGATAATCGCCCGCTGTCTCAGACAGATCGGCGCGGCACACGTCGATCGTGCGCGCGAGGATCACATAGCCGCCCATCCGCATGCGCGGGCTGCAGGGCGGCTCGTGCGCGAGGTCCTTCGCGAAGGGAAAAGTCATCGCATTCATACCTGTGCTTCGCGGGAAATTCTCCCGCCGGATGGCCTGAATAAAACTCTCAGGGTCGCGTCTGATCTGATGATGAAAATCCTCCTCCCCGCGCTCGCCGCCCTCCTTGTCACTGGCAGCCTCCAGGCCGGCGATGTCGTCGATGGCGCCGCCCTGGCCTCCGGCTACGCGCAGGCCTTCCAATGCTCAGGCCGATCCACGGTCGCGATCATTTACCAAGGTCCGCTGCAGACCGAGACGATCAAGGACATCAGCGAAATCAAGAGCTTCGGCGGCGTCCTGCTCGTGAAAGGCTACGCCGGCTCCCGCCAGATCCTCGACGCCACCCGCGTCGTGAAGATCACGGATAATAACTGAGTTCCCGTTCGCTAAAGGAACATTCCTCATAGCTTCCCCCGACGGTCGCCGCTGCGGCGGGTGCGAACTTCATGCGTCATCCCCAAACAACATGAAAACCCTATTCGCACTCCTGCTCATTGGAACGGCGACGGTCATCCTCTCGGCCTGCGGCACGCACAGCGGGTCCGTCTCGGGGAGCGGCTCCGGCGGCGGGGCCTTCCAGGGCTCCGGGTCCGTGAGCGCGTCCGGGCATTGATTGGCAGGCAGCCCGGGGCCGGCAGGGCGGCATGGTGTGTGTTCCTGCCGGCCCCTTGATTTTTGAGTGGCACGCGCGATGCTTTCCACGAAGTCCCGATGATTCACGCAAACTGTCGTGCTCGGTTTACGGCGGACGATTTTGAGTTCATCGTCCGGTCCCTCTCCCACTCCCCGCGAGACGCCGTCTCGCTCCAGCGCCTGCTCGTCGATCCCGAGGCGCGGGACGACATCCTCGAACACGACGCGCTGGCGGCGGCGATCCTCGACTCGGCGGATTCGTTGAAAATCTCCACCGCGCTTTATTTCTACGTGCTGTGCCGGCGGGTGCTCAAAAACACGGCGGTCTCGAGCCGCGATGCCGCGGATTACATCGCGGCGATGCTGGACGCCTTTACGAGCAGCGCGCGCATGCATCGGCCATCGCCCAGCCGCGAGGTGGAGATGGATTACATGTCGGACATCCTGCTCGCGCTGCGCGATGCCTCGCCCTCGGAGGCGTTTCTCCTGCGCTCGCATCTCGCGAATCGTGCGCTGTTTCTCAGTGGGTTGTTTTCGGAGAACATCGACCGACGGGCGCAGCGCGGCGCGCCGGCGCTGTCGTTCTACGAGGAGCTCGGGCGGTCGAACTTCCGCGCCGCCGCCGAGCACCGCGATGCGAAACGATTCGACCTCCAGCGCATTTATCGCGAGCTGTCCGACGGCTTCCGCGAGGCGCGGCTCGCATTGAACGACCTCGCCGAGCGCCTGCTCCATTTCGAGGCTCCGCCGGCCCCGCAGATCGGATGAAGACGCTCTTCAGCGAGATTCAGACCCTCTT
>JGI24743J22301_10000044_pt1 | contig 11132 bp, 10 predicted proteins | sample KBSMiscanthusM2_FD_22301 | JGI IMG/M metagenome (IMG submission 22301)
CGAATCCTCCCGCAAATCAGGCGAGCACCGCGGCGACACCCGCCGCATCGGCCACGCCTGCGGCAGCGCCCGCCACGGCTGGCTCGGCAAAGACGCACGAGATGCAGCCCGGCGAAACGTTGACGAAGGTGGCCTCCGAGTATGGCGTGAGCATCACCGAACTCGAAAAGGCCAACAACATCACCGACCCGAAAAAAATTCGCGCCGGCACGGTGTTGAACATTCCTGAAGGCGGCACCGCTCCAGTCGCCACGCAGCCTGCGCCCGCAATGGCGGCGGCCCCGACGACAACCACCGAACCGGCCGCAGCGCCCGCGGCCGCGAGCACGGTGAAGGATTCCGGCCAGGTCTATACGGTCGCCAAGGGCGACAACCCGTGGAAGATCGCGAAGAAATTGAAGGTGCCTTACACGGAGCTCATGGAGCTCAACGGCAACCCCGACCCGAAGAAGCTCCAGATCGGACAAAAATTGAAGATTCCCGCGAGCGCGAAGGCGCCCGCCGCCAAGTAATCGCACACGATTGAAGACGGTCACCGCCATTCTCCAGCGCCATAGCATTCACATCCTCCTGCTCGTCATCGCGGGGCTTGTGACGTTGGGGATCGTCATGCTTTTCAGCACGAGCGCCTTCGCCCAACAGGCGCACGGTGACACGTATTATTTCGTGAAGCGCCAGTGCTTCTGGCTCGTGATCGGCCTCGTCGCCTGCACAGTGGCAGCGCTCGTCGATTACCACTTCTGGCGGAAATGGTGGTGGGTGGCGTTCGGCGCGGCCGCGGTGATGCTCGCTCTGTGCTTCGCGCCACACATCGGCCTCAAGATCAATGGCTCGCGCCGCTGGATTGGCTTCGGATTTGCCAATTTCCAGCCCAGCGAACTCGCGAAGATCGCCTCCATCTTCTTCCTCGCGTGGTGGTATGACCGCTTCGCGCCGCGCACGCGCGAGTTCTGGTTCGGCTTCGTGTGTCCGATCGTCGGCGTCTGCATGCTCATCGGCCTCATCGCCATCGAGGTCGATCTCGGCGCGTCGGCGCTGATTGGCGCGACCATGGTCGCCACGATGTTCGTCGCCGGCGCGAGCATGCGTTACCTCGGGGCCTGCGCCGCAGTTGGGCTCTTCGGCGTGATCTTCGTCGCGACGAAAATTCCCGAGCGCATGCAGCGCTTCCTCGCGTTTTTGCACCCCGAGCAATACCGCCTCACCGAGGGTCTCCAGCAATGGCAGGCGCTCATCGCGATCGGCTCCGGCGGCGTGGATGGCCTCGGTCTCGGCAACGGCCGGCAGAAAATGCTCTACCTGCCCGAGGCGCACACCGACTTCATTTTCCCGATGATCGGCGAGGAGCTCGGCCTCGTTTTCACGCTGCTCGTCGTCGCGAGCTATCTCGTGATCTGCGTGTGCGGATTTCTCGTCGCGATGAACGCGAAGGATCGCTTCGGCATGCTGCTCGCGTTCGGCTTCGTGGTGATGATTCTTTTGCAGGCGGCCGTGAACATCGGCATGACGACTTCGCTGCTGCCCAACAAGGGCATGCCGCTGCCGTTCATCAGCTTCGGCGGATCGAATCTCATGATCTGCCTGTTCATGGTCGGCGTTCTCATCAACATCCACCGCCACGGCCATCCCGTCGCCGCGCCCATTGGTCGCGTCCGGCTCGCCGCGAGGGTGACACCGCGGATTTAGCGCGTTAAAGGTAACAGGTTATGCGTGTTGTGATTGCTTGTGGGGGAACGGGAGGACACCTCTTCCCGGGCCTCGCCGTCGCCCAGGCGCTCAAGGAGCGCGGGCACGAACTGCTTCTTATTGTTTCCGAAAAGGCCATCGACGCCCAGGCGTTGAAGGCCCATCCCGATTTTCGCGCGGAGAAATTGCCCTCCGTCGGCCTGCCGTCGCTGCTCTCGCCAGCGATGATCCGTTTCATCACCCGCACGTGGGAGAGCATCGGCCAGTGCAAGGAAATCTACCGGAAGTTCCGCCCTGACGCCGTGCTCGGCATGGGCGGCTTCACCTCGACCGCGCCGCTGCTCGCCGCGCGTCTTGGCAAAATCCCGAGCTTCGTCCACGAGTCGAATTCCATCCCCGGCAAGGCCAACAAATGGGCCTCGCGCTTCGTGAGCTGCGTGCTCCTCGGCTTCCAGGCCTGCGCGCAGTTTTTCCCTGGGCGCAAGTGCCTGGTCGTGGGCACGCCGGTGCGGCAGGACCTTGGCGAGCGCATCCCGCGCGACGAGGCGCTGGCGCTCTTCCAGCTCGATCCCGCACGCCGCACGCTGCTCGTGATGGGCGGCAGCCAGGGCGCGGCCGGAATCAATCAGCTCATGTTCAAAGCCGCACCGCTGCTTCGCGACGCGAATCTCCAGATCATTCACCTCACGGGCGAACGCGACGACCGCCTCGCCGCAGCCAACTACCTCCGCGAGGAGATTCCCACCTACGTCGCGCCATTCCACCATCGGATGCAGGAAGTCTATTCCGCAGCCGATCTCGTCGTTTCGCGCGCCGGCGCGGCCAGCCTCAGCGAGCTGTCGCACTTCAGCCTGCCGTCCTTGCTCGTGCCGTATCCCTACGCCGCGGAAAATCACCAGGAAACGAACGCCGACATCTACGTCGAGGCCGGCGCCGCCGAAAAATTCCTCGAGTCCGACACGAGCGCGGACGCACTTGCCCGACGAATCATCGAGCTGCTTGGCGACGACACCGCGCGCAATCACATGGCTGCCGCGGCGAAAGCCATGGCTCCCGACGACGCCGCGAAAAAGGTCGCCGACGTCATCGAACAAACCGTGAAAGCCGGCGCTTGAACTCCAAATTTCTAAACTCTCAAACCTCGAAACCTTTCCACAGGTGACCATCCCGAATCTCACCGAAATCCTCACGGGCCCGCCCGTCCGCGTGCATCTGCTCGGCGTCGCCGGCTCCGGCATGAGCGGCATCGCCGCGCTCGCGCTCGCGCTCGGGCATCGCGTGAGCGGCTCGGACAAGGCGGACACGATCGAGGTGGAGCGCCTGCGCAAGAAGGGCCTCGAGTTTTACGGACCGCACACCGCGGAGGAGGTCACCGACAAGTATCTCGTCATCTACTCCTCGGCGATCAAGCCCGGCAATCCCGCCTACGACGCCGCGCGCGAGCTCGGCAAGCCGATGGTGCGCCGCGCCGACGCTCTGGCCGCGATCATGGCCGCGAAGAAAGGCGTCGTCGTGTGCGGCATGCACGGCAAGACGACGACCTCGTCCATGGCGGCGCACGTCCTGCGCTCGTGCGGCTTCAAGCCCTCGCATTACGTCGGCGCGGAAATTCCGATCCTCGGCACGAACGCCCGCTGGGATTCCGAGGGCGAGTATTTCGTCGCGGAGGGCGACGAAAGCGACGGCACGCTCATCAACTATCATCCCGAGCACGCCATCGTGCTGAACATCGAGCCCGAGCACCTCGATTTCTACAAGGATCTCGCCGCCATCGACGCCGTTTACACGAAACTCGTCTCTCAGACGCGCGACCGCGTGATCTATTGCGCGGACGACGCCGGCGCCGTGCGCGTGTGCGGAGCGCATCCGCGTGGCGTGAGCTACGGGCATCACTCCACGGCGTTCTACCGGCTCGAAAATCTCCGCACCGCAAATTTCCAGTCGCGCTTCACCGTGCTGCGCGACGGCCAGGCGCTCGGTGAGATCGAGTTGAACGTCCCCGGCGCGCACAATGCGAGCAACGCGCTCGCCGTCGTCGCGCTCGCCCTCGAGCTGGGGGCGGATTTCGCACCGATTGCCGAGGCGCTGAAAACCTTCCGCGGCGCGCGCCGCCGCTTCGAGATCAAATACCGCAGCGAGCGAAACATCGTCATCGACGACTACGGCCATCACCCGACCGAGATCGCCGCCACGCTCGCCACCGCGCGCACGGGCGGGTGGAAGCGCACGCTCGTGATGTTCCAGCCGCATCGCTACACGCGCACCCTCGCGCTGAAGGAGGAATTCGGCCGCGCGTTCAACGACGCGGACGGCGTCTTCATCGCGGACGTCTATCCCGCGAGCGAGAAGCCGATTCCCGGCGTTTCCGGCCTCACGATCGTCGAGGCGCTCGAGCGCAATGGCCACGTCTTCGCGCGCTTCCAGGCCGAAGTGCCGAAGCTCGCGTGGGAGGTCGGTCCCGAGATCGAGGACGGCGACCTCATCCTCAGCCTCGGCGCGGGAAACATCCACGAGTGCGGCGCGCAGCTCTCGAGCGACCTCGCGCGGCGCGACGTCCTGCAATCCGTCATGGGGCCCGGCGCGATTCGTCTCTACGAGCCACTCTCGCGCCACACGACGATGCGCGTGGGCGGGCCGGCGCAGTTCTGGGCCGAACCCGAGACCGAGGAAGGTTTCGCGGAACTCGTGCGCTACTGCCACGACGAGGACATCCCGTTCATGGTGATGGGCCGCGGCTCGAATCTCCTCGTGCGCGACGGCGGCATCCCCGGCGTGGTCGCGTATCTCGCGCGTGGCGAGTTCGCGCGGCACGAGGTCGTCGGCGAGGAAATCCATGCGGGTGTGGGCGTGCGGCTCAAGCAGCTCGCGGCGACCGCGAAGAACGCCGGCCTTGGCAGCTTCGAGTGGATGGATGGCATTCCCGGCAACCTTGGCGGCAGCCTGCGCATGAACGCCGGCGCGATGGGCAGCGAGATGTTCGACCACGTCGTGCGCGTGCGCTTCTGCGACCAGGACGGCAACATTTTCACCCGCACGCCCGCCGAGATGGAGGTGCACTACCGCAGCGTGCCCACGCTCGTGAAAAATTTTGCGCTCTCGGCCGTATTGAAAGGCGCGACCGCTCCGGCGGAGGACATCGAGCGCCGCCTCGGCGAGTCCGAAAACAAGCGACGCGAGTCGCAACCGATCGCCGCGAGCGCCGGTTGCATTTTCAAGAACCCGGAGGAGATTCCCGCCGGCAAATTGATCGACGAACTCGGCTTCAAGAACTTCACCATCGGCAAGGCGCGCGTCTCCGAGGTGCACGGAAATTTCATCGTGAACGACGGCGGCGCGACGGCCGAGGAAGTGCTCACGCTCATCGAGGAAATCAAGGCCGCAGCCATGCGCGAGCGCGGCATCGAGCTGCACACCGAGGTGCAGATCGTCGGAAAGGATTCATGACTCTGCAGAATAAAAACATCGCCGTCCTGATGGGCGGTCCCGGCGCCGAGCGCGCGGTCTCGTTGAACTCCGGCGCGGCCGTGGCGAAGGCGCTGCGTTCGCTGGGTGCGAACGTCACGGAAGTCGACGTGCACGGGCCCGACTTCGAGCTGCCCGCCGGCACGGACCTCGCGTTCAACATCATCCATGGCACGTTCGGCGAGGACGGCCAGCTCCAGGCGCTGCTCGACGCGCGCGGCATTCCCTACACCGGCGAAGGCGAGGTCGGCAGCCGGCTCGCGTTCGACAAGATCGCGAGCAAGAAACGCTTCGTCGCGGCCGGCGTGCCGACGGCGAAATGGGAAATCGTCGCGAAGGGAGACGCTCCCACGCTGCCGCTGCCGTTCGTCGTGAAGCCGCCGCGCGAGGGCTCCAGCGTCGGCGTCCACATCGTGCAGGATACCGTCGCGCTCGACGCGGCGCTCGAGGATTGCTTCTCCCGCGACACGGAGGTGCTCGTTGAGGAATTCGTGCAGGGCAAGGAACTCACGGTCGGCGTGGTCGGCGACGAGGCGTTTCCCGTCGTCGAGATCGTGCCGAAGGTCGATTTTTACAGCTACGAGAACAAATACACGAAGGGCGCGTCCGATTACTTCTGCCCCGCGCGGCTCGATGCTGAGACGACCGCCCGCGTGCAGGCCGCCGCGCTCGGTGCGCACCGCTCGCTCGGGCTCGAGGTGTATTCGCGCGTGGACGTGCTGCTCGATGCACAGGGGAATCCCTACGTGCTCGAGGTGAACACGATTCCGGGCATGACCGAGACGAGCCTGCTGCCCAAGGGCGCGGCCGCGGTCGGAGTCGATTTTGCGCAACTCTGCGAGCGCATCGCCGCGCTCTCGCTGGCGAAAGGAGGCCCGCGCGCATGACGAGACGCACGTCCAGTGCAGCCTCCGGCAATCGCCGAGCGCCCGTGGCGCGCTCGTCACGCGAGCAACTGCTCGACGTGCGCGTGCGTCGCTCGACTGCGCGCCGACGCCGCACGCATCGGGCGTTCAGCGTCGTGCTCGGGCTTGTGCTTTGGACCGGGCTTGCCGCCGGTGCGTGGTTCGGCTTCCAGGCCGTGGTGAACAAATTTTTCCTGCAGAATCCAACTTACGACCTGCGCGTCGTGAATGCCGACCTCGACGATCTCATGTCGAAGGACGAGATGCTGCGTCTCACCGGCATCCAGCCCGGGACGAATATTTTCCGCCTCGATCTCGCGCGCGCCGAGCACACGTTGCAGCGAATCGACCAGATCGACACCGTCTCGTTCCAGCGCGACTGGCCCGACACGCTCACCGTAAAGCTCACGAAACGCGTGCCGGTCGCATGGCTCGCTCGCGCGGGCGACAGCGACCTCTCCGCTGGCCGAGGGCTCCTGCTCGATGCGGAAGGACGCACGATGCAGCCCTACCGAGTCGAGCCCGATTACTGGCGTCTGCCGGTGATTTACGTGGCCGATCCCGCGCTCGTGCAGCAGGGTGACACGCTGGCCGTCGCGGACCTTCGCGTCGCGCTCGACCTCCTCGTCGAGCGTTCGCGGCGCCCCGACTGCCTGCTCGACATCCGTTCCATCGACGCGACCAAGGGCTTCGCGCTTGAAGTGACCACAGCGGACAAGACGCTCGTGACATTCGCGCCCGAGGAACTCGCCACGCAGCTCGACCGTCTGCAGAAGCTGCTGGCCCACAGCAAGGAGACCGGCCGCCAGCTCGAAAGCGTGAATTTGATTCCGAAAAAATACACACCGGTTCGCTTCCTGCTCGCCTCCACGCAGGAAGCTCCGATCACGACCGAAAAAAATCGCCGGGAGGCCACACGTTAAATGCCCAAGGATCGTCTGCTCGTAGGATTGGAAATCGGCACCTTCAAGGTCTGCGCCGTCGTCGGCGAGGCGCGGCCCGACGGTTCGTTGCGCATTCTTGGCGTGGGCGAGTCGAAATCCGTCGGCATCCGCAAAGGCGAGATCGTCGATTTCAACAGCGCCATCCAGTGCGTGCGCGACGCCATCGCCGACGCCGAGGAGAAGGCCGACGTGGAAATTGAGAGCGTGTGGGCCGCCGTGACAGGCGCGCACATCCGCAGCTTCAACAATCGCGGCGCGACGCTCATTCCCGAGGATCGCGGCGAGATCGACGGCGAAGACATTCGCGACGTGGAGGCCAGCGCGAAGGAGGTCAACATTCCCGATCAAAACTGGTTCATTCACACGATCACGCAGCATTACTACGTGGATAACCAGGAGGGCGTCGTGAGCCCCATCGGCATGGTCGGGCACAAGCTCGAGGCCGATTACCACATCGTCCACGGCGTGAAGACGCGCATCCAGAACACGCTGCGCTGCATCAAGGAAGCCAGCGTCGAGGTGGAGGAAATCGTCATCAACTCCGTCGCCTCCGCGCAGGTCGTGCTCGACCAGAACCAGAAGGATCTCGGCGCGATCGTGCTCGATATCGGCGGCGGCACGACGGATTACCTCGTCTATATCAACGGCGCCGTGCAGCACAGCGGCGTGCTCGCCATCGGCGGCGACCACATCACGAACGACATTTCCATCGGCCTGCGCATTCCGATTGCGCGCGCCGAGCGGCTGAAAATCGAGGAGGGCAGCGCGAATCCCGACGAAGCGCAGCCCGGCGACACGATCATTTTGAAAAACGACTCCGGCTTCTCCGGCTGCGAGATCGAGCGCGCAAATCTCAACCGCATCATCTATGCGCGCGTTCGTGAGATGTTCGAACTGGTGAGGAAGGACATCGCCGCGCACTGCGACATCGACCTCGTGCGCGCGGGCGTGATGCTCACCGGCGGCTGCTGCCGGTTGCGCGGCCTCATCGAGGTCGCCGAGGAAGTCTTCGAACAACCCGTGCATTCGGTCGCCGCACAGGAAGTCACCGGCCCGACCTCCGTTTTCCAAAATCCGCAATACGCCACCGCCATCGGCGTCGTGAAATACGCCCAGCTCATGCAGCAGGTCGAGGAGGAGCCCAGCTCGTTGCTTGGCTCCGTCGGCCGCAAGCTTGGCAGCCTTTTCCGTCGTCGCGCCAACGCCTGATATGCTCGAGATCCCACGCACCCTGCTCAACGATCCCGGCGCCGCCGCGTCGCCCCGCATCCTTGTCGCCGGCGTCGGCAATGCCGGCGTGGCGCTCATCGACCGGCTCACCGTGGCGGGATTCGGCTCCGCGCTGGAACTCGTCGCAGTCAACACCGACAGCGTCTCGCTGGGCGCCTCCGTCGCACCGCGCAAGGTGCTGATCGGCTCGAAAACCGCGCGCGGCCTGGGCACCGGTGGTGATCCCGAAGTGGGCGCCGCGTCCGCCGAGGAATCCGAGGCCGAACTCGCGGCGGCATTCGCCGGCGCGCACATCGCGATCGTCTGCGCAGGGCTCGGCGGCGGGGCCGGAAGCGGCGCTGCGCCGATTCTGGTCGAGTTCGCAAAAAATCAGGGCGCGCTCACCGTGGCCGTCGCCACGCTGCCGTTTTCCTTCGAAGGCCGCCGGCGTGGACAACAGGCCGCCGACGCGCTCGCCGATCTCGGCCGCGCCGCCGACGCACTGCTGACCTTCGAGAACGACCGTATGGCCGAGCTCAGCGAACCGCTCGCCGGCGTGCACGAGACGTTTTCCGCCTCGGACGAAGTGCTGGCAGCCGCCATCGCAGCGCTCGCGCGGCTCACGCTCGCGAACGGCCCTGTTCGCGTCACGCCTGCGGATCTCCTTGCCATGTTCCGTCGTCCGGGCGCCACCAGTGTGTTCGGCTTTGGCGAAGCCACGGGCGGCAACCGCGCGAACGAGGCCGTCGAGCGCGCGCTCAAATGCCCGATGCTCGCGAAAGGTCGCCTGCTCTCCGACGCGCGCGCCACGCTCGTGCACATCACCGCGCCGCCGGATCTGCGCCTCGTCGAGATCCGCGCGATCATGGAAGCCGTCTCCCGTTGCACGGACGGCCATCTGCATCTCGGTCTCGGCACCGACCCGAATTTCACCGCTGTTGGGGTTTCGATTCTGGCGGCCACAGGCGGTCAGCAGCCAGCCGCTGCTCCGAGGCCCGTTCGCGCGAGTCAGCCGAAGCCCGTCGTGGAACCCGAGCCGGAGCCTGCGGAAGTGTCTGCGGAAACGGAAGCAGAGCCGGTTGCCACTGCGGCGAAATCCTCGGAGCTTTTCGACACGAGCCCGTATGCGGTCGCGAAATCCGGCGGCTCGAAGAAGGCGCCGAAACCCGAGCAAAAAACGCTCAGCCTCGATCCCGTGGCGCGCGGCCGTTTCGAGAAGAGCGAACCGACGATCATCGGCGGCGAGGATCTCGACGTGCCGACCTTCCTGCGTCAGAAGATCAAGCTGCGCTAGCCGCGGTTTGATTCGCGCAAAAAAGAGCGCGCCCGCTACGCTTCCTTCGCCGCAGCCACATCGGCCAGCAGCGCATCGAGGTGAGCGGGGAGGAAGGGCTTCGTGAGAATGCGGTCCACGCCGACGCCGCGGCAATGCTCCGCAAGGTCGGGCATTCCGCTCATCACGACGATGCAGCCCGCCGACGCTCTCAGCTCGGGCACGATCGAGAGCACTTCGCCATCGGTCAGCCGATAATCGGCCAGAATGAGATCGAACGTCGAAGTCGCCACGGCGGCTCTCGCTTCGGCCAGCGAACCGGCGATTGTGACCACGTTTCCCGCCTGTCGGAGATAAAATCCGACATACGTGGAAATCGAGGCATGATCCTCAATTATCAGGATGGACAATCCGGCCATGGCGGGAGGGTAACGGTTCCTGAGGGTTGGGCAAGTCGCGGACTGCTGCAGCTTAACGAGAATCGGGCTGTTTTTCGTCCGTATCGAATGCTCCCGTGCCGGTGGCGCGACTCGACGGCTCGCTCGTCTGCTGGCTCGAACCGTATTTCGTGCCTGTGCCCTGCGTCTCACCGGCCACGAAACTCGGGCCGTTGCCGGTCTCGAGCCCCGGCGAGGTATAAACTTTTTGCACGACACTCGTGCTCGGGCTCGTCCGCTGGTCGGTGCCGAGATCGCCGGCCGGCGTGCTCGTTGCCGTCTGGCCCCGAGCCGTGAGGCTGCATGTCGCAACCGCAAAAACAAGAAGTCGAAGGATCGTTCTCATAACAGGATTTCGCACCGCGGGAGCGCCGTGGTTTCTCTCACTTACGGATGGGACGGCGCCGGCAAGCACCTCGGCGGCGAGCAGGAAATGGAATACACGCGTCACACCAAAAATTCGCGGCCCCGGCGGAGTTTGCGTGTATTTTGAGGCGCAAGGAGGGTGTCGCCGGCCGAAACGCCATGGCGGCGCGAATTCCCCACATGGCACGCATCCGCTCGCTCAAGCTGCGCTGGCTTCATGGTCAGTTGAGCGAACTCACCTACGAGCACGCGCAGACCTTCCTCGCGGCGTCGCGCGGCGCGCGCTGGCAGCCCGCGATCAACGTCTTTCGCTGCGACCGGGCATTCTGCATCTGCATCGATCTTGCCGGCGTGGCGAAGGAGGAAATCACGCTCCTGGTCGAGCCCGGCCTCCTCGTGGTGCGTGGCACGCGCACTTCGCCCGAACCCAAGCCGGACCACGGCCAGACCGTGCGTGTGCTGGCGATGGAAATCGATTCCGGCCCGTTCGAGCGCGAGCTGCGGTTGCCGCCGGAGGTCGATATCGAGCAGGTCACCGCGGAACAGGAGGACGGTTTGTTATGGATCCGATTGCCGATTCAATGATTCTCGCGCTGGAGGACCGCGCCGACGCGCCGAAGATGCCCCAATCCGTGCCGCCGGCCGCGGAGGCCGCCGAGAAACCGGTGATCCCGGACGTGCTCCCCATTCTGCCCTCGCATCACGCCGTGCTCTTTCCGGGCGTGGTGCTGCCGCTCGCGATCCGGCACGAAGCCGCGCACAAGCTGCTCGAGGAGACGCTGCCGAGTTCCAAGATCATCGGCGTCATCGCGCAACACTCCACCGAGAAGGAACGTCCGGAGCCGCAGGA
>JGI24743J22301_10000045_pt1 | contig 11123 bp, 6 predicted proteins | sample KBSMiscanthusM2_FD_22301 | JGI IMG/M metagenome (IMG submission 22301)
TTTCAGTGTCGCTGGCGGCGGTGCGGATATCTGGGGAACTGCCGATGCGTTCCACTTCCTGTATCAGCCTTTGATGGGCGATGGAGCGGTTCAGGCCCGCATCCTGAGTCAGCAAAACACGAACGCGTGGGCCAAGGCAGGCGGGATGATTCGTGAGTCGCTCGATCCGAGTTCGAAGCACGGCATGTCCATTCTTTCGAGCAGTTACGGAATGCTCTACCAAGGGCGCAATACCACGGGGGGAACTTCCATCGGACTGCCGACGTTCAGTGCGACGACGCCGATTTGGACGAAAATGGAGCGTCGCGGCCCCGTCCTCATCGGCTGGAAATCCCTCGATGGAGCGACATGGGATTGGGTGGGTTCCCAGCCCGTGTCCATGGGGACCCAAGCGTATGCAGGATTGGCGGTTACCGCTCACAACAATGGCGCCCTCAGTCTGGCGACCTTCGACAATTTGCAGGTGACTGCCGGGCGTGCCAACACGCTCCCCACGCCGTGGAATGAGCTCATGCTGGGCTCGCCCGTCCTTGGCGGCTGGGCGGGATTTGCGAACAACACGTTCTCACTCTACGCAGGTGGTGGAGACACCTGGGGGCCTGCCGATCAGGGCGAGTTTGTTTATCGTCCCTTGAATGGAGACGGAACGATCACGCTCAAGGTTGCGAATTTGAAGAATTCCCAGGAATGGGCCAAGGCCGGCGTCATGATGCGCGAGACCCTCTCCCCAGATGCCAAACATGTCCTGTGGGGAGTGAGTCCCACGCACGGTGTGCTCCTTCAAAAGCGCGTCACTACGGGAACCACGCCGAGTAATTATTACGACAGCGCCACCGCTGCGCCGGTGTGGCTGAAGCTCCAGCGCACCGGAAACATCTTCACGGCCTCGAAATCGAGCGATGGCGTGATGTGGAACGTCTTCGGCACAGAAACCGTCCCGATGGACGTGAACATCTATGCGGGTGCAGTTCTCAGCAGTCCCAGCACCACGGTGATCGGCCAGACCGACATCCCGACGCTCACGATGACAGCGCCCTCGGCGCATAACTATTCCCCCTTGGCTTGGTGGCCGATGAACGAAGGCTCTGGCACGACATTGCTCGATGTCTCGGGCGGTCAGCACAATGCCACCATTTCGGGAACCGTGGTTCGCACCTCCGGACACAACGGCTCAGGTGGCATCAATCTTCCCTCGGGAGATGCCACCGCCTATGTGACCACGCAGACTCTGATGTCCGGCACCTCCAGCCTCAGTATTTCCGCATGGTTCAAGACGACGGATTCCGGCGTTCGACGCATCATCAGCAAGGGCCATTGGGGAGCCACGACGGGCTTCCTCCTCGGCATCGGGCACAGCGCTCCCGGCCGTCTCACCTTCGGAATCGGTGGGGGGACCGCCGCCGAGAGCGTGTTGATGTCCACCACCGAGAGCTTCAACAACGGCGCGTGGCACCATGTCGTCGCTGTGTATGACAGCACGGCTCACACGGCTCGCATTTATGTCGATGGAACCATGCGCAACGTCGCTCTCACCGGCTCGATTTGGGGTGGCACGATCATCGAAAACGGAAAGGCGCTCGATACTTCTGCTCTCTCGCAATTATCGACCACCTCGAACATCGCCCTCCACGTGGGCAGCTACAACGGACAACGCGAGCTGTGGGTCGGCGAGCTCGACGATGTCCGGCTCTACGCCACCGCATTGGACGACCTCGATGACCAGAGCCTTTATGCCGACGATGGATTGCCTGCTTCCTGGAAGCAAAAGATCGTGGACTTCAGCACGACCGACAGCATCACCTCGGTTTCGCAGGTTCTTCCCGGCGATGACTTCGACCACGACGGCCTCACCAATCAGCAGGAATATCAAGCCGGCCTCGATCCCACGACTCCCGACAGCGACGACGACGGCGTGAGCGACAAGCAGGAGCAGATCGACGGCACGAATCCCCTTGACCCCGCCAGCGTCACGTCAAAGCGCATCGCCTACTTCCCTTTCGATGATGCCTCCTTCACCAGCCATGAAGGGCAGACGCCGAGCACCGTGCCGGGAATGACACCTGCCACTTCGGTTGCGGGATTCAGCGGCAATGCCATGCACGTCGATCAGATGAATCAGGTGCTCCGTTATGAGTGGGTGCGGCCCGATGGCTCGCCGAACTACAGCATTCGCCGCGGCACGATGCGCATGTGGTTCAAGCTCGACTGGACGCCCGCTGCAGGGGCCATGAGCGGTTCCTGGTCGCGCCTCTTCGACCTCGGTATCTATGGAGCTTCGCTCGTCGCACTGCATTTTCAGCTCGATAATCCAGCCTTCCAATTCTTCCGCAGCGATGACACGACGCACAGCTTTGCGACATGGAACAACTTCTCCGACATCGTAGCCGGCACGTGGCATCAAATTACCGTCACGTATTCGCCAACGAGTCAGAAAATCTATCTCGATGGCGTCCTCCTTGTGACCAACCACATCTGGTTGGATGGCCCGGAAATCGATCCTGCGAGTTCTATCAACTGGACGACGCTCCCCAAAATCGCGGATTTCAACCAGTGGGGCTTCAAATTCGGTTCCGATGGCTACCAGCCACTCAAGGGGGCCATCGATGAGGCCGAGTTCTTCAATTACGAGCTCACGCCAGAGCAGATCGCTCAGCAATACGCGGCCGCCGATACCGACCACGACGGCCTCTCCGACGCATGGGAGCAGACGACCTTTGGCAACCTCAGCCACGACAGCTCCACCGACACCGACGGCGACGGTGTGAGCGACATCGACGAAATCCACGCCGGCACCAGCTGGAGCGACTTCTTCAACGGCCAGCAACCCAGGATGGAGATCACTTACGGCGACCAGCAGACCGGCGCACCGAATACCTTCCTCACCGAGCCACTCATGGTGCAGATCACCAACGCGAATCAGGTGCCTTACGTGGGTGGCAACGTCACCTACGCCGTCACCAGCGGCGGAGGCACGCTCCAGCTCACGAGCAGCGGAACCGGCGCGACGACCCAAACCCGCACCACTGACTCCAACGGCGAAACGAAGGTCTATTTCAAGACTCCGGCCACCGCCGATGCCACGATGACCATCACGGCCACCTTCGGCAGCAGGACGGCGACATTCACCGAGACCACGGGCAGCGCCGACATGGCGGCGACAGGTTCCCCGTTCGCCCCGCTGCACATGCACGGAGTCATCAATGCCGACGGCAGCACGGATATCACGTGGGACCTCAACCCCGACGACGACAGCAATGCCGGCGTGCCCATCTGGAAAACCGACGACAACGGCGGGTGGGTGCAGATCGGCACCGCCCCCGTCGGAGCCACCTCTTACCACATTCCTCCGCAAGAATGATTCCTCGCTACCTATCCCTATTCGCCGGCCTCGTCCTGCTGAGTTCGCAAGCCCAGGCCGGCGCCGGCGGAGGATCGCCACCCGACGCGGTCCCCATCGAAGTCCCGGAGGTCCATTACGCGGTGATCGACTTGGGCAAGATCAACAACGTCATGCCCGATGACAAAGAGGTCGATCTCATCACGCTTGGCATGGACGGCCGCTTCGCGTTCTCATGGCAGGATGGCGACGATTACAAAGTCGCCAAGTGGAAGGATGGCCAATTTACCGACGGAAGCCCGAAATCGACTGGAACGACGGCTGTTTTTACCGGAGATCACAGCGTCCTTCGCGCGGATGCAACTAGGAACACCACTCAGGCTGAGGATATTGTCGATCGCGCGCTTAACGCAAATGGAGACTTGGCACTGGTAATCACTGTTGATGCCTCTGTAAATCAGACAGGAATAGTCCCCTACCACGGAGCAATATTTGATACGTGGGGGCACACCATATGTCCTTTCGGGCAGGAGACGGTAAATTTCGATTCTGTAAATTCAGACTATGTATTTATACATCGAGCTTTATTATTAACTGACCAAAAATTATGCGTCCGCGAAAGTGATTTAAGTAGTTCGTATTGGCAAATTGACGAATTCTCCCCATCCGGAATTTCCGAACATATGTTTTCCGACCCTGATACTGGAGCTTATTACGTCTGGGATATGTATAGTTTCAGTTCGATGTCACTTTCTGGAAAGATCGGAGCTAATGGCGTTACACGTAGCTATGGAAGTAACGTAGACACTGTAAAATCCTTTATCGGATATCCCAATGGACAAAGCATAAAAATCAAAGAATCCAGCGACGGCTCCGAGCCTGTTGGTTCCATTTTGACTCTCAACGACAATGATGAATTTGTGTTTTCCATCCAGGAAGACCAAAAGCAAAACTACTATTATTACAAGGGTGCTGCATCTCAAGGGAAGTTGGAAAAGCTTTTCCCCTGGCAGCTTTGGGATAGCTTGGTGCGCTACGGCGACTCTCCCAAGATGATCAGCCTCACGAACTCGGGGAAGCTCCTGCTCAACCTGGAAAACCGCGAAAACAAAGGCACCGAGGAGAAGCCCAAATACGAATGGGTGCCGCGCACCTTCCTGTCGGATAAGCTCCATCCCGATTCGTCCACCGATTTCCAAAGAGACCTCAAGGTTGTAAGCTTCCCCGAAGGCTGGGACATCCCCTTCGACCAATATCCCGCACGGTGTCAGATCACCGAAAAGAACCTCGTCGCCACCACCGTCACCAAAACGAAAAACGACAACGGCTCGGAGATTCCAGAAAACCAGCGAAAAAAACGGCCTGGATTTATATTCCCAGTCGATCTCGCCGTGGATGCAAACCGAGACGGCATCATTAAGTTCGCAGGAAATGCCAACAGCACCGACGAAACCATCAAAGCCGCCCCATTCGATTCGACTTCAAAAGAAAAGCCCTTCCGCTTTTGGGTAAACGATGATCAAGACGATCAAAACGATAACGAGACATACCCCCCTGTAAATCCCGACTATAAAAATTACGAAATTAACTATAGAAGGAACCTTGAAGACTTTTCACGTATTTGGATGTGGCTGGGTGGCCTGCAAGGTGCAATTGCGCAAGGCAAGGTTTTAGTTGGGCTTAAATGGACTGATGTATCGGACAGTCGTCATCAACCTGCTATTAATATTTACGAAGCGGCAGACGTAGACGGCAACTCAGAGTATTTGTCGGATCAAGATGCTGCAAATTCGCAAATAGGCGGAATTTACGATGTGGCAATTTCCGATAAAAATAATAAAAAATCCGTAGACACTTCAGGAACATTTATTTTTAAGCCAGAAGTCTGGAGTGAATTAAGTGAGTCAGCCCCTATTCACCATTTCCTTTTTGAGGGAGCGTCACAAGGTAAAGGAAAGTTGATGGTAGTATTCCTGAATCCCGATGGAAAAGAGATTGGGAGTGGAGGAGAGTTGTGGCTAGACATAAAGCCGGTCAAGCAAATGTTCGAGATTGCGCATGCCCTTCCAGGAAATATGTTGGCTCCTTTTGATAGAACAACGAATTTTAATATCAATACTGCATCTGTCACGTCAACAGGCGGGAGTTTTGAGAAGCCATACGATGAAACAAAAGAGTGCATCATCTTTGTGCATGGATGGAACACTGATGAAGCTGGATTTGATTATGTAACTTCTACATTCTTTAAACGCTTATGGTGGCGCGGTTTTAAAGGTAGATTTTCGGCTTTTAGATGGGATACTTTGATGGGGCCCGGGTTATTTAATTCATCATTTAACATTAGTGAGTGGCGGGCTTACAAATATGGAAAATCCCTACAGGATTATATATCTCAACTTAAGTCGCGATTGAATGAATACTCTATAAATGTAATTTCGCATAGCCTAGGAGCGGCTGTGGTCGCCAGCGCATTGGACAGGAGTGCTAATATAGATAACTGCATATTTCTTCAAGGAGCACTTCCGGCTAGAGTTTTTGACCCGGATGCCAATGCGCGGGCGGGGGTATTCACTAATACTTTGGACTTTTCAGGGGATGGTGGATATCGAGGTTGGTTAAGTCCATCATCGGTTAATGTTGTGAACTTCTACAACTCGACTGATGCAGCGCTTTTTACTTGGCAGGCATACCAAAATGCAAAGCCTGCCGATGTGAATGGTCCAGCTTACTATGGCTATACCACGGCGGGTGGAAGTTGGGTGAGTTACTCAGGAGGTGTTATGCCGGAAAGAAGGCCATTTGATTTACATGAATCAATGGCGTTTATCTCTGTTTCCACTTCAGCAGCGCTAGGGGCCGATTCTTCCGCACATAATGTAGTAAAGCGCCAAGTAAATGTTGGTGGCCCTCCATTTAATTTTGGCACTGCTCATGGCGCAGAGTTTGACAGAGACGCACAAAATAATGTTATACCGTTTTACAAAGAAGTTTTAGATAGTTTTGATATTCCATTCAACCAGTGAAAAAGAACCTTTTAATAAAACTATGGATTTTCGTGTTTTTTATATTCCTGATTGCTTGTTTTTGCATTAGTCAATGGACGGTTAGGAGTGAACATGCGGCTGGTGGAAATCGTGCGCCAGTAATACTCTCTCCGATCAAAAAAGAATTCTCACCGAGGTCTTCAAATTTTAATTCGAACGAAAAAGAGGCGGCTATTTTTAATTCGCCAATCAACTTTTGGGGAAGAGTTATTGATTCGGAAGGCAATGGAATTCCTGATGTAAGTATTCAGTTTTGTGTAATCGATAAGCCCATGAGCGACAAAGGGAAAAGCTATAATTCAATGAGCGATGAAGGTGGTTTTTTTTCGCTATTTGAAGCAAAGGGAGCTGGTTTATACGTGAGCTTGGCTAAGGATGGATATACTGATAACAACCAGTCGGCTCAAAAATTGTTTGGCTATGGAATCGAAAATTTAAATCCGCCTCCTACTGCTCAGAATCCGGCAATTTTCGTATTGGAGAAAGTAGATAAACTGGAATCAGTTGTGACCCTGTCATCCGGAAGTATCCAAATCGGTGAAGCAGGTAAATCAATTCAATGGAATTTAGAGAAGGGACTTATTTCTAAAAAAAGTGACGCTGATATCCAGATCGATGTGTGGGTGCATAAAAATGATTTAAATGAGCTAAAGCGCTACCCTTGGGGATATTGCATAACTGTATCAAATGGAAAAATAATTGAGAAGACGGAGGCGATGAAGAGCCGTGCCCCAATCGAAGGCTATGTAAATGAAGGTAAATTTGAAATGCCGCTTTCTGATACTTGGAATGCTCGAGTGGATAAGGAGTATTTTGTGAAATTTTCTGACGGTAGATTTGCATGGCTCAAGCTGGGAGCTCGAACGAAAAATGTGCCATATATAGTTATAGACTCTAAAGTGAATTTATCAGGCAGTCGAGATATGCCCTGAATTTCGCAAAATAGAAACTTCTTTGTCATGATTTTCGCAATAGCCGCCATATTTTTCGCGATTGCCGCATTAATCACTCCTTATATAATTTATGTATTGGGTGCAAAGAGCGTCGGTGAAGTTATTATAATTTATGATGTGGTGGCTCATGGGTGCTTCTATGTCTTATCTATAGGATCTTTAATATGTGGAATTATTTCTAATGCACGAAGAGAGCGTTCTCCTTTGTGTATAATAGCGATATTAGGCGGTCCACTGGCATTCATCGTGTGGGCGTTTGTCTATCCGGCATTGGTGCAAAAATAGATAAATAGGAAATGGGGTCAGTCCTCATTATTGACAGAGCGCATGGATAACGAATAGAACGCGAATGCCAAGGCAGCCGCGGACAAATGAGCGAGGTTATTATTGCCGGAATTTTCTTAATCGGAGCTGCTGTTGTCGCTGAGAAGGCGTTATTGGAACTTCCAGTGGCACGATTGACATTGCATGTGATCGATGAAGAAGGAAATCCCGTCTCCGGAGCAAATGTTAAGATGAGCTTTGAAGCTGCTATTCCAAGATGGGGTGGCGGCGATGTAGTGCCGGTAACTGGCATTACCAATAAAGAAGGTAAATTTACTGGAGAGGGACACTCCTTCGATACCAAAGGGGCACGAATCAAAAAGGCAGGCTATTACTCAAGTTTCTCAGAGTCTTATAAATTTATAAAGGCAGAGGCAGGACATTGGCAGCCTTGGAATCCGACTGTCGATGTAGTGCTGAAGAAAATTATCAATCCAATTCCGATGTATGCGAGAAAAGCGCAAATCGAGGTGCCGGAGGCGGCCGAGAGCGCGCCGGTAGGCTTTGATTTGGAAGCAGGAGATTGGGTTGCTCCGCATGGAAAAGGAGTGACGAGTGACTTTCTGGTCAGCCTGAAGCGTCAATTCTCCGACCGGCGGAATTACGAGGCGAGTATCACGATTACATTTCCCAACAAGGGCGATGGGCTGCAGCCGATCAGCCCCGAGGACCTGAACTCGGGCAGCGAATTTAAGCTTCCTCGCACCGCGCCAGAGGAGGGTTATGAGCCGAAGTTGACCACTTCGATTGGGGCGGCCGCGGGCGGTCCCGGCCACGAGGACGCACAAACCAATCGCAGTTATTTTATCCGAACCCGCACCGTGCTCGACGGCGACGGAAACGTAAAAAGTGCCCGATACGGCAAGATCGACGGCGACTTCCGACTGGATGCGATCAACTCCAAGACATGCCTTGTGCTCTTTACCTATTACTTGAATCCATCGGCGAATGATCGAAACATGGAGTTTGACCCGAAGAAAAACCTTTCTTCAAACCTCACGGCAGACGAGCGGGTAACAGCTCCATAACCAGTTTTGCTTCCGCTGCAGGAAGCCTGCTTCTCTGTATTTGTAGGGTTGCAATGGTTTCTTGAAAAGTTGCTGAGGAATATTGATCAACTGCAGCGGGCTTTTACGAGCTGACTTTCGATTTTCGATCCCTTGCAGCGGGTTTTCGGGGACTTGCAGTCGATATTTGCTCACTTGCGGTCGATTTTCGGAGGCTTGCACCGGACTTCTGGCAACTTGCTGTGGATTTTTGAGCATCCGTAGTGGGTCCTTGGCGCCTTGCGGCCGATTTTCGAGGAGTTGCAAGGGAATCTCACTCAACGGTCGCGGAGGGACGCAGAGGAAAACCGAGATGAGGGCTTTGCCATTTTCTCTTTGCGCGCCTTTGCGACCTTTGCGTGAGTTCTTTAACAAGGGAATTATGGGAGGAATGTGGAAATCAGGATGGCGGGAAAGGGATCTGTGCTGGGAAATTTCCTAAGATGATTACCGCTTAAGCAGACGGTGATGTGGGTCCGCAGATTCTGTGGATTTTCGCGGAGAGTTTTCGAAAATGTTCCTGAGTTCCTGATTTCCATATTCATCCAGTTTATCTTGCTGGCATCTGTATGAGGGTTTCTGCCTTGGCACGGATTAAGCTAGTCGTCCCAGTAAATCATTCCTCAATCTATGGAAACTCGGCAGACGAACAAGGTGAGCATGTCTCTGGCTGTGCTGGATGTGATGGATAACTATGAGTCGTTCTGGAGCGGCTTGAAGCGGTTCGCTCCCATGGTCACGGAGCTGGATGGGCTCGTGGCGGATGTGCTGGAGAAATCCGGCTTGCAGGGGACGCGGCGCACGGGGCTGGCGCAGGGGAAGAATCGCAAGCAGGTGGTGATGATCGAACTCGTGAGCACACTGGCGGGAGACCTGCATAACATCGCGGTGACCGATGGGGATGCGGACCTGGAGGGGAAGACGAATTTATACAAGAGCGATTTTCTCGGGATGGGAGACGCGGAGGTGGGGCCGGCGTGCCGGGAGATCGTGAAACTGGCGAAGGCGCACGCGGCGGAGCTGGATGAGCTGGGCACGACGGCGGAGGACATCGCGGAAGCGGAGGCGGCGATCGAGGCCTATGTGCCGCTGGTGGCGAGTCCGCGCGTGGCGACGACGCAGCGCAAGACGATCACGGAAGACATCGCGACGTTGCTGGGGAAGATCGACGAGCTTTACGAGAAGCGGCTGGACCGGGCGATGCGGAAGTTCGCGAAGAAGAACAAGGCGTTCTACGACGATTACCAGAATGCGCGCCTCATCGTGAATCTCGGTGCCCGCCACGAGAAGGAGGAGACCGCTCCCGCAGACACAACGCCGGCGGCGCCTGTCGCGGTGCCGGTGGCTTAGGGGAGATTTCATGGTGGGAATCCTCGCGGCCGCCAGCGAGCGGCTGTGAAACGAGGTTGCACGGCGGGGAAACGGGAGGCAGATTGCGCGCATGGCAGAGTCTTCGCAAAATGTGGGTGGACTCGATCGGCTGGCCAGCCTGGCCGCCGGCGGGTTGATTTTTGTCGCCGGGGTGTTTTCGCGCCGTCCGTCGCGCGTAGTGCTCGGCGGATTGCTTGTCTATCGCGGGCTTTCCGGCCATTGCAAATGCTACGAGCTGCTGGGCGTGGATACGCGCGGCGAGGCGGAGAAGACGTAGATGGCGCTCGTCGAGGTTCGCGATCTTGCGGTCTGGTTTCCCGTGCTCGGGGGCGTGCTGCGCCGCCATGTCGATGACGTGAAGGCCGTGGATGGCGTGAGCTTCGACATCCAGCCCGGCCAGACGGTCGGCCTCGTGGGCGAAAGTGGCAGCGGCAAGACGACGATCGGCCGCGCGCTGGTGAAGTTGATCCCGGCGACGGCAGGCAGCGTGAAGTTCGAGGGACGAGAGATTCTGCCACTGAGCGAGCGGCAGTTCCGCCCGCTGCGACGCGAGATGCAGATCGTTTTTCAGGATCCGTTCGGCTCGCTGAATCCGCGCATGACCATTGGCGCCATCGTCGGCGAGGCGCTGGAGATTCACTTCAAGAAGATGTCGGCCAATGACCGGCGCGAGCGCGTGGCGGTGCTGCTGCGGCAGGTGGGGCTGAAGCCGGAAATGGCGGAGCGTTACCCGCACGAGTTCAGCGGCGGGCAGCGGCAGCGCATCGGCATCGCACGGGCGCTGGCGGTGGAGCCGAAGTTCATCGTATGCGACGAACCGGTGAGCGCGCTGGACGTGAGCGTGCAGGCGGCGATCGTGAATCTGCTGCAGGACCTCCAGGCGCAATTTGGCATCGCGTATTTGTTCATCGCACACGATCTCGCGGTGGTGGAGCACATCAGCGATCACGTGCTGGTGATGCATCACGGGAAGATCGTCGAGAGTGCGAGCGCGGAGGCGATTTACGAAAATCCGCAGCACGACTACACGAAGAAGCTGCTCTCCGCC
>JGI24743J22301_10000046_pt1 | contig 11116 bp, 6 predicted proteins | sample KBSMiscanthusM2_FD_22301 | JGI IMG/M metagenome (IMG submission 22301)
TCGAGGCTGCTCCTGCAGGGTCCATCCTTCGGGAACGGCGAACGAGGAGGGTGGCGGGGCTTTGACGAGGAACGCGACGAAATCGTCGAATTCGGAGCCCGAGCCGACGGGCCGCATGGACTCCGGCGGCAATCCCTCGGCCTGCGCGAGCAGCGAGGCGAAGAACTTCGAGGTCGTCACGACTGCGGGCTGGCCGGCGGGCGCGTCGTTCTTCACGAGGAAGGCCATGCCGCTGAATTTGCCGAGGCGGGTGAGTTGATCGGGTGTGAGCGTGATCTGCACGAGCGGCGTGGTCCACGGCAGGCTGTTGAAGACGCGACTGGCCGTGAGCGTGCCGGCGGGCCATTCGTCGCGGATCGACTGGTGCGAGTAGGCGGCGACCTGGGTGCCGGGCACCTGGGTGAGCGCGCCGAGGTAGCCGAGGAGAATCTGGTCCTCGGGCACGGCTTCCTGCAGCTCGCCGAGGCGGCGGTCGGCCTGACGGATCGTGCCGGCGAATTGGGCGACAGTTTGCACGACTGCCTCGTCGGCCGGGGCGGTGTTTGCCGTCACGGGCAGCACCTGCTGGTGAAGCACGCGCCAGCTGTCGCCTTCGCGCTTGAGATCGAGCCGCGCGATGGTGAAGCCGCCGTTGTCGCGGAGGATGTTCTCCGAGACGGGCGGCTTCCAGGGATAGAACGTCTCTGCGGACCAGACATCGCGTTCGCGGCCGGAGTAGATGCGGTGCGCGAGAATGGCGTTCACGCCGAGCTTGTCGAGTTGGGCGAGGAACGCGGCCGGCGGGTCCTTCGGCGACTCGAATTTCATCCACGTGAGCAGCGAGAGCGCGCCGGGCGGGCGAGGGCCGAGTTTTTGCACGATCGACGTATAATCGCGCACGGGCTCGACGGCGCCGGGCGTGCTGCCGAACCACGTGGGAAAGCGTTCGGGGAAGCTCGCGCGTGGCGTGTCGCCATAGAAATTCGCGAGCACTTCGACGGGCAGGCCATCCAGCTCGGCGCGTGCGGCGAATTGCGTGCCGGCGGTGGCCGGGCGGCCGTCGGCTGCGGCGAACGGGCAGAGCACCTGCGCCTTCAACTTCGCGACGACGTCGGCGGGGACGTTATTGTCGAGATTGCCCAGGACCACGAAGTCGTAGCCGGCTTCGTTGAAAAACGAGACCATGTTGCCGTAGCCGGTGGCGTGGCTCGCGAAGGAGCCGCCCAGGCTGTCGCCGAGATCGACGAGCACGACCTTCGCGCCGGATTTCGCCGCCTCCGCGTGGACTTTTTTCACGTAGCCAGCGAGATATGGGTAATGCTGGAGCGGGGCGATGTTTTGAAGCGCGAGGGGATAGACATTGCCGCGGATTCGCCCGGTCTGGAGCACGATTACGTCGGGGCTGTCGCCCTTCGGCTTCGAGCAACTCGTGAGCGCACCCAGCAACGGCAGGGAAACCGCGGAGAGCAGGCAAAGGAAGCGGTGCGGGATCATGCGCGTGGAAAGATGTCCAGTAGCGCTAGCAATTCCCGGGCGCGGGACGCGAAAATCGCAAAAAATTCGTCACATTTCGCTGTGCGGGAGCGAATTGTGCGGATGGCGACGCCTTATTCCACGCGTTCCTCGACGAGGAGATTGCTCCGGCAGAGGCGGGCATAGAGACCGTCCGCCGCGACGAGTTCCTCGTGGCGACCGCGCTCGACGATGCTGCCGCGCTCGAGCACGAGAATCTGATCGGCGTGCCGCACGGTGGAGAGTCGGTGCGCGATCACGAAGCTCGTGCGATGCGCCATCAGGCGGTCGAGCGCGCTCTGGATGAGGCGCTCGGTGGCGGTATCGACGCTGGCCGTGGCTTCGTCGAGAATGAGGATGGGTGGATTCTTGAGCAGCGCGCGGGCGATGGAGATGCGCTGCTTCTCGCCTCCGCTCAGCTTGATGCCTCGCTCGCCGACAGGGCTGTGCAGCGTCTTCGGCAGGCGGCGGATGAAGTCGGCGGCGTTCGCGGCCTCGAGGGCGGCCCACATTTCGTCCTCGGTGGCGTCGGGCTTGCCAAGACGAAGGTTCTCGGCGGTGGTGCCGTTGAAAAGGAAGCTCTCTTGCGTAACAACGGCGATGGCCGCGCGGAGGGCGGATTTCGAGAGTGATTCGACGGGCCGGCCGTCGAGCAGGATCGCGCCCGCGCTGCGCTCGTAGAAGCGCACGAGGAGATTCACGAGCGTGGATTTTCCGGCGCCGGTCGGGCCGACGAGGGCGATCATTTCCCCGGGGCGGGCGTGGAACGAGACGTCGTGCAGAATCGGCAACGATTCCTGATAGGCGAAGTCCACGTGCTCGTAACGGACGTCGCCGCGAATCGCGAAATCCGCCGTTTGCTCGCGCGTCTCGTCCGGCTCGGACTCCGCGTCGAGAATCTCGAAGACGCGTTCGCCCGCCGCACGGCCGGCCTGGAAAATCTGATTCAGCGAATGCAGCCGGCCGATGGGCTCGTAAAGAAACTGCGCCATCAGCGAAAAGGCGAACAGCACGCCGATGTCCATTTTTCCAATGAGCACTTCGTGGCCGCCGTAACCGATGACTGCGACGAGTCCGCACGAGGTGAGGAACGTCATGGCCGGATTGTAGATCGCCCAGGCGCGCATCACGCGGAGCGTGGCCTCGGCGAGGCGATGGCCGGCGGCGTTGAAGCGCGCGTGCTCGCGTTCCTCGGCGGTGTAGGTCTTGATCTGGCGAATGCCGGCGAGGTTGTCGTGCAGGAGGGAATTCAAGGCCGAGGCGGCCTGGCGCTGCCCGCGGTAGCGGTTGCGCGCGGTGAGCGTGTAGGCGAGGGCGCCCGCCGCGAGGAGCGGAACCGGCGAAAAGGCGACCAACGCCATCTGCGAGGATTTGAGAATCATCCAGCCAAGGACGACGAGCACCTGAAGAAGGGCGACCACGCCCTGCTCGACGCCGTCGATGAGCACGCGTTCCACGGAGGTGACGTCCTCGACGAGGCGCGTCATCGTGTCGCCGGTCGCCCGATTGTCGAACCAGCTGGTCGGCAGTCGCTGGATGTGCGCGTAGAGGTCGCTCCGCAGGTCGAAGATCACCTTCTGCTCGAAGATGTTGTTCAGCACGATGCGGAAGGCGTTCAGCAGGTTTTGGAGAAAAAACGCGCCGAGTCCGGTCGCGATGAGCGGCAGGAGCAACTCCGGCCGATGACCGCGCACGGCGTCGTCGATGAGGCGACGGGTCACGTCCGGGAAAACGATCACCATCAGAGTGCCGAGAACGGCGCAGCCCAGCGTGCCGGCAGCCAGCAGAGGATAGCGACGAAGGTAACGGAAGACCCGAAGTGTCTGGTTCATGGGCAAATACGCGATTCCGGGCCGTCGGAGGCAGCGGAAATGTTCATTTTTATCCAGATGTCGCGAGACGAAAAGGGCGCTTTTCTACAGGCGCAAGTTTCTCAATCGCTTTGTGTTAGGGAATTTACGCGGTTGGCACGGCGCTTGCTTCACCGAACGACTCGCCGCGATTCCTCACGGGCGCGCGGCACCCGAGAAAACCAACCCAATCAAATCCAAGTCATCAACATGCGAAAATCCCTAACTTCCCTGGCGTCTATGGCCGTCGCCGCGGTCGTCGCGCTCACCTGCGCGGCCCCCGCTGTGCTCCATGCGCAGGATGCTGCCGCTGCCGCTCCGGCCGCCAGCCCCGCCCCTCCGAGTATCGACACCCGTGTCGCCGATCTCGAGGCCTACGTGAAAAACTCCGGCTATCCGAGCGCCACTGGCAATCTCGCCAAGGTTCCCGGCCCCGGCCACAACGCGTGGATGATGACCGCCACGGCGCTCGTGCTCTTCATGACGCTCCCCGGCCTCGCCCTCTTCTACGGCGGCCTCGTGCGCAAGAAGAACGTGCTGTCCGTCATTGCCCAGTGCTTCGGCGCGGCGGGCGTGGTGTCCATTCTCTGGTGGATCTGCGGCTTCAGCCTCACGTTCAACAACGCCGCCAGCGGCCCGCTGGTTCCGTTCATTGGTGACTTCACCTACAAGTTCTTCGAGGGCGTCACGGGCGCAGTGGACGGCGTCGCTCCCTACTGGGTGTCGCTGAACGTCTTTGCGATGTTCCAGCTCACCTTCGCGATCATCACCCCGGCGCTCATCGTCGGTGCGATCGCCGAGCGCATGAAGTTCAAGGCGGTCCTGCTTTTCATCGCCCTCTGGATGTTCCTCGTTTACTTCCCGCTCGCGCACATGGTCTGGAGCGCTTCGGGCTGGATGGACGGCGCCTTCAATCCGAAGGGTGCGGCCATCAAGGCGATCGACTTCGCGGGCGGCACCGTGGTGCACATGTCCTCGGGCTGGTCGGCTCTTATTCTCTGCCTCCTTCTCGGCAAGCGCATGGGCTTCGGCAAGGAGCACATGGCCCCGCATAGCATGGTGCTCTGCGCCATCGGCACGGGTATGCTGTGGGTCGGCTGGTATGGCTTCAACGCCGGCTCCGAACTCGGCGCGGACGGCCTCGCCGCCAATGCCTTCACCACCACGACTCTCGCCACGGCGACGGCCAGCTTCGTCTGGGCGCTCGTGGAATGGATCTGCAAGGGCAAGCCGAGCGTCCTCGGTTTCTGCTCCGGCGCGGTTGCCGGCCTGGTTGTCATCACGCCTGCTTGCGGTTACGTGAACACGACCGGCTCCATGTGGATCGGCCTCGCGGCGGGCATCGTTCCGTTCTTCGCGGTCACCTGGCTCAAGCCGCTCCTCGGCTACGATGACGCGCTCGATACCTTCGGTGTCCACGCCATCGGCGGCACCATGGGCGCCATCCTCACCGGCGTGCTCGCGGATCGCACCGTGAACTCGCTCATCCCGACGCCCGACAACGTTGCCCAGACGATCGAGCAGCTCAAGGCTGTCGGCGTCACGATCGCCCTTGCGGTGGTTGGCACGCTCATCGCGGGCCTCATCACCAAGGTGGTCTTCGGTCTGCGCGCTGCGCCGGAAGTCGAGAGCGAAGGCTTGGATATTTCCGAACACGGCGAAGAGGGCTATATCCTCTCCTAAACGAGCACGTTTAACTGGAACCAATCGCCATGAAAAAAATCGAAGCCATCATCAAGCCTTTCAAGTTGGAAGAAGTCAAAGACGCGCTCGCGGACCTCGGCATCGAGGGTATGACCGTCAGCGAGGTCAAGGGCTTCGGCCGGCAGAAAGGCCACACGGAAATCTACCGCGGTAGCGAATACACGGTGGACTTCCTTCCGAAAATCAAGATCGAGGTTGTCCTCTCCGACTCTCTGCTCGAGAGCGCGACGGCAGCCATCGTGAAGGCCGCGAAAACCGGTAAAATCGGCGACGGCAAGGTGTTCGTCTCCCCCGTGGAGGAGGCCATCCGCATCCGCACCGACGAGACCGGCGAAAAGGCCGTTTAACTCTAGGGTTGAGTGGGAGTCATGCAGGGCGACGGGAGCAATCCCGTCGCCCTCATGCATTTTAAGGAATCATCAACTTCCGCGGGCGCAAAGACGCGAAACCATGTCCGCTTCGCACCTGCGCCGCTGCGCGATTCTTATCGGGCCAGCTCCGCGGCGAGACGGATGGCGGCGATCATGCTGTCGGGACGGGCAATGCCGTGCCCGGCGATCTCGAAAGCCGTGCCGTGATCGGGGCTCGTGCGGGGAAACGGCAGCCCGAGCGTGACGTTCACGCCCGCATCGAAGGCGTGCAGCTTGAGCGGGATGAGGCCCTGGTCGTGATACATGCAGAGCACGGCGTCGAATTCGCCTGCTGCCGCGCGGAAGAAAACGGTGTCGGGCGGCAGCGGACCGCTGAACGTCGCGTCGGCCTGCGCGGCTTGCAGCTCGGCGACTGCGGGCGCGACGATGTCGATTTCCTCGCGGCCGAGGTCGCCGTTTTCTCCGGCGTGAGGGTTCAACCCCGCCACGGCGATCCGCGGCGAGGCCTTTCCGCGCCGGCGCTCGAAGTCCGCCAGCAACCCGCCCACGCGCACGATTTCTCCAATGTTCAGCAAATCGGGCACGTCCTTGAGCGGCACGTGCGCGGTGACGAGCCCGACCGTGAGCGCGCCGCCAGTGAGGCACATCGCGAAGTTCGCGGTGCCCGTGCGGGCCGCAAAAAATTCCGTCTGGCCGGGAAAATCGAAACCGACTGCGTGCATCTGGCGTTTCGAGACCGGCCCGGTGACGACGGCGGAGAACTCGCCGGCTTTGGCCCGAGCGACGGCTGCTTCGAGCGCGTCGAAGGCGGCGCGGGCGCTCGCTTCGGTCGGCTGGCCGGGCGTGTGGCCGGCAGAGTTGCCGACGATTTCAAAATCCGCGAGAGCGCGCACCTCGGGCCGCGCGAGCGCGCCAGCGATGACTTCGGGACCGATGCCGGCGGGGTCTCCGACAGTGAGGGCGATGCGAGGGGTGGTCATTGGTCAATGGTCATTAGTCATTGGGAAAAGAGGTGTCGCGGAATCAACCGATGACCAATGACGGATAACCAATGACGGCGGCGGATAGCCGCCTTTACGAGTAAATCTTGATGTAGGCGTTCTGGCGCAGGGTATCGAGCCAGCGCTGGAGCTCATCCGACTTTTCCTTCTGGATGAGATTCTGCTCGATCTCGTCGCGGACTTCGCTGATCGACTTCACGGCCGCGTTTTTCCGCGCCTCGACCATCATGATGTAATACGAGTTGCCGATCTCGATGACGTCGCTGATCTCGCCAGCGCGCAGTGCGAAGGCCTTCTTCGTGAGTTCTTCGCTGAGGGTCTTGCGATCGACCCAGCCCCAATCGCCCTCGGATTGCTGGGTGGAGGCGTCCTCGGAATACATTTGCGCCATGCGGCCAAAATCCGCGCCCGAAGTGAGCTTGGAGCGAATTTCCTGGGCCATCTCTTTCTTGCCGCCGGCGGGCGCGGTGTCGCTGTTGTCGTCCTCGCGGAGCACGATCATGCGCAGCTTCACCTGCTCGGGCGTGGTGTAGTCGACCTTGTGCTTGTCGTAATAGGATTGAATCTGCGTCGGCGAGATCACGAAGCTGTCTTTCACGTGCATCTGCTTCATCACCTGCACGATGATCTTGTCGCGCTCGACCTCCTTGAACTTCGTGATCGTGTAGCCCTGGCTCTTGAGCGTGCGGACGAATGCCGAGCGGTCGCCGCCGAATTCCTCGCGAATGATCGTCTGCACGCGGTCGTCGAGCACGTAGCTGGGAATCGTCGCGCCGTCCTTTTCCTTCTTCTTGAACTCCTGGAGGATGAGCTGGCGATCGACGAGGTCCTTCAGCGCGGCGAGGCGGATTTCCTTGAGCTTGTTTTCGAGCTCGGCGCCCTGATAGGCGCTGCGCAGGGCGCGCTCGCGAGCACCGATCCACTCGCGCAGCTCGGAGTAGGTGATCACGTCGCCATTCACCACCGCGGCGATGCCATCGATCACCTGGGCTTGTTGCGCGAGAGCGGGCGCGATCAGGCAAATGGCGAGGGCGAAGGTGAGGAATCGTTTCATCAAAGAAGCGGGCGTTTTTGCAGGAACGCCAGAATTTCGCGCAACCTTATTTCGGGGGTGGGCGAAGTCAAGCGGGGGAACTTGCCGCCGAACATAATGAAGTCGTTGCGGCGCTTGAGCATGAGCTTGCCCTCGCGTGCCTCGACGCTGGAGATGCGCTTGCCGGCGGCGGCGAGGCGGATGGATTGCAGGACGAGAAGGTTTTCCACGGCGGGTGGGAGCGGGCCGAAGCGGTCGCGCCATTCGTCGCGCAGGCGGTCGAGCGCGGCCTGATCGGGTGCGTCGGCGAGCTTGCGGTAGGCGTCGATACGCGCGGGCGGATCTGTGATGTAGGCCGAGGGGAGAAACGCGGGAGCCTTGTCGCCAGTGTCGGCGGCGAACTCGGGCTCACTCGTCGCGAGAAAATCGAGTCGCACGGGAGCCGCCGCGCCGGAGCGGCCGGTCTCGCCTTTGATCGTCGAGACGGCCTTCTTGAGCATCCGGCAGTAAAGGTCGAAGCCCACGGCGAGAATGTGGCCGCTCTGCGCAGTGCCGAGGATATTACCTGCGCCGCGAATCTCGAGGTCGCGCATGGCAATCTTGAAGCCCGCGCCGAGCTCGGAGTATTGGCGGATCGCCTGCACGCGCTTGCGCGCAATGCCGGTCGTCATGAGCTCGCGCGGGAGCATGAGGTAGGCGTAGGCCTTGTGGTGCGAGCGGCCAACGCGCCCGCGAAGCTGGTAGAGATCGGCGAGGCCGAATCGGTCGGCACGATCGATGATGATCGTGTTTGCGTTCGGAATATCGAGGCCGCTCTCGATGATCGTCGTGGAGACAAGGACGTCGGCCTCGCCCGCGACGAACTGCGCCATCACGGCCTCGAGTTCGTGTTCGTCCATTTGTCCATGGCCGACGACGACGCGCGCGCCGGAGCAAAGTTCGCGCACGCGCAGGGCGAGCCGTTCAATGGTCCGCACGCGATTGTGGAGAATGTAGGCCTGGCCGCCGCGATGGAGTTCGCGCTGGACGGCGTCGCGCAGCACGCGCTCGTCGTAGGCGCAGATCACGGTCTCGACCGGCTGGCGATTCGGCGGCGGCGTCTCGATGAGCGACATGTCGCGCGCGCCCATGAGCGCGAGGTAGAGCGTGCGCGGAATCGGCGTCGCGGAGAGCGTGAGCACATCGACGAGGCGGAAGCGTTCCTTGAGCCGCTCCTTGTGCTTCACGCCGAAGCGCTGCTCCTCGTCCACAATGACCAGGCCGAGATTTTTGAAAACGACGTCCTCGCTGAGCAGGCGGTGCGTGCCGACGACGATGTCCACGCCGCCGTCGAGCAGGCCCTTCACGGTGCGCGTCTGCTCGGCGCGCGTGCGGAAGCGGTGCAAACCCTCGACGGTCACGGGATAATCGCTCATGCGCTCGCGGAGCGTCTGACAATGCTGCTGCGCGAGCACGGTCGTCGGTGCGAGAAACGCGACCTGCCTGCCGCCCATCACGGCCTTGAACGCCGCGCGAATGGCGACCTCCGTTTTTCCAAATCCCACGTCGCCGCAAATGAGGCGGTCCATCGGGCGCGTGCCCTCCATGTCGGCTTTCGCCTCATCGATGGCGCGGCGTTGGTCGGGAGTGGGTTCGAAGACGAAGCTTCGCTCGAATTCCTGCTGCCAGTGCGTGTCCGGCCCGAACGCATGGCCCGTGCTCGTGTCGCGCTCGGCCTGGAGTCGCAGCATCGTCGCCGCGTAGTCGAAAATCGAGCGCTCGGCCTTGCCCTTCGCGCGCTGCCACTTGCCGTCGCCGAGCTCGCTGAGAGGCGGATTTTTTTTGCCAAGGCCGACGTAGCGCGAGACCTGCCACGCCTGCTCGAGCGGCACGAACAGCCGCGCCTCGTTCGCAAACTCGATGACGAGCTGGTCGCCGCTGTCGGCGGATTTCTCCATGCCGAGATAGCGTCCGATGCCGTGATCGAGATGGACGACGAGATCGTCCTCCTCGAACTCGGTGAAATCCATCGCCGTGCGGGCCGCCATCGCGCGTTCGCGCCGCACGAGCGCCCTTCGCGCGCGCTGGCTCGTCGCGCGGCCGAAAAGCTCGGCGTCGGAGAGCACGGCGAGCCGCGCCGCCTGGCACGTGAAGCCGCCGGTGACGCTCCCCTCGAGAAATTCCAGCGCGCTCGGGTCGAGGCCGTTGTCGCGCGCGAGCTCGCCGAAGCGCTCCCACTCGCCCTCGTTGTTGCAGACGAGCACGACCTGCCAGCCGCCGGCGATCCACTCGCGAATCTGCGCAAAGAAACGCGCACGCTTCGCCTCGTTCACGACGAAATCGCCGGCCGCGAAGAAGTCGATGCCCGGCGGGAAAAACGGGATGTCGCTCTCGCCGCCTTCGCGAATCGCGAGGCCGGGCGTGTCGCAATCGATGGCGATGCGTGTATCCTCCGGCGCGAAATACGTCTCGAGCGGCACGAGGGTGCGGTCGGGATCGCCGATAAGAATTTCGCAGCGCTTGAGCGGACCGACGGAAATCTGACTGTCGAGCTGGAACTCGCGGATGGATTCAATCTCGTCGCCGAAGAACTCGATGCGCACCGGCAACGGCTGCTGCCACGAATAGACGTCGAGAATGCCGCCACGCCGCGCGAATTGTCCGCGCCCGAAAATCTTCGGCACGGGCTCGTAGCCGGCTTTTGCGAGCGCGGCTTCAATTTTCGCGAGATCGATGTGCTGGTCCTTTGCGAGCACGAGCGCGTCGCGGCGGAAAGTCTCCGGCGCGGCGACGCGGCCTTCGAGCTCGGCGGCGACCACGACGATGACTTCGCCCTTTGCGCCGCCAGCGAGTCTCGCGAGCACTTCGAGTCGCTCGGACAACGTTTCGGGATCGGCGAGCACGTCTCCTTCACCAATGGTTTCGATGGGAGGAAATGCGACGGCGCGCACTCCCCACGTCGCGAGGTCGGCGGCGATTTCCTCCTGTCGCCGCACGTCGGCGCAGAAAATCCAGGTGTTCGCGGTGGATTGTTTTGCGAGGAGCGCGGCGACTGCGGATTGCGCGGCCGGTGCGACCGACTCGTAAGCGGGCGCGTGCGCTGGCACCGTGGCGCGCAGGCGAGCGAGGATGCTCTTAGCCGACACGGAGCACCTCCGCGCGATAGCGTTGCCAGACGGCCTCGACAAGCGGATCGCCGGGCAGCTCGCGGCCGTCGATGTGAGTGAGCGGGAGCATGCCGAGCCGGCTGTTCGTGAGAAACACGGCGTCGGCCTTCGCGAGATCGACGCGCGTAAGGTCGGCTTCTTCGCCGCCGATCCAGTCGCGCACGACTCCGCGTCGCACGGGCTCGCGCGGCGTGAGGAGGCGTCCGTCAATGACGAGAAAAAGATTCGCCATCGCGCCGCTGAGCACGCGTCCGTCGGGCGCGCACAGGATTGCCTCCTCGCCCGAGGCCGGACGCGCGAGGAAGTGCGGCCAGTAGCATCCGGTTTTTCCAAACGGCGAGATGGGCGTGAATTCCATTGTCACCGCGCGGGCCGATTCGAGTTTCGTCGGAATCTGCATTTCTTCGAAGAGCAGTGCGACGCGCGAGTCCGCACCGTCATGATCTCCTGCGGTGATGTAGATGCGCGCGACGCCCTCGTCGATGGGCGTCGCGAGCAGCTGCGCGCGGACGGATTCCAG
>JGI24743J22301_10000047_pt1 | contig 11027 bp, 8 predicted proteins | sample KBSMiscanthusM2_FD_22301 | JGI IMG/M metagenome (IMG submission 22301)
GGCACGAATTCCGTGCGAGCGCTTATTGTGGACGTCCGCGACGGCTCGGAGGTCGCCTCGGCGGTCTGCGATTACCCCAGCGGCAAGCAGGGCATCCTGCTCGATCCGCGCCAGCCCGACCTCGCGCGTCAGCATCCCGGCGACTACCTCGTCGGCCTCGAAAAAACAGTGACCGGCGCCATCGCGAAGGCAAAGGCCGAGCGTCCCGATTTCTCGCCGGAGCAAATTCTTGCGATTGGCGTGGATACGACCGGCTCGAGCCCGTTGCCCGTCGATGCGACGAACACGCCGCTCGCGTTCGCGGAGAATTTTCGCGGCAATCTCGCCGCCGAATGCTGGCTTTGGAAGGACCATACGAGCTGGGAGGAGGCCGGTCTCATCACGAAGACGGCCGCCGAGCATCGTCCGCAATTCATCGCGAAGTGCGGCAACACGTATTCCTCCGAGTGGTTCTGGTCGAAGATCTGGCATTGCTTGCGCGTGGCGCCGGAAGTGTTCGACGCGGCGGTGAGCTGGGTGGAGATTTCGGACTGGATTCCCTCCGTGCTCGCGGGCGTGACCGATCCCACGAAGGTTCAGCGCGGTATTTGCGCGGCTGGGCACAAGGCGTTCTATGCCGAGGATTGGGGCGGTCTGCCGGACAAGGAATTTCTCGCGCTGCTCGATCCGAAGCTCGCGGACCTGCGCGACCGGCTTTACACGAAGGCGCACGACGCCTCGGTGGCCGCGGGCGCGCTTTGCGAGGAGTGGGCGGCGAAGCTCGGCCTCAAGGCGGGCATCCCGATCGCGATTGGCGAATTCGACGTCCATTACGGCGCGATTGGCAGCGGTGTCGAGGAAGGCACGCTCGTGAAGGTGATCGGCACCTCGACCTGCGATTGCTGCGTGGTCTCGGCGGACAAGGAAGTCGCCGATATTCCCGGCATCTGCGGCATCGTGAAGGGCGCGATCCTGCCTGGCTTTTATGGCGTCGAGGCGGGGCAATCCGCGGTCGGCGACATTTTCAAATGGTTCGTCGAGGGTGTCTGCGAGGGCGACGGCGCGCTGCACGCGAAGCTCACGGCCGAGGCGGCGACGCTCAAGCCCGGCGAGAGCGGCCTGCTCGCGCTCGACTGGAACAACGGCAATCGCACGATCCTCGTCGATCAGCGGCTCACCGGCCTCCTTCTCGGCCAGACGCTCCACACGAGCCGCGCGGAGATTTATCGCGCGCTCATCGAGGCCACGGCCTTCGGCGCGCGCATGATCATCGAGCGCATCGAGGAATACGGCGTGCCCGTGCGCCGCATCGTGTGCGCCGGCGGCATCGCGGAGAAAAACCCGATGCTCATGCAGATATACGCCGACGTGACGGGCCGCGAGATGCAGATATCCGCCTCGTCGCAGACGTGCGCGCTCGGCTCGGCCATTAGTGCCGCCGTGCTCGCGGGCGCCTATCCCGATTTTCAGAGCGCGCAGAAGGCGATGGCCCACATCCAGCCGCGCACCTACGCGCCGAACGCGGACGCGCAGGCCGTTTACGAGCAGCTCTTCCAGCTCTACCGCAAGCTCCACGACGCCTTTGGCGGCGTCGCCACGCCCGAGCTCGGCGGAGTGATGAAAGACCTTCTCACCATCAAGGAAGCCCAACGTCGTTAACCCCAAACTCTCCCACACATGTCCCTGAAAAACCTCGCCACTGATCTCGAAGTCTGGTTCGCCACCGGCAGCCAGCACCTCTACGGCCCCGAAACCCTCAAGCAGGTCGCGCAAAACAGCCAGGCCATCGCCGCCGGTCTCGATGGCTCCACGAACATTCCGCTCAAGGTCGTCTTCAAGCCCGTGCTCGTGAGCCCCGAGGCGATCCGCGATCTCGTGATCGAGGCGAATAGCTCGCCGAAGTGCGCCGGCCTCATCTGCTGGATGCACACGTTCTCGCCCGCGAAGATGTGGATCGGCGGCCTCACGCGCCTGCAAAAACCCTACCTCCACCTCCACACGCAGTATCACCGCGACCTGCCGTGGAGCAGCATCGACATGGATTTCATGAACCTGAACCAGTCGGCGCACGGCGACCGCGAGTTTGGCTTCATCAACTCCCGCCTCCGTCTCGACCGCAAGGTCGTCGTCGGCTTCTGGCAGGATGAGGACGTCCAGCAGCGCATCGGCGCCTGGATGCGCGCCGCCCGCGCGTGGCACGACTGGCGGGGCGCGAAATTCGCCCGCCTCGGCGACAACATGCGCCAGGTCGCCGTGACCGAGGGCAACAAGGTCTCCGCCGAGATCAAGTTCGGCTTCGCAGTGAATGGCTACGGCATCAGCGAGATTGCGAACCGCATTCCGCTCGTCGGCGACAGCGCCCTCGACGCGCTCCTCGCGGAATACGAGGACACTTACACGATGGCGGCCGATCTCCGCCGCGGCGGCGCGCGCCACGACTCCGTGCGCGAGGCCGCGCGCATCGAGCTCGCGCTCCGCGCCTTCCTCGAGGAGGGCGACTTCAAGGGCTTCACCGACACGTTCGAGGATCTACAGGGCCTCAAGCAGCTGCCCGGCATCGCCACGCAGCGCCTCATGGCCGACGGCTACGGCTTCGGCGGCGAGGGTGATTGGAAGACGGCGGCGCTCGTCCGCGCGATGAAGGTGATGGCGGCCGACCTGCCTGGCGGCGTGTCCTTCATGGAGGACTACACCTACCACCTCGCGAAGGGGAATTCCCTCGTGCTCGGCTCGCACATGCTGGAAATCTGCCCGTCCATCGCCTCCGGCAAGCCCGCGCTTGAGGTGCATCCGCTCGGCATCGGCGGCAAGGAGGACCCCGCGCGTCTCGTGTTCGACTCGCCCGCCGGCTCCGGCTTGAACGCCTCGCTCATCGACCTCGGCAACCGTTTCCGCCTTATCGTGAACACCGTCGAGGCTGAGGCCGCGCCCGAGCCGCTGCCAAAGCTGCCCGTCGCCCGCGTCGTCTGGAAGCCTCAGCCCGATTTCGCGACCGGCTGCGCGGCGTGGATTCTCGCCGGCGGCGCGCACCACACCGGCTACAGCTGCGTGGTCACGCCCGAGCACCTCGAAGACTTCTCCGAAATGGCGGGCATCGAGCTCGTTACGATCGACAAGGACACGAAGCTCGGCGAGTTCAAGAAAGAGCTCCGCTGGAACGACCTCTACTACCATCTCGCGCCGGGCCTCGGCGGAAACTGACGTCGCGCGCTCTTTCTCTTACTCCTGCTCGTGCTCTTTCTCTCGGAGCACGGGCGGAGAGCGGAGAAAGACAAAGAGCAAGAAGCAAGAGCACGAGTAAGAGAAAAGAGTTTTCATGAATTACCAGTCCATCCGCGAGGAATGCTGCGAGGCAAACCGCGCGCTGCCGCGCACCGGCCTCGTCGATCTCACCTTCGGCAACGTGAGCGTGCTCGACCCCGACGCGGGCGTGTTTGCGATCAAGCCCAGCGGCGTTCCCTACGACGAGCTGCTGCCCGGGCACATGGTCATCGTCGATCTCGAAGGCAAGACCGTGGAGGGCGACCTCCGCTTCTCCTCCGACACGCCGACGCACCGGAAGCTCTTCCTCGCGTTTCCCGGCATTCGCTCGGTCGTCCACACGCACTCGCGGCACGCCGTATCCTTCGCGCAGGCCGGCCGGGAAATTCCCTGCCTCGGCACGACGCACGCCGACTATTTCTATGGCGCGGTGCCGGTCACGCGCGCGATGACGCCCGAGGAAATCGCCACGGACTACGAATGGAACACGGGCGTCGTGATCGCCGAGCGCTTTGCCGGCCTCAACGCGCTCGACATCCCCGCCGTGCTCGTGCGCAGCCACGGGCCGTTTGCGTGGGGACCGTCCGGCGCGAAAGCCGTGGAGACCGCGCAGGCGCTCGAGATCGTCGCCCAGATGGCGCGCGACGCTATTGCGCTGAATCCCACGGTCGAGTCGATCCCGCAGGCGCTTCTCGACAAGCACTTCCTCCGCAAGCACGGCGCTGGCGCCTATTACGGCCAGCCGAAAAAGTGACGCAACCGCCTCTCTCGCTGGAAAAGAACTTTACGAAACACCCTCGCCCCGCCATTAAACCCAACCACCTCCCCATAGCCCCATGACATCACTCCTCCACGCCCTTCCGGCGTTTCATCCTCTGCTCGCGCAGGCGGCCGCCGCGGCTCCGCATCACGGCCCCGTATTCAACTGGCTCGACTGGTCCGTCATCGTCCTATTCGTCGTCCTAATGGTGGCCGTCGTCCTGTTCTCGATGCGCAAGAAGAACGAGTCGGGCAAGGACTACTTCCTCTCCGGTCGCGACGCGAACTGGCTGCAAATCGGCTCGTCGATCTATTCGTCGAACATCGGCTCCGAGCACCTCGTCGGTCTGGCCGGCGCGGGTTTCGTGACCGGCATGGCCATGGCCCACTGGGAAATGCACGGCTGGATCATCCTGATCCTCGGCTGGGTCTTCGTGCCGCTCTACGACCGCATGAAGGTCTTCACGATGCCGGAATTCCTCGAGCTGCGCTTCAGCCGCGGATCGCGAAACGTCCTGAGCCTGCTCACCATGGCGAGCCTCGTGCTCACGAAGATCGCGGCGACGATCTACGCGGGTGACGTCGTCATTCGCACGCTGCTCGGCATCGACTCGGTGACCATGTTCGGCCACACGATCGACATCTTCTGGGTCATCGCCCTTGGCCTGGCATTCACGACCGGCGTTTACACGATCTTCGGCGGCATGCGCGTGATCATGTATACCGCCGTGCTGCAGACGCCCGTGCTGCTGCTCGGCTCGATCTGCATTCTTTACTTCGGCCTTCGCGAACTCGGCCATGGCAGCCTGATCGCGGGTTGGGAAGCCACCAAGCACGCCGTGGGCGACAACATCCACCTCGTCCGCTCGATTCACGATCCCGAGTGGCCGTGGCTCGCGATCCTGCCTGGATCGGCGATCATCGGATTCTGGTATTGGTGCACGGACCAATACATCGTCCAGCGCGTGCTTGCGGGCCGCAACCAGCAGGAATCCCGCCGCGGCTCGATCTTCGCCGGTTACCTCAAGCTCACACCGGTGTTCATCTTCCTCGTGCCCGGCATGGTGGCCTACGCGCTCACCAAGATGCCTGAGGCGGGCTTCGCGACCAACGGCGACGCGGCTTACACCTCGCTCGTCGCGCAGATTCTCCCGCACGGCATCAAGGGCGTCGTCGCCTGCGGCATGATCGTCGCACTCATGGCCTCGCTCGCCTCGAAGTTCAACGCCTCGGCGACCCTCTTCACGATGGACTTCTATCGGGAATGGCACCCGAATGCCTCCGGCAAGACCGAAGTGTTCGTCGGTCGCGTGGCCACGACGGTCATCGTCTTCATGGGCATCTGCTGGGTGCTCGTCATCAAGGCGCTCCACTCGAATCTCTACGAGTATCTCCAGAGCGTGCAGGGTTATCTCTCGCCCTCCATCGCGGTGCTCTTCGCGGTTGGCGTCTTTTGGAAGCGCGCCACGGCTCCTGCGGCCCTGTGGGCGTTCAGCATCGGCGTGATCGGCGGCTTCGCCCGTCTCGCCGCCGACCTCATCTTCAAGGACGTGAAGGCCACGAATGGCGCCACGCTCAAGGAACTCAAGCAGCAGCTCTACCACGGCACGATCACGGCGGACCAATACGCCGGCTTCATCGCGCCGATCAAACAGCAATACGGCCTGCTCTTCACGCTCGAGGACATCCACTGGCTCTACTGGTGCCAGATTCTCTTCGCGGCCACGCTGGTGCTCATGGTCGTCATCAGCCTCATGACGAAGGCGCCGGATCCGAAGACGGTCCGATACACCTGGTATGGCGCGACGCCGGAGGAAAAAGCCGAGACGCGCGCGAGCTGGAACTGGGTGGACGTCGTGCTCTCACTCATCGTGGTGGCCTGCGTCATCGGGTTCTACATCCGCTTCTGGTAAAACCGAGGCGTGCTTTCTCAAAAGCCGCGGCATCGCACGATGCCGCGGCTTTTTTATTGGAGAGATTTCCCGGTCGGCCAGGCGACACTGAAATGTGCTGCGACGGTGGCCGCGACATCCGCATACGTGTCCCGCACGCCGAGCAGCCCTTGCGCATTCGGCGTGAAAACGGGCACGCGCTCGCGGGTGTGATCCGTGCCGCGCCATGTGGGGTCGTTGCCATGATCCGCCGTGATAAGCACGAGATCGCCCGGCTCCATTTTCGGCAAAAACTCCGCGAGCCAGGTGTCAAACGCTTCCAGCGCCTGAGCGTAGCCTTCCACATCGCGGCGATGGCCGAAGAGCGAGTCGAAATCGACGAGGTTCGCGAAAAACAGCCCTTCGCGACGCTCGGTCCACAGGCGGTCGATGGTCGCCATGCCGTCGGCGTTCGATTTCGTCGGGTGCGATTCGGAAATGCCGCTCGCGGCAAAGATGTCCGAGATTTTGCCGATGCCGATGACTGGCACACCGGCGTCGGTGAGGGCGTTCAGAACGGTGCGCGGCGGCAGTAGTGAGAAATCGTGGCGATTTGCCGTGCGCGTGAAATGGCCCGGCTCGCCGACGAAGGGCCGCGCGATCACGCGGCCGATGCGCCACGCGTCGCAATGCCGGCGCGCGACGCGGCAGATTTCGTAAAGACGCTCGAGCGGAATCAACGCCTCGTGCGCGGCGATCTGGAGCACGGAATCCGCGGAGGTGTAGAGAATCGGCTGGCCCGTGGCGACGTGCTCCGCGCCGAGTTCGTTGAGGATCGCCGTGCCGCTCGCCGCAAAATTGCCGAGAAATTTTACGTCGGCCTCGCGCTCGATGGCCTGCACGAGTTCGTCGGGAAAGCGTTCGTAGGTTGCGAAGGGCTCCTCGATCAGCGCGCCGGCGAGCTCCCAGTGGCCGGTCGTCGTGTCCTTGCCGGCGGAGCGCTCCGTAAGCACACCGACTCCGCCGCGCAGGGGGGGCGAGCATGGTTCTTCGCCGCGGGCGAGCGCCAGTGCCTGATAAAGCCCGAGCGATTTCAGGGTGGGCAGCTTTGTTTGCGGACGTTGCTCGAGGATATGGCCGAGCGTGTTCGCGCCCTCGTCGCCGTAGGCGGCGGCATCCGGTGCACGACCGCAGCCGACACTGTCGAGAACGAGGAGGAGGGCGCGTTTGGTCATCGGGTATTGGGCATTCGGCATTGGTTATCCGATTGCGCGTCCGCGTCTGTTCCCGCTCCGTTAAATCCCCATCGGGTGCCAGGCCGTCTTCATTTCGACGGTATCGAGAATCCAGTAGGGGCTTTCCGGCTTCGTCTTCCAATCGCGGGTGGTGAGCGAATGGTCGGCGTAGCGCTTCACGTTCAGCGCGGTGCCGGACTGAAGCGTTTTCGCAATGGTGGCATCACCCGTGCCATCGACGACGGCGTTGATGTCCATGTGCTCGGCGAATTGGGGCGCGAGCTCGTCGCGCAGTCCGGTGAGGATGTTCACCACGCCGCCGGGCACGTCGCTCGTCGCGAGAATTTCCGCGAAGGCGACCGCCGGCAGCGGATGCCGCTCGGAGGCGAGCACGACGACCGTGTTGCCCGAGAGAATCGCCGGGGCGACGAGCCCGACGAGCGCAAGCAGCGGCGGCGTGTCGGGGCAGAGCACGCCAACGACGCCGGTGGGCTCGGGAAAGGTGAAGTTGAAATGCGGCGAGGCAACGGGATTCACCGCCGAGAAGAGCGGGCCGTATTTGTCGGTCCAGCCAGCGTAGTGGACGAGCAGGTCGATGGCTTGCGAGACTTCGTCGCCGACCTTGCCGAGCGCGCGGGCCAGCTCGCTTTCCAGTTCGGCGCGCCGGCATTCGAGCAGCTCGGCGGCGCGGTAAAGAATCTGTCCGCGCAGATAGGCGCTGCTGGCGGCCCACTTCGATTGCGCGGCACGGGCCTTCACGACGGCATCGCGCAGGTCCTTGCGCGAAGCGTGGGCGGCGTTGCCGAGAGGGGTCTTCCCATCCGCGGCGAGCACGGGACGCACGCGGCCGCTCTCGCTGCGCGGGAAGGCGCCGCCGATGGAGAGCTTGTAAGTTTTGAGGACGGGGAGTCGGGTCGTTTTCACAGGCAGGCGCTGTGCGAAGCATAAAGCGTGCGGGGCAGGCGGGGCGACGCGATTTTCTGACTCGGCAGAGCTGGGCTCAAGCGGCCTGCGCGAGAATTTTCGATTCGTCCCGGCTGGCGGCGGCGAGCTTGGCGGCTTTGGAAAGCGCCTTGGCGACGAGTTTCGCCTCGGCGGGACTCATCTCGCGGGCGTTGCGCACTTCGAGCGAAATGTAGCCGGTGAGAGCGCTCGTGCGCACGACGACGTGAGGCCCCTCGGGGTCGCCGCCGAACGGCTTTACCGTCACGATGTCGTCGCCGAGCCTCGCGTCGCATGTGCGCTCGATCCATGGCAGGCGCGTCTCGTTTTCGCGCACGGCAATGGCGTGGGCCTGCAGCGAGTCGAGGTCGAGCGCGGTGCGCAGGATGAGTTTGCTTTGCTTGAGCGGATTTCTGCCTTTGGCCAGAAACGAGGTGCGCAGCTCGCGGCTGTCATCGGAGAGGCGGATGTCGTAGCGACCTTTGGGCGTGTGGCCGCGGATGAGCAACGACGTCGCAATTTGCACGCGCAACGCCGGAACAAGCGCGCTGAGCGAACGAAGGAGCGAGTCGATGTGCGGGGTGGATTTCTGCATGGTCGAGGGTGGCACTGCCGCAACTTGCGTGCCGCAGTGCGCCAAACGCGAACTATCGACGCAAATTCGTCGGATTTCAAAGGGGGAAGGCCACGGGAGCTTGACGTTCCGCCAATGAGGGACGTGATTGCTTGGCTATGAAATCACCATTCGGGGTTTCGCGCTGCGCGCTGGCCGCGGCGCTGGGTCTGCTGTTTATCGCGCCAGCTTGGGCAGGGTGGACGTCCCTCGCGGGGACCTACACAGGCAAGTGGAAGAGTTCGGATACCGATGGCAAGAGCTACTCGGGCACGGCGATCGTGAAGATCGTGGGCGGCAGCGGCCAGAAATTGACGCTGACGCTGAAGACGAGCTTCCTCGGAAACTCGATCACAGGCACAGCCAAGGCAAAATCCTCGGGCGCAATGACCGTGACCGTGACGAATGCGATCCTTGGCACCGCGACCGGCACCGGCAAGGCCCTCGCCTCGGGCATGAACGGCAAGCTGTCCGGCACCGGCCCGCTCTTTGGTGTCGGCACGGCCACGCTGGCTGCGAAAGTGCATGGCACGCCGGCCGGGCTCACGGCGAGCGGCACGCTCGTGCGAGAGTTCTTTGGGACGAAGAGCACGCTCACGTTCTCGTTCAGCGGCAAAAAGAAATAGCGCACCGCGCATCGAGCAAGAATCGGGTGTCGTGCCGCGGCGGAGCGTTTACCGTGGCGGAATGAATCCCGATTACCGCCGCATCGAGCGCGCGATCGCCTACCTCGAGTCCCGCCGGTTCGCGCGACCCGACCTCGGCGAAGTCGCCGCGCACGTGGGCCTGAGCGAGGCGCATTTCGACCGGATTTTCGCGCGCTGGGCGGGCGTGAGCCCGATGCGTTTCCTGCAGTTTCTCACGAAGGAGGAGGCGAAAATTCGTCTGCGTGCGGGTGCGAGTGTGCTCGATGCGGCGCTCGACGTGGGGCTCTCCGGTCCCGGCCGGTTGCATGACCTGCTCGTGACCTGCGAAGCCGTGACGCCCGGCGAATACAAGCGCGCTGGTGAAGGCGTGGAAATCCGCCACGGCTTCGCGGAAACACCTTTCGGCGAATGCCTGCTCGCCTCGACGGGAAAAGGCATCTGCGCCCTCGTGTTCACGGGCGATGCCCTTACGCGCGAGGCCGCGCTTGCGGAGCTTCGCGCCGACTGGCCGCGGGCGCGATTCGTCGAGGATGCAACGGGCGCAGCGCGGCTCGCCACGCAGGTCTTCGATCCGTCGCACGCCGGCTTGCGGCTCCACGTGCGCGGCACGAATTTTCAGATTCAGGTCTGGCAGGCGCTCCTGCGCGTGCAGACAGGTGAACTCGTGACGTATCGCGATCTCGCGCACGCCATCGGCGCGCCCACGGCTTCGCGCGCGGTCGGCGGCGCGGTGGGCGCGAATCCGATCGCCGTGCTCATTCCCTGCCATCGCGTGATTCTCGGCACCGGCGCGTTTGGGCATTATCGCTGGGGCTCCGTGCGCAAGAAGGCGCTTTGCGCGTGGGAAGCCGTCCACACATCGAGCGGACTCGCGACCGAGAGCGGATCGGCGTGCAGGTAGGTCATCGTCGTCTCGAGAGACTTGTGGCCCATCGCGGCCTGGAGCGCACGGATGTTCACGCCGTCCTCGAGGCAATGCGTGGCGTAGGCGTGGCGCAGATGATGCGGCGTGAGCGCCGGGCAGAGCCGCAGCCGCGCCGATGCGCGAGCGAACTCTCTCTGCACGATGGCCTCGTGGCAGCGCCAGCGCACCGTGCGTCCCTGCCGCGCATCGGTGCAGACATTTTCCGCCGGGAAAAGCCAGCGCCAGTCGCGGCTGTATTCCGCGTGTGGTCGTTTATTTCGCAACAAACCCGGCAGAGGCACGGGAACGCGTTCGCGAAAATCCTCGCGCCAGAGTGCTTCGGCGCGCGCCATCTGGTCGGCCAGCGCATTGGTGAGCGTGCGCGGCAGCGCGACCACGCGATCCTTCCGATGCTTCGCGTCGCGAATCCAAATTCGCCGTCCGTGCGGGTCGACATCCTTCAGCCGAAGATTCAGCGCCTCGCTCAATCGCAGCCCGCAGCCATAGAGCAATCGCGCGACGAGGCGGATCGGCTGTGCGGGCGTGTCTTCGATCTCCTCGATGAAGGCGCGCGTGACATGGCGCGGCGGCGCGACCCGCACGCGCTGGGGGCGGCGCGCGCGCAGGGCGTCCACGCCCGCGAGCGGTTGCTCGAGCACGTGCGTGTGAAAGAAGACGAGCGCGTTCAGCGCCTGATTCTGCGACGAGGCGGAGCGGCGGTTCACGGCCAGATCGGTGAGGAACGCCTCGACCTTTTTCTCGCGGGTGGCTGCGGATTCGGGCGCAAGGCGGAGGAAGCGCATGTAGCGCGCGAGC
>JGI24743J22301_10000048_pt1 | contig 10976 bp, 12 predicted proteins | sample KBSMiscanthusM2_FD_22301 | JGI IMG/M metagenome (IMG submission 22301)
CGCCGGCGACGAGCTCCTGCGTCGCGAACATCTTTGGAGTGAAGACGCCGACCTCCTTGATTTCGTAGGTCTTGTTCGTGGACATCAATTTCACGCCGACGCCAGGCGCGATGCGGCCCGAGAAAACGCGACAGTAGCCGACCACACCGCGGTAACCGTCGAACACGGAGTCGAAAACGAGCGCGCGGAGGATGTCGTCCTCGGCCTTCGGCGCGGGAATGCGCTTCACGACGGCTTCGAGAATTTCGAGAATGCCGAGCCCGGCCTTGGCGCTCGCCGGGATGGCCTCGTCGGCGGGAATCGTCAGGATGTCCTCGAGCTGTTTGTGAACGCTCGGAAGGTCCGCGTTCGGCAGGTCGATCTTGTTGATGACCGGAATGATCGTGAGGTTCTGCTTCGCGGCGAGGTGGACGTTAGCCACGGTCTGTGCCTCGACGCCCTGAGCGGCATCGACGATGAGCAGCGCGCCCTCGCAGGCCGCGAGACTGCGCGAGACCTCGTAGGTGAAATCGACGTGCCCGGGCGTGTCCATGAGGTTCAGCCGGTAGTCGAGCCCGTCGGCGGCGCGGTATTTCATCGTCACCGGGTGCGACTTGATCGTGATGCCGCGCTCGCGCTCGAGGTCCATCGAATCAAGGAGCTGATCCTCCTTTTCGCGGTCGGAAATCGTGCCCGTCTTTTCGAGCAAACGGTCGGACAACGTGGTCTTGCCGTGGTCGATATGAGCGATGATGCAGAAATTGCGGGTGCGTTCGATGGACATCTGACGAGCCGAAGACGATCCGCGACTGGAGCAGGAGTGTCAATCGAACTAAACAGGATTGACAGGATTTGCTGGATTCACGGGAGTAGGGCGCAATGGACGAAGAAAAGGACGAGCTGCCGCCGTTTCGCTGGAACTGGCAGGCAGCATTCATGGTGTTTTTCACAATGGCTGCGCTGGCGATTCCGCTCGCTGGCGTGCTGTGGCTGGCGCGCGGCTATCTGGAAAATCAGGCCGCAGCTGCGCACGCGACGCCAAGCCCCGCGCCGACCAAATCCGTGAACACGCAGTCCCTTGAGAGCGCCCTCGAGCGGGCTTCGGAATCCACCTTGGGCAACGCCACGAAGCTCGATGCGGAAAACGAATGGATCGTGCGCGTGCCTCCCGATCAGGCTGCTGCACGCGCGCAGCGCATCTCTGGGCAGGCTCGCGAAGCCGGAGGTTCCGCTCTGGAAATGGAAGCCATGCCGCCCACACTCGCGCGCCTGACCGTTCAAGTGCCTCAATCCCGCCGCGAACTACTGCAACGGGCCATCAATGGCGAGAAAGTCGATTTTTCGGCAATTCCGGTCAGCAGCGAGACGGACTTGATCGAGGTGCGCCTCGTGAAGCCATGATCTGGGTGACTTTTGCGGTGCCGTTCGAGAGTGCGGCCTTCCGTCGCCGATCCGTCAGTCGCGACGTGCGCATCCTGCACACGGGCATCGGCGCCGATGCGGCGAGAGTGGTGCTCGAGCAGGCGCTTTGCGAGGCGGAAGAACTGCCGGATCGCGTGATCGTGTCGGGGTTCGCCGGGGCGCTCGTTCCCGGACTGGAGATCGCCGAGATCGTGGTTGGCGAGGGGATTCAAAGTGGCGGGCGTCGAGCGACATTCGCGCAGGCGGACGAGGTCCTGGCCACGGCGGCCGAAAAGCGTGCGTTTCACGTGCGGACCGGCGCCGAGGTGGTCGATATGGAGAGTGCGGCGATTTGCGAGGTTTGCGCGGCGGCCGGCGTGCAGGCGGTGTCCATTCGGGCAATCAGCGATGGCGCGGATGACGACCTGGGACTGCCGCCGGACCTGCTGGAAAATCTCGCATCTCGTCCCGCGAGAGCGGTGCCGCGCCTTGCAGGGATGCTCCTGACCAACGCCGCGCGCCGAAAGGCCTTTCTCGCGCTTTTGCGAAACTGCCGCAGGGCGCAGCTGGCTCTCGCGGAAGCTTTGGAAAAGGAAGTCAGCGTTTCGTCGCGAATGGCGACATAGAGAGAGCGAGCCGAGAGGCAGTTGGATCGAAGTCAACCAAGACCCAGCTCCGAGCGTAACGGAGAGAGAAGGTAGCACCCATCAGCAGCAGCAGAGAAATACCGCCGCCATCAGCTACTCATAAATTATACATGACATATATTGTATTAAATTATAGATTGTTCGTTGATGTGGAGGGATTTACAGGAATGTGGATAACTTTGGGAAAAGTATGAAGGTTGAAAAACTATATTGAACCTTGCAAAACTTGTTCACATTAAGGGTTTCTGGAGATCCAGAAACGCGGCTCGAGATCAACAACGGCACCGCCGAGGCTGCGCGCCAAATAAACGCGGACGCAGGCCGTCGGTGATGGAGCTGTGAAGCCCTCTGGAAAGCTCGAATGCGGATTGAATTGGATGCACGTTACGAAGGCCTCCGACAGAGCCGTCGCGATTAATAACCGCCTGACTTACCCCTCGAAGTGATGCGAATCGCTCGAGCTTGAACTGCAGACTTGGATGCTGATCACGCGTGCTTTATTGAGGTGCGGACATGGATCGCGACTGCGCCGTCATTTTGGGAATGCACCGCAGTGGCACCTCGGCATTGGCTGGCGTGTTGCAGCAGCTCGGTGTCGATTTTGGAGACGATCTCATTGGCGCAACCCCTGCCAATCCCAAGGGACATTTCGAGCTTACGGCCGCCGTGCAGATGAATGATCACCTACTGCGACGTGTTTTTGGTGCGCGCTGGAAGACGCCTTTTCGCTTGCCGGACAATTGGGGCGATCTCGTGGATGTCGATGTCCTGGCATTTGAGCATCGTCTTCGACTCCCGACAGGACATCCCTGCGGACTGAAGGACCCACGGATGTGTCGCCTGGTTCCGGTCTGGAGACGTCTTTTGAATCGACGAGCTCTTAAACCGCGTTTCGTTCTCGCGTTGCGCAGGCCGGAAGAAGTAGCCGCTTCGCTCCACGCCCGCGACGGACTTTCTCGGGAAGCCGGACGCGCACTCTGGCTGGAGCACATTTGCGCAGCGGAACGCGATACGCGCGGCGCAGAGCGAGTATTTGTAACTTATGAGAGCCTCTTAAGTGATACTTCCAGTGTGGCTCACCGGCTTGCAGAGTTCCTTGCCCTACCCAGTCCTGACGACGAGCAACTCCGCAATCTGTCGCAGTTTTTGGATCGGGATCTGCGGCATCATTCCTTGAGTCCGCCACAAATGATCGAGGCGCTCGATACAGCGGATTTTCTCTACAATCTTGGAATGGATGGACGCGAGGCCGAGTTTTCCGCAGTCGTCGATAGCGTCCAGGAACTCGAGAAAATCTAAAATCCAAAGAGCCTCTCAGAGTTCTCGACGTCCGTCAGCTCCGCGCGCTTAGTCGTCTGTTTTGCGCAGGTTACTATAGCGCTCGATAAGATTGTGGTAGAACTGCCCTGACGGCTCGAGGTTGCGATTCCCTGTATGCGGGTCCATGATCGCCAGGCCAAAGTTGGCTTTATAGCCTTCGTGCCATTCGTAATTGTCCACGAGCGTCCAGGCGAAGTAGCCGCGCACGTCGGCGCCGTCGGCCATCGCCCGACGCATCTGGTTGATGTGGTCGCGCAAGTATTTGATTTTCTTCTGCTCGTTGAGCGTGCCGATTCCATTTTCCGTAATGACCATCGGCTTCCGATAGCGACGCTGCACGTCCATGATCAGATTATAAAACGACTCGGGATCGATCACCCATCCCATTTGTGTGTAGTTGGATCCCTTTTCTCCGCGTCCTGCGTAAAAAAAGTCCGCAAATGTCGCATTCTGACTGTAATAGTAATTGAAGCCAATGAGGTCACAGACGTCATGGATGCCGTCCAAATGGTCGTAGCAGACGCGGCGCATCGCATTGTAAACGGCGCCCGTGGGATCCCAGAGATAATTCCGTTTCCACCATGGGAGTGCCTGCACGCTCATCACAAGAGCGTCGGGGCGCTCCTGTTTGATAATGGCAGCGGCCTCGCGAAACTGTGCCACGCAGGCTTTGAGGGCGCGTTTGTAAGTAAAGACGTCGAGGGTCGCCGCCGGCGGCCAGTGGGCTGCCAAATAAGAAAGTGGCAGCATGCCATTAGGCTCGTTTTGCGGGGCGTAGATGCGCACATAGGGCTTGAGGGCGGCAACCATGCGCGTGACATAGGCGCGCCAATGGGCATCCGTCTCGGGGTGCAGCCAATGGGAGCGGCCGGGATGCTTCAAGTCGGTGAGCCAGTCCGGAAAGGTAAAGTGCCAGAGACAGACGATGGGCTCGATGCCGGCGGCGCGGACCTTTTGCGCGACGGTGACGTAATGCTGGATCGCCTCTTCGTTAAAGACGCCAGGCTTCGGCTCCACGCGCGCCCATTCGACGCCAAAGCGGTAGTGGTTCACGCCGATCTGACGCAGCAAGGCGAGATCCTTGTCGAACTGACTGTAGGAATACGTCCCCTCGCCCTTGGCCGGCGCGTCACCTTTATCGATGTAAAGATCCCAGTCGGTGCGGAATCGCCGCGGATCGCCGGGCGGGTAGCCCTCGTCCTCGGTCTGATATCCGCTCGTCGAGACGCCCCACCAGAACGGGCCGGTCTCCACCTGGGCATTGCGTGCGGCCTCGGCCTTCGTCACGCGGGGCGGCCATGGGGCTGTGATGCACCCGGCCAAAATCGCCGCCATGCCCGCCATCGCCGCCGCTCGAAAAAACGTCTGCATGCTGCGGGCCTGAATAGTCGAATCCTTCCGGCGGCGCAAACGCCATCCCGTTCCAGCTCGATTCTTTTTGCAAAAAAGAGCGCGCTTTTTGTCAGGCTTCGGGGTTAATGACAGCACAACAGCGCAATACCGATGCTTCGCCCCGCCGCCTTGTTTCTTGCCGTTTCCATCGCGTCTTTTGCCTCCGCCGATGAAGGCGCGCTTCCCCCGCCGGCGACCAAGGCCGGCGTGACTTACGCCACCGACATCCGGCCGATTTTCGAGACGTCCTGCATCAAGTGCCACGGCGCAGAGCGGCACCGCGGCGGCATTCGCCTCGACACGCTCGAGGCCACCCTCGCCGGGGGCGAGCACGGCAAAGTCGTCCTGCCGGGAGACAGCGCCAAGAGCCCGCTCATTCTCGCCGTCGCACAGGTCGACCCCGACACGGCCATGCCGCCGCCTCGCAAGAAGGGCCCCTCGACGAAGCTCACGCCCGAGCAGATCGGCCTCCTCCGCGCCTGGATCGACCAGGGCGCGAAATAAATCCGATGCGGTGACGCGGAGAATGGCAGACACGGAGAGGAAACGCTTCTACCGTTGCGCCGTGAGATTTCCGCGTGTCTTCGCGCCCCTGCGGCGCCTCCGCCTCGAATGGCTTCTTGCGGCAGCGCTTGTTCTTGTCGCCATGGACGCCCGGGCCATGGATGAGGTGATGCTCAAGAGCGGCACCCGCGTTTCCGGCACGATCCTCGCGCAATCGAAGGACCACGTGATCATGCGCATCGGCGACGGCAATGTCGTCTATTCCAAGAAAGCGATCTGGCGCATCTACGAGGACATCACCGACCAGCTTCCCTTCACGCGCCTCACACGTCCCGACGAGCTGCCCCCGTGGTGGATTCCCCTCTCCGACCTCTACCACGAGGATTGGGTGAATGAGTTGAAAGCGATTCCCGCGACTCCCATCGGCACCGGCGGTTTCCGCGACGTGCCCTATCTTTCGTTTCGCGCGAACCATATCTACGAGATGAACATCTACGGCGACCCCATGGCGCCGGCAGCCATCGAGATCGGCTACTACGGAAACATGTGGTTCCACAGTAGGGACGCGCAAAAACGCTGCCGACAGTTCATCGCCTCCTATCTCACCGGGCTGCACCAGCTCGAAGCCATTTATCGCCTGAACGCGTCCGGCGGCACGCAGACCGTCTCCGGCCTCGACATGACCATCACTCCGCCCAATGCCCCCGATGCCTACGGTGGCTGGTGGGTCACCGTCTGGAATCCCACCCGGCTTGCGGCCTCCCGTGCTCCTACCGCCGCCGCCTGGAATGCCGCCTGCGAACGCAATCTCGCCCTCATCAAAAAATCGACCACCGGCGAGACCCAGTGGACGAAATATTCGATCAAGGAAGCCGCGAAGCGTTTTCTGCCGCTTCCCCGGATGGACGAGAAATAGAAAGTCCGGCTTTCGCGCGCTACTGGCTGCGCCAAGTCTCGTTTTGGCAGCGCATCGTATTCCACTGCCTCCGTTTCCTGCACGACGGCGAATTTCTTGCGTTAGGTCAAAAAATGTCTCGATTCGGACAATTTCCCGAATTAGGCCATTGGACGGCTGCACGGGAAAAATTTCGCAGTTCCCTCCACCTTACACTACGCCGAACGGAGAACATTTATGCGTTTGTTATGGGATCTCTGGGTTGGCGCGCTCTCCCTGATTGGTAGCGCGGTTCTCATCTTCGTGGGAATTGCGCTGTGTGCGTATGCCACCGCAAATCAGCTGAACGAGCAGCATGACACCCTGCTCAACTCGATTCTTTTCGCGATCGGCGTGATTCTTTTCGCCTCCTCCGCCGTGCGACGCCTCATCTGGATGTTCCTCGGCGTGGCGTTGGTGTGGGCGCCGCTGGCCGGCGGTGTGATTTATCTGACGCTCGAGGACGTGCATCACTTCGAGCCGAATCTGATGGTGCTGTCCTTCGCGCTGGTGCCGCCTTTTCTGGTGACGATTCTACTTTTGGTCATGGGTGGTGGAAGTGCGCTCGCGCCGAAGCGCGATCTCGGCACTACGCCCCCGGACACGCCCGACCCCGGAGAAGACTAGCCAGCCGGGGTGGATTGTGAGATCGAGGGGACAGGCTCTTCCGCGGGCATGAAACCGTATTTCGCTCTCGTTGGCATCGTTGCCTGCGCACTGTGGCTTTGCGCGGAACTGGCCTCTCAAGCCGGGAGTCCCGAGGAGAACGACTGGCCGCGGCGTCTTCCCGTGAATTTGCGCAGGGAGTTCGCCGCATCCGATTTCGACAAGGCGCGAGTCGTGGTCACAGCGGCTCTCGATACTCTCGCCAGGGAGGAATCGGAATCCGGCGTCGTGCCCAAGGAAGGCTGGGCGCGGCTGCATGCCTACCTCGCGGATTTCCAGCGCCGGCATCCCGGCTTCATCTCGAAAAGTCTCACCGAAGACATCCAGCTCGCGGAGGCGAACTCGCGCTAGCCGCGCGCCGACTTCATTTTCCCCGTTCACAATCATGTCCCCGCTTCCCCTTCCCTCGCCTGAAGAACTCGATCCCACCGTGGCCGCCCGGCTCGAAATGATGCCGCGGCTCAATGTGCTCGCGCAGCTCGGTCGCACGGGCTGGCTCGAGGTCATCACCGCCGCGCTGGCGCAAATGTTCGACGGAACGCAGTTCCCGCCGCGCGACCGCGAGGTGATGATCCTGCGCATCGCCGCGCACACCGGCGTGGAGTATCCGATTCCGCAGCACCGTGTGTTCGCCCGCAATGTCGGCCTGAGCGACGCCGAGGTGGAGGCGATCGTGCGCGGCGATCTCGATGCGCTCGATTCCTGGACGACCACGCTGTGCCGCCTGTGCGTGGAAATCACGGACCGCGTCGTGTTGAGCGAGGAATCACTCGCGGAATTGGTCGCGCACTACGGGCGCAACGACGCGGCGAAGGCCGTATGGTTGATGGGCTGGTTCAACATGCTCGTGCGCTTCGTCGGCTCCACGCGAGTGCCGGTCGAGCGCGAGTTCGACGCCTCGCTCTCCGGGCCCGCATGAATTCATCGCGACAGATTTGAGCGTGCGGTGATACGGGCAGGACGCTAGATTCATGGGCGGAGAGTTCCCCATGCCAACAGTCATCGCGCTCACGCAATTCATCCTCCTCACACTCGGCACGCTGGGCGTGAACATCATGGCGAAGGCGTCGATGCACGACGTGGCGCTCGGCGTCAAAGCCCACTCGCTGGCGGGTTTCCTGGTAAATTACTCGATCTGGCTCTTCCTCGTTCCCGTGGTGTGGACGGTCTATGCAAGGGTCTCGATGATTTGGAAAAAGGGGTTTTTCTCTCCAAATGTCGCGCAGGCGATCGGTGTCGCGCTGATCGTCTTCATCATCGCGCTCTACGGTTACGCGATCTTCTTCTATTTCTAGGATTTCGCGCGTCCGCGCCGGGCGCTCTGCCTTCGATGATGGCATCTTCGTCTTCCCGCCTCTGCGCCACGCTGCTGGCCGCGATCGTTCTTTGCGGGGTGGCACTCGCCCAGGAGGTCGTCCTGCCGCGCACGCTGACGATCGATGGCGTGAGCTACATGGATGTCGTTTACACCGGGCATGACGCCTCGCGCGTGAAGTTTCGCCATGCGAGCGGGGTCGGCTCCATCCCCATTCGCGACCTGCCTGAGAATTTGCGCAAACAGCTCGGCTACGATCCGAAGGCTGCCTTTGCCGCCGAAGAAGCTGCCGCCGTCGCGCGCAGGGCGTCCGCCGAGGAAAACATCCGACTCATGGCGCTTGCGGCGGCTCGTCGGAAACAACAGGCCTTCGACGAGAAGGTCGAGCAGACCGGCCGCTTGATCGTGGCGACCATCGTGCGCGTGCTGCCCGACGGCGCACTCATCGAAGCACGCGCGCAGACGCTGGGGACCGTCGAGCAAACCGTGGATGCGGGCCAGATGCTGCATCCCGGTGAGACGAAGACAGTTCGCGTGCCGGGCCTCGTGAACATCGTGCTTTCCGACAACCCAGACGGCTTCGTTTTCCTCCACACGGCTTCTGCGAACCTCGTCGATGGTGGCTCCTGGCGCGGCACGGCTTACGCGGTGGGCACGACGACGTATCGCGACGAGGACGGCGCCTCGCACACTGTGCCGAAGCTGACCGACAGCAAGGAAGAAGCGGCCGCATTTCTCGCGAAGCAGCAGCCGTAGGGCATCCGTTTTATCGGCCGGACGCCCGGGGTGACCAACCCCGATTTGTTTTTCAGGCGCGCGACTGAGGAGCAATCCAAAGCCTTCGCCGCCTTTCGTAACGATTCCTAGTAAACCCCCATTACTATGAATGCACGTTTCCTTGTTGTCCTGGGTGCATGTGCCGCCGCCATGCAGGGCTCTTTCGGGGCGGATCTCAACTTCCCGGCCGGCTCCTTCGAGAACGGCACGGCTTCCAGTTGGGAAACTTCGCAGTCCGGCACAGCGAGCGTGAGCACGCCGACCGAGAGCGGAAACACGTTCGGCCGCATCTCGATATCCGGCACCGGCACGGGCTCGTTCGCGAATGTCATTCCGACGGCGTTTGCGGCGAACTCCGTCTATGTCGTGAGCGTGAAGCTACGCTCGAGCACAATGGCGGCGCTGGCTTCCGGCCAGCTCACCCTCGCCGTCGTGGATGGCAATGGAAACGTCGTGAAACAGCTTTCGCAGGACGAAATGCTGAATGTCTTCGGCTCGAATGTCGGCCCCACGAGCAGCTCACTCACGCCGCTCCTGCAGGCGCTCGCCGGGCAGACCGGACTCCTGCCGCGGTTGCGGACATTGCTCGTCGCCGTGGAGTCCAGCGCGACGCCAGACACGCTGCTGGCAGCGATCCATACGTTTCTCGACACGTTGGTGGGAGAAGACCCGAGCGTGCTGGCAAAGGCGATCAACGTTCTCGACCAGGTGCTCGCTGGCACGCTGGACCTCTCGACGCTCAACGACGCGCAGCTCGCCTCGCTGCTTGGCGTGAGCAACGTCTCGCCGCTCATCGCCGCCGTGCGCGATCTCGTGGCTTTTCTGCCCGCGCAGAATGGCCCGATCGTCGCGCTCGTCGATGTCCTGCGCGTGCTCACATCGAGCACCCTGCAGAGCGTTGACAACCTGCTGGCCGCCATCGTCGGCGATGGAAATCTCCTCGGTCCGGTGACCGACATTCTCGCCTACGCGCTCGGCGACAATGGCCTGCTCGCCAGCCTCACGAGCGATCTCACGCGCAGCCTGCTCGGCGGCGTCGATCCCACGCAGAACAGCTTCCAGCCCGTGTCGATGATCTTCACCACCGGCACCACGCCCCCGCAGGGCGGCATCGGTCTGCGGCTCTCCTCGGGCGCAAACGCCGCAGCTTCGCAGATCGCCGATGTGGACGACGTGGGCGTGAAGCAATTTGCCCTCGCCTCACCGCCCGCCGCCGACGTGCTCACCGACAAACCCGTGCTGAAAATTTTTGGGCGCACCATTCGCGTGACACGAGGCGACTCCGCCACGATTCGCGGCACGGCGGCCGTTCCGCTCGGCACGGCGACCATCACGCAGGTGAAATATCGCGTGCTCTCCGCGGGCCATCGCACGGGCTTCCGCAAAGCCATCGGCACCTCGCGCTGGCATGTGAAGGTGAAGCTGCAGGGCAAACGCACGCGCGTGCTGTTGCGGGCCTATGCAAGCGACGGAGGCGTCTCGGCGCAGCGTCCCGTGGTGTTCGTGCGCCAGATGCCTCATCGCACGGTGACGCCGTAAACGCAGCATCGCAGGGCGCGCAGGAAACCCATTGGCGGCGAGTGAGCGAAATCGCATCGACAAGCCACTCCCGCCATTCGGTATTCTGTCGCGCTCATGAATCGCATCGACGCCTGCTTCGCCCGCTTGAAATCCGAGAACCGCGCCGGGTTCGTGGCCTATCTCACCGGCGGCGATCCCAGCCTTGACGCGACCGTGGAGCTCATTCTCGCGCTCGAGCGCGCAGGCACCGATGTCGTCGAACTAGGCGTGCCGTTCTCCGATCCCCTCGCCGACGGAGCGACCATCCAGGCCGCGGCGGGACGCGCGCTCACCGCAGGCGCAACCGTCGCCGGCGTGATCGAATGCGTGCGCCGTGTGCGCGAGCGCTCGCAAGTGCCGCTCGTCCTCTTCACGTATCTGAATCCGATCTACACCTACGGCCTCGAAAAATTTTATGCGGATGCGGCGGCGGCGGGCGCGGATGGCGTGCTGCTGCTCGATCTGCCGCCCGACGAAGCGG